>PJUL01000512.1_pt1 | contig 26905 bp, 28 predicted proteins | sample 1512221 | NCBI WGS metagenome assembly PJUL01 (sample SAMN08177667, study PRJNA422409) | Feces metagenome, whole genome shotgun sequencing project.
GATCTTCATGAAGATGGGGGACCGTTTCTCGTACCTGGGCGGGCTGCCCACGGCCGAGGTCTATGCAGCCGCCTACAAGGCACTGGGCACGCCGGTGTACTCGTCAGCCGTCTTCAACTTCATCCCGAAGACCGCGATGGAGTTCTACAAGGCGGTGGCGAGTGACGACACGGCCACGCAGCACCGGCTGCTCAAGGAGTTCTTCATGCCGTACCTGGCGATTCGCAACCGGGTAGAGGGCTATGGGGTGTCCATCATCAAGGCGGGTGCGCGCATCGTGGGGCATGACGGTGGGCCGGTGCGGGCGCCGCTGACGGACTTGAAGCCCCATGAGGTGGAAGAGCTGGCCGCGCTGATCCAGAAGCTCGGGCCGCAGTAATCGTTCCCTGTATTTCTCGCTTACTAACCCAACCAGAGGCTCCGCAGAGGGCCATCCAAAAACCACTTCGGAGACAAATCCATGTTCTTTGCCAAGAAACTTTTGCTCGTTGCCAGCGCCTGCAGCCTGGCCTTCGCCGCAGCCGCCCAAACAGGGGCTTCCACTTCCTGGCCTGACAAGCCGGTCACCATCGTCGTGCCCTTTCCGGCTGGCGGTTCCACCGACATGGTGGCCCGCGCCATGGCCCAGCACATGGGCGACAAATTGGGCCAGAACTTCGTGGTGGACAACCGCCCTGGAGCCACGGGCACGCTGGGCGCGGGCATGGTCAAGCGCGCCCCGGCCGATGGCTACACGCTGCTGGTGTCGTCGCTGGGCGCCTTCGTCGTGGCGCCGCACCTGCTCAAGAGCGTGCCGTACGACGCACTCAAGGATTTCGACTACATCACCGTGCCGGTGCAGGCACCCAATGTGCTGGTGGCCGCAGCCAACCAGAAGGCGCGCACCGTGCCAGAGGTGATTGCCCAGCTCAAGGCCAACCCTGGTAAGGTGAGTTTCGCAAGCTCGGGCAACGGGTCGTCTGATCACCTCTCCGCTGAAGTGTTCTGGCAGCAAACCGGCACCGAGGGCCTGCATATTCCGTACAAGGGGGGCGCTCCGGCCATCAACGACTTGCTGGGCGGGCAGGTGGAGTTTTCGTTCCAGAACGTGAATGCGGTGCTGCAACACATCCGCGCGGGCAAGCTGCATGCCATTGCTGTCACCGGCGACAAGCGCAGTCCTGTGTTGCCCGATGTCCCCACCTTGGCGGAGGCGGGCGTGACGGGTGCCGAGGTCTACTCCTGGCAGGGTATGGCCGCACCCAAAGGCCTGCCACCTGCGGTCAAGAAGAAGCTGTCGGACGCCGCCATCGCCGCAATGAACGACCCTGCTGTGAAGAAGCGCATGCTTGACCAGGGCCTGGAGATCGTGGCCAGCACGCCCGAGGCCTTCACGGCTTACCAAGCGCGTGAATTCGCGCGCTGGAAGACCGTGATCGAGACCCGAAAAATCACGGCAGATTGAGTTCCAACACTGGGGCGCTTTGGAGCGCCCCATCCTCGTTTTCCAACCCCATGACCACCTCCCCCATCCTTTCTGCCACCACGCCCGTTGTTACCGAGCTGCGCGTGGTACCCGTGGCGGGCCACGACAGCATGCTCATGAACCTGAGTGGCGCGCACGGCCCCTTTTTCACGCGCAACCTGATCATCCTGCGCGACAGCGCTGGCAACACCGGCGTGGGCGAGGTGCCCGGCGGCGAGAAGATCCGCCAGACCATCGAGGACGCGCGACCGCTGATCGTGGGCCGGCCCATCGGCCATCACAACGCCGTGCTCAATGCCATGCGCGCCCAGTTCGCCGACCGCGATGCGGGCGGGCGCGGCCTGCAGACGTTCGATCTGCGCATCACCATCCACGCCGTGACGGCGGTGGAATCGGCCTTCCTGGACCTGTTGGGCCAGCACCTCAACGTGCCCGTGGCCGCGCTGCTGGGCGAAGGTGTGCAGCGTGAGTCGGTGCAGATGCTGGGCTACCTGTTCTACGTGGGCGACCGCGAAAAGACCGACCTGGCCTACCGCACCGAGCCCGGGGCCGACAACGACTGGTTCCGCCTGCGCAACGAAAAAGCCATGACGGCCGAGGGCATCGTGCGCCTGGCCGAGGCCGCGTACGAGCGCTATGGCTTTGCCGACTTCAAGCTCAAGGGCGGCGTGCTGCGCGGCGAGGAAGAGGTCGAGGCCATCCGCGCGCTGCACGAGCGCTTTCCTGAAGCGCGTGTGACGTTGGACCCCAACGGCGGCTGGCTGCTCAAGGACGCCATCCGCATCACGCGCGACCTGCACGGCGTGATGGCGTATGCCGAAGACCCTTGCGGCGCGGAAGGCGTGTTCTCGGGCCGCGAGGTGATGGCCGAGTTCCGCCGCGCCACGGGCCTGCCCACCGCCACCAACATGGTTGCCACCGACTGGCGCGAAATGGCGCACAGCCTGGCCCTGCAGTCGGTGGACATCCCCCTCGCCGACCCACACTTCTGGACCATGGCCGGCTCGGTGCGCGTGGCCCAGATGTGCCAGGCCTTCGGCCTGACCTGGGGATCGCACTCCAACAACCACTTTGACGTGTCGCTCGCCATGTTCACCCATGTGGGCGCCGCCGCGCCCGGCCGCGTGACGGCCATCGACACACACTGGATCTGGCAGGACGGTGAGCGCCTGACCAAGGAGCCGTTCCAGATCAAGAATGGTTTCATCGACCTGCCCAAAAAGCCCGGCTTGGGCGTGGAGCTGGATATGGACGAAGTGGAGCGCGCCCACCGCCTGTATCTGCAGCACGGCCTGGGCGCGCGCGACGACGCCATCGCCATGCAGTACCTGATCCCGGGCTGGAAGTTCAACAACAAGTCGCCTTGCATGGTGCGTTGACGGCGAAAGGCGCCTTGGCCGCCAGCTCCTGTTTGATGTCCGGGAGAGGCACCAAAAACAAAGCCCTCCAAGTGAGGGCTTTGTTCATGGAGCAACCTGAGTGCAGGGTTCAAGCCATCCGGTCTTCCGCACGCCGCCGTGGCAGCTGGCGTTTGACCGAAGGGCGTTGCAGACGCTGTTTGGGGTCCGCACCCTGTGGCAGATCGGTGGCGCGCTGCAATTGCAGGTGGGCGACCAGGCCACCCGTGCTGGAGTTGGCCAGCGCAAAAATCCCGCCCATGCGCTGCACGGTCTTGTCCACGATAGACAGCCCGAGCCCCGCGCCAGCGGCGGCGGTGCGGGCCGTGTCGCCGCGGAAGAACGGCTTCGTCAGGTTGGACAGTTGCTCCGGCGGAACCCCCGGACCATGGTCGCGCAGCTTGACGAGCACCCAGTTCTCACGGCCCTTGGCGGCAATGTCCACACTGGTGATGCCTGTGTCGTCCGCCTTGCCATAGCGGCGTGCGTTCTCCAGCAAGTTGGAAATCACACGGGCCAGCTCCACTTCGTCGGCCAACACGTTGAGGTCTTCGGGCACCGTCATGGTGATCTGCAGCTCGCGGTGGTCCTGAACGGCATACACACACGACGACACCACTGCGTGCAAATTCACCGGCGTCAGCGTGACGTGGTCCGGCCGTGCGTAGTCCAGGAACTTGTCGATGGTGGCGTCCAGCTGCACGATGTCGGCCACCATGTGTTCACGGGCCACTTCGTCCGTCACGCTCATCTCGGTTTCCAGCCTCAGCCGGGCCAGCGGGGTGCGCAGGTCATGCGAGATACCGGCCAGCATCACGGCACGGTCCTGTTCCAGCTTGGCGAGTTTTTGCGCCATGCGGTTGAAGCCGATGTTGACCTCGCGGATTTCGCTGGTCACCACCTCTTCGTCCAGGTGGCTGGCGGCAAAGTCGCCGTCTTTTACCCGGTTGGCAGCGTACGAGAGTTGCTTGAGTGGCCGGTTGATGAGCCGCGCAATCGCCGCCGCGCCAGCCAGCGAAAGGGCCGCCGCAGTGATCAGCCAGATCAACCAGGTCCGCCCCCCAGCAGGGCTGAAACGGGAACGGTCCATCAGCAGCCAGTTCGGATCGCCGTTGATGTTGAAGCCCACCCACAGGCCGTTTTCGCCATTCACGTTCTGAGCCACGATGGTGTCGGGCCCCAGGCGCTGGGTCAGTTCGTCGGTCAGGCGGTTGCCCAGGGCGGTGTTGTCCAGCAGTGCAAATTTGTCTGCAGGCTCGCGTGGCAGGATGCGCACACCTTCCTGGTCGGCCATGGTCTTGATGAGCGACACACGCGCAATGGCATCGGAGTGCACCAGCGCCGCGCGGCTCAGATTGACCAAGGAAGCAATCTGCTGCGCGGTATGCAGTGTTCGGGGTTCGAATTCCAGTGCGCGCAGCGTTTGCAGCCATGCCAGGATGCTGCCCACCAGCAGCAACGCCAGCAGAAAGAAGGTGCGCCAGAAAAGATTCAGGCCCACGCGCGCGCGCTGCTCCCTCGCTCTGCGGAGGGATTCAAGCGGCGCGGGGCTGGTGGCGTCTGCGGGGGGATGTTCCGGCTGCCGGGATGACCTCGGCCGGCCGTCGTTCTTGCGCATGAAGCTCAGCTGGTTCCGTCCGGTACGAAGACATAGCCCACGCCCCAGACAGTCTGGATATAGCGAGGCGCGGCAGCATCCACTTCCACCAGCTTGCGCAGCCGCGAGACTTGCACATCAAGGCTGCGGTCGAAGGGTTCGAACTCGCGGCCACGGGCCAGTAGCGCCAGCTTTTCACGCGACAGCGGCTGGCGGGGGTGGCGCACCAACGCTTTCAGCATGGCAAATTCGCCGGTGGTCAGGGGCAATTCTTCGCCATTGCGCTGCAGGGCCCGCGTGCCGAGGTCAAACGTGAAGGGCCCGAAGGTGACCACTTCGTTGTCTCCCGAGGGGGCGCCAGGGGCTTCTTGCGCAGGGCGGCGGCGCAGTACGGCATGGATGCGAGCCAACAGCTCGCGGGGGTTGAAAGGCTTGCCCAGGTAGTCGTCGGCTCCGACCTCCAGGCCCACGATGCGGTCCACGTCCTCGCCCTTAGCGGTGAGCATGATGATGGGGGTGCGGTCGTTCGCGGCGCGAAGGCGGCGGCAGATCGAGAGACCGTCTTCGCCGGGCATCATCAGGTCCAGCACGATGATGTCCACTGTTTCGCGCAAGAGCAGGCGGTTCAATGCCTTGCCATCTTCCGCGACCATGACTTCAAAACCTTCTTGTGTGAGGTAGCGGCGCAGCAGGTCGCGGATGCGTGCATCGTCGTCCACTACAAGAACTTTGTCGGTGCGATTGGGGGTTGTGGCCATGTTGATATCAAGTCCAATATGTAACAGAGCCGATTCTGACCAGTTGAAACGCCGAAGTTCGGGTTTTAGGCCGGGGTTTGACCAACTGTTACAAGTTTTGCGGAGCTTCGCAAACCGGCTGCCAGCGCTTTGCCGCAGGCCCTGCGCAGTGCGGTTAAGGTGGTGGCCCGCGCGCCCAAAGCAGGGGCAGCGCACCGACATCAAGGACTCATTCACTATGAACAAAACTACCAAACTGATAGCTGCCAGCGCTTTACTGGCGTGCGCTGGAGCCGCTTATTCTCAAAATTCTGCAGCCCCCGAGCCGCGCAATATCGTGCAGCTTTCTGCCTCCGGCACGGTGGAGGTTCAGCAGGATTTGCTGGTTCTTAATCTGGCCACCACCAAGGAGGCAGCAGACGCAGCCACCGTGCAGGCGCAGCTCAAGCAGGCTCTTGACACGGCTCTGGCGGAAGCCAAGCGCAATGCGCAGGCGGGGCAGCTGGATGTTCACACCGGGCCTTTTGGCATGTACCCGCGCTATGGCAAGGACGGCAAGATCAACGGCTGGCAGGGCCGGGCGGAGCTTGTGCTGGAGGGGCGCGACTTCGCCCGCATCACCTCCACGGCAGGCAAGATCCAGACGCTGTCCATCAGCCAGGTATCGTTCGGCCTCTCGCGCGAATCGCGTGCCAAGGTGGAGGGCGAGGCCCAGAGCCAGGCCATCGAGCAATTCAAGGCCCGTGCGGCAGAGCTTGCCAAAGGCTTTGGCTTTAGCAACTACAGCCTGCGCGAGGTGTCGGTGAACAGCAATGAAATGGTCCCGGGCCCACGGCCCCGCATGATGGCCGCAGAGGCCAAGGTGGGTTCGTTCGCTGATTCCGCCGTGCCGGTGGAGGCTGGCAAGGCGCAGGTGATTGTGAACGTCTCCGGTTCCGTGCAAATGCGATGAGTTGGTAGAAAAAATGGCCTCTAGCGCTTGCCCATCAAGCGCTAGTAGCTATCATTTTTGCTGATCGCGCTTGCAGCCACCGCGTTTGCCGCCGCTGCATTTGGCGCGGCGGCCTGGCAAGCCGCAATCACTGGGCTGCCCAGCCTCCGTCCATGTTCCAAGCCACACCCCGCACATTGTTGGCGGCTGGCGAGCAGAAGAACACTGCCAGTTCCCCAAGTTCCTCGGGGGTGGTGAACTGCATGGACGGCTCTTTTTCGCCCAGCAGCAGTTTCTTGGCGTCTTCGTTGGAGAGGCCGTGCTCGGCGGCCTTGGCGTCCACCTGCTTTTGAACCAGGGGGGTGAGCACCCATCCAGGGCAGATCGCATTGCACGTGACGCCGGTGGTGGCGTTCTCTAAAGCAGTCACTTTCGTCAAACCCACGATGCCGTGCTTGGCAGCCACATAGGCAGATTTCTGCGCAGAGCCCACCAGCCCGTGGACCGAGGCCACATTGATGATGCGTCCCCAATTGGCACTTTTCATGGCCGGCAGCGCCAGGCGCGAGGTGTGGAAAGCGCTGGTCAGGTTGATGGCGATCACGGCGTCCCAACGCTCGACCGCAAAGTCTTCCACGTTGGCCACATGCTGGATGCCAGCGTTGTTCACAAGGATGTCCACCCGCCCGAACTGCGAGGCGCTGTACTTCATCATGTCTTCGATGTCTGCCGCGCGGCTCATGTCTGCACCGTGGTAGGCCACCTGGGCACCTGCGGCTTCCCCAGCCGCCAGCACCTCGGCGCGGGGCGTGTCCACATCGCCAAAGCCGTTGAGCACGATGTTGGCGCCCTGGCGGGCCAGGGCTTTTGCGATTCCAAGACCAATGCCACTGGTCGATCCGGTGACGAGGGCGGTTTTGCCTTTCAGCATGTGAGTCTCTCCGAATGAATTACGAATGATCGGGGGGAAAAGCGTCGAGCATAGATTGCATCATCTTTGCTGCGCCAGCCTGTACTTCTACTGACTGGTCTAGCTGTTCAATAAGGCCTTCAAGGATTGCTCGGTGAGGATCGTGCCCCGCTATTTGTGCAATGTGTATCCGCATTGCTATGGGGCATGGTCTAGATCCTTTTTTCCAGTTTGAGACGTGTTGTTCTTTCGCCCCAAGTAGCTCTGCCAATCCTCGCTGGCTTCCTACTATCTCAGACGCTTTTTTGATAGATAAATCTAATGGCATGGCAATAACCTTGCATGGTTAGTTTTGCTAGAATGGTGTTAACCACAAGAGGTTAGTTATTACCTCTTAGGGTTAATTAAACCACCATTGAGCTACCCGGCCAGCGCGCAGTGATCAACAGCCCGGCCTACCGCCAGAAGCAGGGCGGCTCATTGGTTTAACCATGGAGCTACCCATGCCAGCCTGCCAAATTTCCTTCTCCGACTTCGCCCGGGCCTTCGCAAACCACTGCGTTCTCTGCGGTGAGTCTCTGTCCTCCGGTCACAAATGCGGCTCCCCTGAGCCCGCCCCTTGCACTCCCCCTGTCCAACAAACCGCTCCGGCGGTGGTAGCTCACCCTGTTGCGGCGGATGGTGGGGAGTGCATCAGTGCTGCTGGTTTCATGCGTCGCCTCCATCGGTCCCGCCTCGTTCGTGCCGGACGTGCTTTGCCTCCCTGCTGGGGTGTTGAGATCGGTGGGTGTGTTGTGCTTTATCGGTCCCGCGCTAAGGCCTGGAATAACGCATCTCGGTACTCCTATGCCCGGTTTGTCGAGGTGTGCCAATGACCCGCGCCCCTAACCTCGATCTGAATGACAAGCTCGTCAAACGCGGCGTGCTTGTCTCCTGGCACGGCTACCGCGGCAACGTGCTGAAGGTCCGCACCGGTCGCTGCTTTGTCAACTTCAACGCCCACGGCGTCGGCGTTATCGACACCGTCAATGACGGTCGGTCCAAGTGGCTTCCCTGCTCCTCCGTTCAGGTGGTCAAGCCATGACCTATCGCTCAGCCCTCATGTCCGGCAAGTCCGCCGCCTTGCTCGTCGGGTTTCTCTCTGGCGTCGGTCGCCACCTGTCCCCTAGTTTCGATTCGTTGATTCCGTCCCTGATCGCGTTTTTGAGCACTAGGTACGAAATCCAGATTGTGAGCATTAGCACGATCAGCAGTACTGCCAGTTCGAAAAGCATTGCCCGCGTCATTGCGACGTCGAAGTTGGTCATGTCCTCGTTCCTCCTGCGAGCAATGGTAGCCGTCACGACAGCCCTGCACGCTCCCTCGCTTGCGGTGGATCGTAGAGCGCTGTTGCTCGTTATCAGGCCTTAGCTGCCACTGGAGTTCTCATGTCCGCATACGCATCGTTCCTCGAAATCATCCTCATTGAAGACAAGGTGTCCAAGAAGCCCAATGCGCAAGGCGTTCTTACGCAATGGAAAGAAGCCCGCGCCATCGTGCGTAAAGAAGATGGCTCCGTGGCCACTGTCGGTATGTTCCGCGTCCCGGCTGTCTTGGAGGGGCAAGTCAGCTTGGGACTGTTCAGCGCCGGATTCACTCTCGGCGTACGCGACTACGGCGACAACGCCGGCCGTATTGAGGCCCAGTTCGTGAGCCTCACGCCCGTTGATCCGAAGGTTTTCGCTCGCGGTGCTGCGCCCTCTAAGCCTGCTCCCGCATCTGCGGCCTGACCACCATGGACGCCCCTATCACCCGTGATGAGCTGGTGCACTTCGCCCGGCAGTTGATGTGGCTGGCTTTCTTCGCTGGCATATTTGGCGCCCTGGTGTTCTCCATAGCTTCTGGCCTTCTCTCTGGCGCTCTGGAGTTTTTGGCGCAACGTTCCCGGCGCAACGCAAGGGTGCATGCTGCCCGCAATCGCGCTGCCTCGGGGGGTATGGGGCACCGCCCCATGTTGGACCTCTCCCGCCCAGCGTTCCCGCATCAAGGGGCAGGGGGCGAACTAGGGCGCGTGTCTCAAGCTGAATCACGGCAGTCGCAAGCGCACGGCCTTGTGGGGCGCGTGGTCAAGCGCAGTGAAGACCCGCGCCCCCAGACCCAAGATCAGGCAAGCCCCGATTCGTGCTTGAAAGACAAGCGCGCCGAAGGCGTCCCCGCCCTGCGATGCGCTCACGGTGGTAGTGACGATTCCGGCGAAGTGCTCGGCACTTCAGAGGAATTGGCGCTAGCGCCTCCCGGGCCTCTACACGCTCTGCGGAGTGCTTGATGTACTGCATGCAAGCCGATGTCAGCGCGATTACTGAGGTGTCTTGCGACACCCCAGACGCCTTGGTCGTGCTCACCCGGCTTGAGCTTGCGCAGCACAGTCCGTTTTATCTAGACAACGAATCAGCGGGGGCTATAGGGGGTGCCCTCCTGCTCGTAATGGCGGCCGCATGGGGCATGCGCGCCATACGCAAAACCCTCGAACAACGCTATGAAAGTGAGTAACCAATGAACACTCTCCGTCCCTCCCTGGAAAACGCTGTGAAGCGCCGTTTCCCCGCCCTCGCTGGCTTCCGCAAGGTACCTGCCGCTGTACTCGTCGGCGCCACTCTGCTGGCTACCGCTGGCAGCGCTAACGCCCTGACTGTGGCTGACTTTTCTGAGGCCATCGCCCTGATCACCGGTGTTGTCGCCATCGTCTCTGCGGTGGGCATTGCCGCGCTTTCCGTCGTCGTCACCGCCCGCCTGTTCGGCTGGATTCGTGCTGCTCTGCGCTAACACAGCGTCCATCCACGGGGCGCGTTCTCACGGGGGCGCGCCCCTTTTTTCATCCGGGGGTTGTATGGGGTTCTGGGTTCTTCTCGCGATCGTTCTCGGCGGCGCCATCGTCTTTTGGCCTTGAGGCTCGGTATGGCTAATCTTCTCCGCGCGATTTTCGGGGCCCTAGTGTGGTCATGGTTAGCGGTCGTGTCGCTGTTCTCTGGTGCGCGAGCTCATATTCGATACTTAATTGCCGCGGTTCTCCTGGGCCTCTTCTCGTTATGCGCGCAGGCGCTCACGCCCACCACTTATCCCGGCACCTGGACAAACAGCTCTAACGGTGCGGTGGGCGCCACTGCTGCCCAGTCCTGCCAAGCCATCCCGCCAAACAGTGGCTACACATTTACCGGGGCTGCTGAGTCCAACGGTGGCATGTACTGCACGGGTACAGGAAACGGCTACTCGGGCATTTTTGGAAACATCCACGTCACGCTCAGTTGCACCAGCGGCGGCGTGCGCGACGGCTGGGGCTGCTACGGATGCCCCGCTAACTCCACGCTCTCGGGTGGTCAGTGTGTCTGCAAAGCTGACTTCGAAGAGAAGGATGGTCAATGCCGCCCGATCAACCCGTGCCCCGCGGGCCAGCATGAAGAGGGTGGCGCCTGCGTCCCCGACAACTGCAAGCCAGAAGAGGTCCGCGTTAATGGAGTGTGTGTTCCTGAGCCACCATGCCCAGCGGGCCAAACGCGCATCAATGGCAAGTGCGAAAAAGACAAATGTCCCAAGGCCGGAACAAGTGCTGGCGATGGTTGGAACATGTCCAGTGCGGCTACTGAATACGCTTGCGAAGATCAGGGCGTGAGCTATGACGGTCCCGTTCAATACTGCATGATCAAGGTGTCCAACACCATGGACATAACAGTTGACGGGAAGACCTTTTATTACGGTAAAGGCACTTACACCGGGGCGCAGTGCAAAGGCGGGACTGGTGGTGGTGACGGCGACGGCGGTAACCCCGACCCCGGCGACCCTGGCAATCCCGGTGACCCTGGTAATCCTGGCAATCCGGGTAACCCTGGAGACCCCAGCGGGCCGAAGCCACCGGACCCGACCAACCCGCCCCCACCACCGCCCCCACCGGTCCCTCCAGACCCAAACACCGGCAAGTGTCCGGATGGAACCCAGCGCTACGAAAACGGCAATTGCTATGCGCCAACCCCGCCGCCTACAAACCCCGATAACGATGGCAAGTGCCCCCCTGGCACGGCCAAAGTAAACGGCCAGTGCGTCAGCCCTTCGCCCCCTGGTAAGCCAGTCCCCGACATAGGCACGCCCTCCAATCCCAACCCTGGCGGCAATGGGGACGGTGATGGTGAATCAGGGTTCAACGGGACCTGTGAAACCGGCTTCGCCTGTGAAGGCGACGCCATCCAGTGCGCCATGGCCCGTGAGCAGCACCGCATGAACTGCAAGCTCATGGACACCGACAACGTCGATAGCTTTTGGAAATCAGCTATCGACGGGACCGACCCAAAGAGTGCTGACAAGCTCCGTGAGAACGCTCAGCAGGTCAGTGTTGGTTCTTTCGATCAGCAGGGTCTTGGCTGGTCCCGCGCCTGTCCGCCCAATCCCCGATTCGACGTCGTTGGCGAGTCATTCGAGATCCCCTTTAACAAGGTCTGTGGCCCTCTCGGCGTCCTCAGCTACGCGGCTCTCGGCCTCACGTTGCTTAGTTGCGTGCTTTGGGTTGTGGGCAAAAAAGACTGAAAGGAGCTAAACGTGCCGTGGATCGTCTCTGTCCTTCTTGGCGGGCTCATTCAGATAGCAGCTTCCCTCGTCGGTCGTGTGCTTCTCGCCCTCGGCTTTGGCTTTGTGGAATACGTCGGCATAAACCTGCTGATTGATTCCGCAAAGTCCTCGGCCCTTTCTCTTATTGGCGGCGTAGGTGCCTCGTCCATCGGTGAGTGGGCGGGCTTCTTTCTCATTGATCAGCACGTATCGGTCATCTTGAGCGCCATCGGCGTCAAGGTTCTGCTTAACTCACTTGGCGGCGCCAGCGTGAGGCGGCTTGTTCAAAAGTAAGGCTCTCACATGCCAATCAACTTCGTCACCGGCCTCCCACGGCAGGGCAAAACGCTGTTCGCCTTCATCGAGATACAGCGCCGCGCTAAAGAGGAAAACCGGCCTGTCTTTTACTGCAACATCCCAAACGTCACGCTCCCCGGCTGGGTCGAGATTGACCACCCAGACAAGTGGATGGAGTGCCCAAACGACAGCATCATCGTTGTCGATGAGCTCCAAGACTTCTGGGGCGCTGCAAGCTCCGGGGCAAAGGTGCCCGAGCCCATTCTTGAGCTCTCCAAGCATGGCAAGCGTGGCATTGATTTCTACTTCATTACCCAAGACCCGACACTGGTTCACAACACGCCTCGCAAGCTCACGGAAACTCACTGGTACGTTGTCCGCGCCTTCGGTTCTCAAAACGCTATCGCCTACAAGTGGACCGGCAAGAGCTGTTGGAACACACCCGTAGCAAAGGCTGAAAAGTACCCGTGGCGTTACCCAAAAGAGGCATTCGGGAAGAAAGACAAGGCAGGCAATTGGATCACTCAGCCCTGGTACAAAAGTGCTGACGTTCACAACATCAAGCGCAAGATTCCGCTCAAGGTGTGGGCCATACCCTTTGCCATTCTTCTTGGCATTGGTGCCGTCTGGTTCGCTGTGTCATCGGTGCTGAGCTTCGGTGCAAAAGCTGCTGGCACCGTTGGCGCCCCTGCTGCCTCCGCGTCATCTTCGCCCGGTTCTGCCTCCGTGGCTCGCCCCCCTGGGGCTGGCGCCCAAGTTGCGGCTCAAACTGGCCCGTTGACCTATGAGCAATATGTGCACGCGCGTTCGCCACGCCTGCCTGACTTCCCCCAGTCCGCTCCTGTCTATGACGCAGTGACGCAGCCCACTGAGGCGCCATATCCAGCCGCTTGCGTTGAGATGGGCAAGACCTGCAAGTGCTACAGCCAGCAAGCAACTCTTCTGCAGGTCAGTGGCCCTGTTTGCCTTCAGATCGTCCGGCAGGGCTTTTTCATGGACTGGGCATCGCGTGATGAGGGTGCTAGCCGGCATGGCCAGCGTGAACGCGAGCAGTCTGCCCGCAACCGCTTCGATGAAACCCGCCAGCAAGGCCGCGAACGTGCTGTTACTACCGTCCCTATGCCTGCGCCACCAGTGCCTCAACCGGGCCAGATAACTCAAGCCGATTTGGTTGCACAGCATCGATTGAAGAACCCTGCGTTTGCTGGCCTGCCTCGTGGCAGTAGTCAGTAGTGGTGACTAGGCGGGGGCTGCGGCGTGGCGAGCTTGCGAGCGGCGCCGCAGGCGCCGCCTAGATTTATCCAATAAACACTTTAGAACACGTGTCAGAAAACAAAGTCTTCTTGCCGCATGCGGGTCAGCTTATTGGTTTCCGTTTGGATGTTCCTCGCCCTGGCTCCCTCCTTGTGTGGGAGTGGTCTGACGGTGACTGGTGTTTTCTCGATGAGGTCTGGCGGCGCCAATACCGTCACAAACAAGGCGGCGTTGTAGCCCTGTGGTTCGCGGGCATGTAGCCCTGAAAAAGGTGAACCCGGCATAGGCGGCAACCTATCCGGGTTCGTGGTCACAACATAGAAGGGGTACGCTGTGGCAGTACGGATTTTAGAGAACTTTGATGGAACGCGCTACGCGGTCTTGAGCTACGGAACTGGGCGCGTCAAGGTTAAGGCCCACGATCTGGGCAACGGTCATATGGAGGTTACCGGCGTTGAGCGTGTTAGCTGGAGGGAACTCGATTGGACCCCTGCTCAGATTCAGGATCACCTCGATATGCTCGCAGAGGATGAGCTCGATGATGCCGATCGTAGAAAGCGCTCTCTCCAGATAGCTTCCAATCGTGCAAAAACACGTGTGCGCAAGCTCTGCAAGGCCATGGGTGCTGATACCCTCATGACCCTCACTTACAAGTCCAATCAGACCGATTTAGAGCTATGCAAGCGGCATCTAAAAGAGTTCGTTCGGCGCGTGCGCAGAGTGATACCTGATTTCCGTGCCGTGTGTGGATTTGAGGAGCAAAAACGGGGCGCCTGGCATGTGCACATGGCTACCGTCAAGCTTCCCTCCAGTCTCAACGCACGCAATGGCGTCGCTGTGAAGTCCTTCAACGTCCTGCGCGCTATCTGGCGCTCTGTCACAAAAGAGCATGGCGGCAACGTCGACGTATCAGCACGAAAACGCCATAGCCAGCGCAGTGCTGCACGCATCGCGGCTTACCTTTCAAAGTACATCACTAAGTCTTTCGAGGATGGCGAAAAGTGGTCTAACCGGTGGACCAAGTTTGGCGATGTCACTTTACCTGCCCCGATTGACCTGGGTGAGTTTGAAGACATTGGCAAAGCGATGCAAAACGCTGCGCTGTGCTACCTCTCCGGGCGCGTCGACACCATGCACATGAGTAGGTTCGGTGATTGGTTCTATTTCGCCTTTGAGGGCGGTCCGGACAGTGGGGTGCACCATGGGCCTGCCTGAGCAAAAACGCGCCGCTGTTACCGGTAACGGTGTCCCTGCAAGTGATTCTCAAAGGGTGGCGAAATTTCGCTCTGTGCATGCGCGCCTCGATGTGCCCATTTCTTTACCGACTGGTCAAACCATTGACGCCTTAGCCTTGCAGTACGGCTGCTCAAAAGCGGTGGTCGTTCGTTCTCTGTTGCGCTTCGCGCTTACCAACAGGGATTGGAAAACACAAGGGTTGATATGGAGGGACTGAATGGGTCTGATTGGCTACGCACGTGTTTCTACAAAGGATCAGGAAACGTATCTACAGCTTGATGCATTGGCAAAGGCTGGGGTGCTTGAGGTGAGGCAAGAAAAGGGCAGTTCAGTCGGTCCACGGCCTGAGCTGCACAGGCTGCTCTCTGAACTCAAGCCCGGTGATGTGCTGGTGGTCTACAAGATGGATCGTGTAGCGCGGTCCCTTAAGGACCTGCTGTCCATCCTGGATCGAATCAAGGGCTCTGGCGCTGCTATCCGGTCCCTCACTGAGCCGCTAGATACGTCCACGCCCCTGGGTATGTTCATGATTCAGATATTGGGCTCTGTCGCTCAGCTTGAGCGGTCGATCATCAGGGAGCGTGCCCTAGCTGGGCAGGTCGCTGCTTATAAGAGGGGTGTTCGGTGGGGCGGTCGTTCACCGAAGCTGTCAGAAGCTGACAAACTGGAGCTAGTTAGGCTGAAAGAAACCGGGATGACGCTTGCGGCTTTGGCTGTGCGGTTTAATGTTGCAGAGTCGACCGTCTCCCGGTACTTGAAACCGCCGCCGCCGTCCACACGTCGAAGGAAATTGCCTGTGCTTGGCCCCTTGGTATCCTCGGATGAATAACGATGCAACGCAAGGAAAATCGGCCTGCAGGCGAGGGCGCTGCGGCGCCGATTTTGCCGGTCATTATCAAGCGCTGCTCCCGGATTTCGCACCCATGAATGAACCTACGCTGAACTACGTACAGTGCCCTGGCGCCGGGGCGCCAGCTCAGCCCGCCATCGCCGCGCAAGCGGGCGCACCCACACAGCACCGCATGGCCTATTGGGAGTGGAATGCCACGGGGAACCCTGCACACCCGCACGTGGTGGTCTGTGTTCACGGCCTGTCTCGCCAGGGCCGGGATTTCGATACGTTGGCACGCGAACTCAGCCAGCACGCACGAGTGGTCTGCCCCGACGTCGTGGGCCGCGGGCGCAGCGACTGGCTGGCCGATCCCATGGGTTACCAGATTCCTCAATACGCTGCCGACATGTTGGCGTTGATCGCACAGCTGCACCAGCAAGCGCCCATCGCCACGCTGGACTGGGTCGGCACCAGCATGGGCGGCTTGATCGGAATGGGCATCGCCGGCCAGCCCGGGCTGCCACTGCCGGCGCCAGTGCGCCGTTTGGTGCTGAACGACGTCGGCCCCGTCATCCAGTGGCAGGCATTGCAACGCATCGGCCTGTACCTGGGGCAGGTTGCGCAGTTTGAATCGCTGCAGCAGGCTGCCGATGCCATGTGGGCCATTTCCACCAGCTTTGGCCCGCACACGCCGGAGCAGTGGCTTGAGCTGTCTCGCGCCATGGTGCGCAGCGTGCCGCAAGGCGGCTTCACACTGCATTACGACCCTGCGATTGCCGTGCCGTTCAAGGCACTTACCCAAGCCGCGGCGGCCGCGGGCGAGGCCGCACTGTGGCAGCTGTATGACCACATCACCGCGCGCACTTTGCTGCTGCGCGGCGCCCAGTCTGACCTGCTTTCGCGCGAAACCGCGCAAGCCATGGCCGAGCGGGGGCCACGTGCGCGGTGCGTTGAATTTGAAGGGGTGGGGCATGCGCCCACGCTGGTGGTCGCCGACCAGGTTGCGGCGGTCACGGACTTTTTGCTGGGCGAAGAAGTTGGAGAAGCCGGAGAGGCCGGATGAAGACATCTCCCCCTGCCGGAGCGCTGCAAATCCCTCAAACCGATGGTGTTCCACAACTGATCGCCGCCACTGCGCACACCCTGCCCGAACAGGTGGACGCGCTGGCGCGGGCCAGGGCCTTTGCTGAGCCCCTGATGTCGGGCGAAACGCTCGACTCCGGCGAGAACACGTTGGCCCACGCCGATGCGGTGGCGGCCATCCTGAAGGGTATCGGCGGCTCCGAGGCCATGCAGGCTGCCAGCTACCTCGTGCACGCCTGCATCCATCTCAACAAACCGGAAGAGGTCATTGCCAAAGCTTTTGGGGCCAACTTTGCAGCGTTGGCGGTAGAGACCACCAAACTCATGCGGGTGCAGCAGCAGGCGCGCACGGCCGAGCACCTGGAAGACCCCGCCGTGCAGACCGAGAACGTGCGCAAGATGCTGCTCGCGTTCTCGCGCGATCTACGGGTGGTGATGCTGCGGTTGGCCTCGCGCTTGCAAACGCTGCGGTTTCATGCAGCCAGCAAGCGGCCTGTGCCCCCCAGCCTGGCGCGGGAGTCGTTGCAGGTGTTTGCGCCATTGGCCAACCGCCTGGGCATCTGGCAGGTGAAGTGGGAGCTGGAAGATTTGTCGTTCCGCTTCCTGGAGCCCGACACCTACAAAGAGGTGGCCCGCCTGCTCGATGAGAAGCGGGGCGAGCGCGAGGTCTACATGGAGCATTTGCGTACGCGGCTCGAATCGGACTTGCGCGCACGCAGCATCAGCGCCAGCGTGCAGGGGCGGCCCAAGCACATCTACAGCATCGTCAAGAAGATGCGTGGCAAGTCGCTAAACTTCGATCAGGTGTTCGACATCCGCGCCCTGCGTGTGGTGGTGCCCAGCGTCAAGGATTGCTATGCGGCTCTGAGCTGGGTGCATGAGCAGTTCAAGCCCATCGTCGAGGAGTTTGACGACTACATCGCCAGGCCCAAGCCCAACGGCTACCAGTCGCTGCACACCATCGTGCGCGACGACAGCGGTAAACCCATCGAGATCCAGATACGCACCCAGGCCATGCACGAGCACGCCGAGCACGGAGTTGCGGCGCACTGGGCTTATAAGGAGGCCGGTGCCAAAGGCTACGCGGGTGTTTCTGCCAGTGGGGATTACGACGCGAAGATCGCAGTGCTGCGCCAACTGCTGGCTTGGGAGCGCGACCTGGCGGGCGCCGTGCCGCACCGAGGCTTGTTTGAAGACCGCATTTATGTGCTGACGCCCGATGCCGCCGTGGTGGAACTGCCCCAGGGCGCCACCCCTGTGGACTTTGCGTATGCCGTGCACACCAGCCTGGGGCATCGCTGCCGTGGGGCCAAGGTGGACGGCGCCATGGTCACGTTGAACACCCCGTTGCAGAACGGACAGACGGTGGAAATCGCCACTGTCAAGGAAGGCCGGCCTTCGCGCGACTGGCTCAACGCCGAACTGGGGTATCTCACCAGCCACCGGGCCAAGGCCAAAGTGCGCGCATGGTTCAACGCACAGGCTACGCACGAAACGGTTGCGCGGGGCCGCGAGGCGGTGGAAAAGCTGCTGCAGCGCGAAGGCAAGACGGCGGTCAAACTCGAAGACTTGGCCGTGCAACTGGGCTTCAAATCTGCCGACGCGCTGTTCGAGGTGGTGGGCAAGGACGAGTTTTCGCTGCGCAACATCGAGACCGTGCTGCGCCCGCCAGAACCCGTGCTGCCGCCGGACGATTTCCTGCTGTTGAAGAAGACCCGCACCAACGACGCTGCGCCCAAAGGCGGCGTGTTGGTGGTGGGCATTGATTCGCTGATGACGCAGTTGGCCAAGTGCTGCAAACCCGCGCCGCCCGATGCGATTCGCGGCTTTGTGACGCGGGGCAAGGGCGTGAGCGTGCACCGCGCAGACTGCAGCAACTTCCGCGAGATGGCAGCTCGGAACATCGAACGTGTGATCGACGTGGAATGGGGCACGCCCAAGGCGGCTGCCACCGCTGCTGTTTATCCGGTTGATGTCGCAGTGGAGGCCGCGGACCGGCAAGGTCTGCTGCGTGATATTTCAGAGGTGTTTGCGCGCGAAAAAACCAACGTCATTGGCGTTCAGACCCAGTCCGTCAAGGGTACGGCGTGGATGACCTTCACCGTGGAGGTGGCCGATTCGGGCCGTCTGAACAAGGTGCTGGCCATTGTTGCTGGGGTGTCGGGCGTGCGGTCTGCACGGCGCCGCTGACGTTCTATCAATCATTCGTTCTTCCGCGTTTTCCTCAAAGTAGTTTTGGCTGAAAGCTGTTGCAATGAAATTTATGGCTATAATCGTGGACTTGATTGACGACACAGGCGCGTAGCTCAGCTGGTTAGAGCACCACCTTGACATGGTGGGGGTCGTTGGTTCGAGTCCAATCGCGCCTACCAAACACCGCAAGCAAACCAGGCTTGCAAACCAAACGCCCGCTCACGCGGGCGTTTTTCATTCCCAATCCCCTTCCCGCTCCGTTGTATTTGGTACTTGGGATTGGGTCATTACGATGCGTGTTTGCGATAGGGCGCTGCACGGCGACATGACGAGAATCTGTCTGACATGGCGTCAGCAGACGTAGCGATAACTTCGTGGCTCAACACAGCAGGAGGATTCGCCATGAACACGACCACACACCACCCCGCTCAGGTCTCCACCAACTACTCCGACACGGACCCGGAATTGGGCATGTACGACTTGCGCATTTTCTGGCTGGCAGCATTTGCGGCCGTCCTGATGGTGCTGGCGGTCGCTTACTTCAAGATGGGCTATTGAAAAGCCACCGTAAACGCGAAGACACGCGCCTCTCCAGTCAAAAAGGCCCTCATCGGCGGTGATGAGGGCCTTTTTGCGTTCTGCGAACTTGCCTATGTTGAGTTGCTCCCGGTGGGTCACAGTGGCAGATCAGACGTGCTTTATGAGTGCTTCATGACATAGGGCGGAGGATCTTGTACTGGCGGTGTCCCTGGCTCTGCTGGCGGGTCGCCTTGGGGCGGCTCAGGTGTCCAGGCGGGGGGCGTTTCGACAGGTGGGAACGGCGGTACGGGCGATGGGGCCGGGGGTGGCAGCATGTGGGCTCCTTTCTATTGAGAATGCCGATGAGTACCCCCACCGTACCTATTAGCCAATACTTTGTGTGCCAGCCAACTTCCCGTCGTGGTTGCGGCTCAGCGGACATTTCTAGGGTGTGCGTGCAGCACCCGCAGCACTATTGGGTTGGCATGGCCATGGCCAAAGATGCTTTCGCCGAGGATTCCGCGGGAATGCGCACCTGGGGCAAGCAGTCCGGATATTCACGCTGGATGAAAGTGACCAAGGCTTCTCGAACGCGGCAGCGCAAGTCAAATGCCAGCCCGGACGACCGCGCGGACACCAGCACGCGGATCTGGATGGTGCGTTCGGTCACGTCGGTCAGTTGCAGAACGCTCACGCGCTTGTCCCACTCCGGCGCGGTTTCCAGCACGCGCTTCAGTTCTGCTCTCAACGGTTCCAGCGGCAGGCGGTAGTCGGCATACAAGAACACGGTGCCCAGAATCTCAGAGCTGGTGCGCGTCCAGTTTTGGAAGGGGTTCTCGATAAACCATTGCAGGGGAATGATGAGCCGCCGCTCGTCCCAGATGCGCAGCACCACATAGGTGCTGGTGATTTCTTCCACCCGACCCCATTCGCCTTCAATGATGAGCACATCGTCGATCCGGATGGGCTGTGCGAGGGCGATTTGCAAACCCGCAATGATGTTGCTGAACACTGGCCGCGCTGCGATACCGGCCACAATGCCCACCACACCGGCAGAAGCCAACAGGCTGGCACCCACTTGGCGGGCTCCAGGGAAGGTCATCAACATCATGGCCAGCCCTGCCATGACCACGCCGGTCATGGCCGTGCGCGACAGCACGCGGGCCTGGGTGGCAATGCGGCGGGCATTGAGGTTGTCCTCCACATCCGCAGGGTGCTGGGCGATGATCCCGCCGGCCAACCCGCCGATGGCCGAAATCAGCAACCAGCAGACCCCCGCGATCACGCACAGGCCGTTGAAATGGCGTATGCCCTCTATGTACGGCAAGTCGTTGCTTGCGGCTTGCCAAACCAATTGCAATGCGATGAGGGGCAGCAGCACCCGCATCACCGGCACACATGCGAGCACGACGGTGTGCACGACCGGAATGGAGGCGGTGGCGCGCCGAAGCACCACGGCGGCCACGCGGTGGGCAATGGCTGCGAGGGTGACCGCAACAAAGGCAGCCAGCGCGGTGGAAAACCAGGGAGAGAGGGAAAAATCGTCTGTCATGCGTGAAGCGAATCTCAAAAAGCGGCAAAACGCGCACCTTCGCACCCTGTCGCCCGCATGTATGTCGGACATCGCGCCGCGCTGCTCTTGCCTGGCCATCGGCCGGTAGCGGCACGCTTTCCCATCAGGGTATTCCTTTGCTGATGCTGTGCTGCCCCTTCCCTAGAATGTGCTGCACTGCAATACATGGGCTTTTTGCCCGAGGAGTTCGTTGTGTCCGAACAGAAAAGTGCCGCGTCCAAATCGGCCCAGCGTGTGATCAAAAAGTACCCCAACCGCCGTCTGTACGACACAGACACCTCCACCTACATCACCCTGGCCGAGGTGCGCCAATTGGTGATGGACCACCAGCATGTGGTGGTGCGCGATGCCAAGACGGGTGAGGACCTCACGCGCAGCATCCTGCTGCAGATCATTCTGGAAGAAGAGGCGGGTGGCGCGCCCATGTTCACCGAAGCGGTGCTGGCCAACATCATCCGCTTCTACGGCCATGCCATGCAGGGCTTCATGGGCGCCTACCTGGAAAAGAACGTGCAGGCCTTCACCGATGTCCAGGCCAAACTGGCGGAGCAATCGCAAAGCGTCACGCCCGAGATGTGGGCGCAGTTCATGAACCTGCAGTCGCCCATGCTCAAGGGCATGATGGGCAGCTATGTGGAGCAATCCCAGACCATGCTCACGCAAATGCAGGAGCAGATGCAAAAGCAAACCGAGCAGATGCTGGGCGCTTTCGGAATCAAGCGATAAGCCCCCTTGGGTCGCCTGCTGCGGGCGACCTCTGCACGGCGGCACAGGGCACGGGCTGCACCCGGTGCAGCCGCCTTTGCGGGCCAGGAATCAGGCTGTAGAAGGGTTGCACCCACCTCCAATGGCGGAACTGGGACAATACGGGGTTATGAGCGAAGTACTCTCCCCCACAAAAACCCCCAAAGTCGGATTCGTCAGCCTGGGCTGCCCCAAGGCGCTGACCGACTCCGAACTCATCCTCACGCAATTGAGCGCTGAGGGCTACGAAACCTCCAAGACCTTCCAGGGCGCGGACCTGGTCATCGTCAACACCTGCGGCTTCATTGACGATGCGGTCAAGGAAAGCCTGGACACCATCGGCGAGGCGCTGGCCGAAAACGGCAAGGTGATTGTCACGGGCTGCCTGGGCGCACGCACCGGCGACGATGGCGGCAACATGGTGCGCCAGATGCATCCCAGCGTGCTGGCCGTGACGGGGCCTCATGCCACGCAGGAGGTGATGGATGCCGTGCACCTGAACCTGCCCAAGCCGCACGACCCCTTCATCGACCTGGTGCCCGGCAGCTTTGGCGTGGCGGGCGTCAAGCTGACACCCAAGCACTACGCTTATCTCAAGATCAGCGAAGGCTGCAACCACCGCTGCACCTTCTGCATCATCCCGTCCATGCGCGGCGATTTGGTCTCGCGCCCCATTGGCGATGTGCTCAGCGAGGCCAAGGCCTTGTTCGAGGGCGGTGTGAAGGAGTTGCTGGTGATCAGCCAGGACACCTCGGCCTATGGCGTGGACGTGAAGTACCGCACGGGCTTTTGGGACGGCAAGCCCGTCAAGACCCGCATGCTGGAGCTGGTGCAGACGCTGGGCGAGATTGCCGAGCCCTATGGTGCCTGGGTGCGCCTGCACTATGTGTACCCCTACCCGAGCGTGGACGAGGTCATCCCGCTCATGGCCACGGGCAAGGTGCTGCCTTACCTGGACGTGCCCTTCCAGCACAGCCACCCCGACGTGCTCAAGCGCATGAAGCGTCCCGCCAGCGGCGAGCGCAACCTGGAGCGCATCCTGCGCTGGCGTGAGGCCTGCCCCGAGCTGGTCATCCGCAGCACCTTCATTGCGGGCTTCCCGGGCGAGACCGAAGAAGAGTTCCAGCATCTGCTCGACTTTGTGCGCGAGGCGCAGATCGACCGTGCGGGCTGCTTTGCCTACAGCGATGTGAACGGCGCCGCGGCCAACGAACTGCCCGGCATGCTGCCCATGGACGTGCGCGAAGAGCGCCGGGCCCGCTTCATGGCGGTGGCTGAGGAGGTGTCGATTGCACGCCTGCAGCGCCGCGTGGGCGCCACCATGCAGGTGCTGGTTGACCACGCTCCCGCGCTGGGCCGCAAGGGCGGCGTGGGTCGCACGTATGCCGATGCGCCAGAGATCGACGGCACCGTGAAGTTGCTGCCACCGGAAAAGATCAGCAAGCAGCTCAAGGTGGGCGAGTTCACACGCGCGCGCATCGTGGGGGTGCAGGGGCATGACCTGGTGGCGCTGCCGGTTTGATAGATTCAAAAATGTGAGCTGCCAGCGCTTGTTGGCATTGAATTTCAGTGAAATTTGTCACTGAAAGTGTTTAAATTCATGCGCTACCAGCTCCTGTATTGATAGCGATGCGGTTCTGAATTCGTTTATGCTTTTGCGGCCCGCACCATCCGGGCGGCACAACTTGACGAGGAAAGCATCATGGGTCTTATCCAGGCAGCGGTTGGTTCCATTGGCGGCACATTGGCCGATCAGTGGAAGGATTTCTACACGGTGCCGGATGGCCTGCCTTCCACCGCAGCGCTGTTCGCCGCCGTGCCGCGCGGCACCAACGCAGGGCGAGGCTCCAACACCAAGGCGTCGTCCAACATCATCACCAACGGCTCCAAGATCGTGGTGCCCGAGGGCTACGGCCTGCTGTTGATGCAGGACGGTGCCATCACCGGCTTCGTGGCCGAGCCCGGTGGGTATGAGTGGAATTCCAACGATCTCAACTCCAAGTCCATCTTCTTTGATGGGGGCTTTGTGGAGCCGCTTGTGCGCCAGAGCTGGGAGCGTTTCAAGTTTGGCGGTCAGCCTGGCTCGCAGCAGGCTGCGTTCTTCGTGTCGCTCAAAGAGCTGCCCGACAACCGCTTCGGCACGCAGTCCGAAATCTATTGGGACGACGGCTACCTGAACGCGCAGGTGGGCGCTATCACGCGTGGCAGCTACACGCTCAAGATCGTGGACCCGATTTTGTTTGTGAAGAACTTTGTGCCCGCGGCCTACCTGCAGCCCGGCCAGGTGTTCGACTTCACCGACCTCGACAACGCAGCCGCCAGCCAGCTCTTCAACGAGGTGGTGGGCTCGCTGGCACCGGCCTTCAGCCTGTACACCAACGACCCCGCCAAGGGCAACCGCATCACCAAGATCCAGCAGGACTCGGTGGGCTTCGCGCAGAGCTTGTCTGCCGTGGTCGAGAACGCATACCAGTGGCGGTCCGACCGCGGCCTGGTTATTGCCAAGACCGCCATCGTGTCCATTGAGTACGACGCAAACACGAAGGAGCTGCTCAAGACGGTGCAGCGTGCCGATGCGCTCTCTGGTGCGCGTGGCAACTCCAACCTGCAGGCCTCGGTGGCGGCGGGCATTCAGTCAGCAGGTCAGAACGCTGGCGTTGGCGGCCTGATGGGCATGGGCATTGCCACTGGTGGGCTGGGCGGGCTGGCGGGCCTGCAGCAACCGGTGGCGCCAGCGCCAGCACCGGTTGCTGCGGCCCCGGCGGCGGACGACCCCATCGCCAAGCTCACCAAGGCCAAGCAGATGCTGGATGCCGGGCTCATCACGCAGGCCGACTACGACGCGGTCAAGGCCAAGGCGCTCGGGCTGTGACTTCACCGCTGCCTACCGGCCCCGGCTCGCCGCAGGATGTGCCACCTGCGCCGGGCCAGTTTCCCATCGACCCGGCCACGCTGCCTGGGCCGATTCGCGATGAGCTGACCGCGCCAGACCCGGTCGCCATCGACACGGCGTCCAAAGAGCTGAAAGACGGGCTCAACCATTGCCCCAAGTGCGGCTCCACCGAGATTCGCCAGCGCGCAGGCACCGACAAACTGATTTGCCTGTTCTGCCGCCATGAGTGGGCTGCTGCGCGTGTGGAGGACGAGTTTGGCCTGGGGGAGGGCATTGACCAGCTGCGTGGAACGCAGATCGCGTCAGGTGCCAAGAACATCAGCGCCGACGCGGCGAGCATGCGCACCTACAAGTGCACCGGTTGCGGCGCCGAGGTGGTGGTCAACACCGACACCGCCATGACGGCCCGATGTCACTGGTGTCGGCACGTGCTGGGCGTCAACGAGCAGATCGACAACGGTGCGGTGCCCGATGCGGTGCTGCCGTTTCACATCAAGAAGGACGACGCGGTGGCGCGCATCCGCCAGTTTGTGGGCAAGCGCCAGATGTTTGCGCTCAAGGCATTCAAGGAAGAGTTCACGCCCGAGAACGTGCTGGGCGTCTACCTGCCCTACATGGTGGTGGATGCCAACGTCAGCGCCGATGTGGCCGGCTTTGGCGAGGTGGAAACGCGCCGCTACACGCGCGGCGAGGGCAAGGACCAGAAGACTTATTACGACGCCGATGTGTATCAGGTCCAGCGGCATGTGGACTTCACGGTGGACGACCTCACGCTTGAATCAAGTGCCAAGCGCGGCAACCTGGACACCCAGGCCAACACCAACAACGTCATCAACACCATCCTGCCGTTTGACACCAAGAATGCGGTCAAGTGGAACGCCTCCTACCTCGTTGGCTACACCTCGGAAAAGCGCGACCGTGATGTGGACCACCTCAGCCCGCGCCTGGAAGACCAACTGCTGTCCATCGCGCGCGCGCAGGTGCACTCGTCGGTACGCGGCTATGGCCGTGGCGTGCGTTGGGAGCAGGAGCACATCGACGTGCACGGCACGCGCTGGGTGGCGATGTACCTGCCGGTGTGGCTGTACTCGTACCAGCAGGGCGGCAAAGGCGGCATGCTGCACTACATCGCGGTGAACGGCCGCACGGGCGAAACCATGGGCAGCGTGCCGGTGCAGCAGTGGAAGCTGATCACCGCCGCGCTCACCGTGGGCACGTTTGTGGAAGCCATCGCACTCTGGTTGATAGGACGGTAAACATGGACGGAGACGGCGTATTGATTCTGCTGGCCATGGGGCCAGCGAGCGCGGCGGGGCTGTACTGGATGCTGTACCGCTACTACCGCAACACCGATAAGTCGCACGGTTTCGAGCATGAAACCCACATCGTGGCCCAGCCGATCTCTGGCGCGCAGGCAGACCGCAAGGTCGATGAGATCCGGGGCACACAAGAGACGGGAATTCGCGGCAACAACGTGAACGACTACCGCAGGCGCGTGCGGCGCGCCAATCGCGGCTGAACCGCCACCGCGCCCTCAGCCGCTGCACCATGAAAAAAGGCTTCCCGAGGGAAGCCTTTTGCTGGAGCCTGCATGGCCTCAGACACGCTTGCGGTATTCGCCGGTGCGGGTGTCGATTTCAATCTTGTCGCCTTGGCTGACGAACAGTGGCACGGGCACTTCGAAGCCGGTGGCGATCTTGGCGGGCTTCATGACCTTGCCGGAGGTGTCGCCCTTGACGGCGGGTTCCGTCCAGGTGATTTCGCGCTCGACGCTGGTGGGCAGTTCGACCGAGATGGCCTTGCCGTCATAGAACACCACTTCGAGGGACATGCCGTCTTCCAGGTAGTTCAGTGCGTCGCCCATGTTTTCGGCTTCGACTTCATACTGGTTGTATTCGGTGTCCATGCACACGTACATGGGGTCGGCGAAGTAGGAGTAAGTGCACTCCTTCTTGTCCAGGATCACGTTGTCGATCTTGTCGTCGGCCTTGAACACGTTTTCTGTGCCGAAGTTGCCGATCAGGCTCTTGAGCTTCATGCGCACGGTGGCAGCGCCACGGCCGCCACGGGCGTATTCGGTCTTCAGAACGATCATGGGGTTCTTGTCGAACATGATCACGTTGCCGGCGCGGATTTCTTGAGCGATTTTCATAGCTGATTGCGGGAGGTTGAGCCGCTCTACGCGGCAGGCGAAGGCGTCAGTGGCGCTGCAATGGCGTTCGATGACGAGGGCCTGCCGCATGTTCCGCGGCGGGAGCCTCAGGGCCACAGCCTGTTCAGAAAAGGCGGGCCCAAGAAGGCAAAACGTCGATTTTAACTTTTTTCGGCCACAAACTGCAGCAGCTGTGCGATCAAGTCGGTTTGGGCATGCAATTTTTGACGCGCCGCAAGCGTGCAGGCCTGCCATTCCCGCAGCAAACCGGGGGTGAGTCGGGGCAGGGAATCGGCCGGCGCCAGCCCGTTCCACGCGTGGTGAAAAGACCGCAATGCCGCCGGGGCCTGCAGCCAATCCAGAAATGCGTCCAGCTTGGCGTGGTGGGCGTTGTCATCCTGGGGGTAGATGTGCCACACCAGTGGCTGGCCCGCCCACAGCGCACGCACCAGCGAATCCTCGCCGCGCACCAGGTTCAGGTCGCAGGCCCACAGCATCTCGTCGAACTGCGGCTGGGGGC
>PJUL01000513.1_pt1 | contig 26838 bp, 29 predicted proteins | sample 1512221 | NCBI WGS metagenome assembly PJUL01 (sample SAMN08177667, study PRJNA422409) | Feces metagenome, whole genome shotgun sequencing project.
CCTGCTGCACGCCGAACTCTCCCATGCCATCGCCACCCTGGGCCATGGCGATATGCTGGTGATTGGCGACGTGGGCCTGCCCATCCCCAACGGCCCGCGCCGCATTGACCTGGCGCTCACGCCCGGCATCCCGGCCGTGGCCAATGTGCTGCGGGTGGTGTTGGAAGAAATGCAGGTCGAAAAGGCCGTGATCGCCACCGAAGCCGTGGAGCGCAACGCGGGCCAGTTACCCGCGTGGTGCCAGTTGCCGGTTACGCCGCAGTCCGTGTCGCACGACGAGTTCAAACGCCTGACCCAGCAAGCCCGCGTGATGGTGCGCACGGGCGAGTGCACTCCGTACGCCAACGTGATCCTGGTGGCGGGCGTCACGTTCTGACACCACTTGCCCCCCGCACGGTGCCATAGCTTGCGGGTTTTGGAGAACGCGCCTCCGTGCGCACCTGCGGTACGCTGGGCCGTCACCGCTTCGCCTGCCCCATGCCCAGCTCCGCCCCCCACGACCTGCTCCCCCCCGAAATCACCGTGCTGGAGCGCGGCTGGCTGTCGGCCAACAACATCCTCTTCATCGGCCACCACGACACGGCCATCGTGGACACCGGCTACTGCAGCCATGCCGAGCAGACCGTGGACCTGGTGCGCGGCGCGTTGGCGGGGCGTGCGCTGGACCGTGTGCTCAACACCCACCTGCACAGCGACCACTGCGGCGGCAATGCCGCGCTGCAGAAGGCCTGGCCCGGCGTGCTCACGGCCATCCCGCCCGGCCAGGCCGACCATGTGCGCCAGTGGGACGCGTATGCGCTCAGCTACACGCCCACAGGGCAGGAATGCCCGCCGTTCCGTGCCGACACCCTGCTGATGCCGGACTCGTGCGTGCTGCTGGGCGACAAACCCTGGCAGGTGCATGCCGCGCCGGGGCACGACCCCCATTCGGTGGTGTTGTTCGAGCCCCAGGGCCGCGTGCTGATCTCGGCCGATGCGCTGTGGGAGAACGGTTTTGGCGTGGTGTTCCCCGAACTGGAGGGCGACGATGCCTTCGCCCAGGTGGGGGCTACGCTGGACCTGATTGAGGCGCTGTCGCCGCAGGTTGTGATCCCGGGCCACGGCCCCATATTTGCCGACGCCCCCCGCGCCATCGACGGCGCCCGCCGCCGCCTGGACGGCTTTGTGCGCAACCCGGGCAAGCACGCGCTCTACGCGGCCAAGGTGCTGCTGAAGTACAAGCTGCTCGAATGGCAGCAGATCGACATCCCCGACCTCACGGCCTGGGCGCAGGCCACGCCGTATTTCGGTGCACTGCACCAGCGGTATTTCGCGGCGCAAAACGAAACGGAATGGCTGCACAGCTTGGCGGACGATTTGGTCCGATCCGGTGCCGCCGTGCGCCAAGGCGAGACGTTGCACAACGCATAAGCCGCAAGGGGCCTATTGACGCGCACAAGAGGGTTTCAGCGGCCTTGCCACCGCACCCTCACGGAGGCTGACTCAGGCCAAAGACGTATTTCAGCAGGCCGCGAAGGTGGGTACATTCGCACCCTGCGTCGCCGCGCGCCAGCCCCCGCATGTTCGCAGCCTCGCCAGCGCTTCTCGCCTACGCTACTGTCCTTGCCGACCCTGGCCGGCGGTGCTGGCGTGTTTGTCCATTCACCCGAAACCTGTTCACGATTTCTTCACGGAATGACCGTTTTCTCGACCCACATCCACATACCTGCGCCCGCCGCACTGGCGTGGGACATCCTGGCCAACAACGTGCAGGCGTGGCCGGACTGGACGCAGTCCATGACCAGCATCCGTGCGCTTGACCCGGGGCCCATGCGCAACGGCGCGCGTTTTGTGGTGAAGCAACCGAAGCTGCCTGAAGCGGTCATGACGGTGGTGGACTGGGAACCCACCTCGCGATTCAGCTGGCGGTCGGAGGGGCGCTTGCTCTGGGCAATGGCAGACCATGCCATCACCCCCGTGGAAGACAAAGGATGCACGCTGGTACTGCGACTGAAATTTCACGGCCCGCTGTCGGGCATTGCGGGACGGTGGATGGCGTCGCTGGTCCAACGCTATCTGCAGATGGAAGCGGAAGGGCTGCGTGCCGAGTGTGTACGGCAAAGCGCTGGCCAGCCACGGCCAAACCAGCACCCCGCCAGCGAAACGGAGAATGCTCAGGTCAGTGCTTGAACTGCTTGTCGCAGCCCGTCACATGGTTCTTGCTGCTGGACATGCACTGATAGAACGACTTCTTGTTGCCCGAGGCGCCCTGGCAGTCAGACACGCTGTATTTGCCCTTGGCCTCGCGGATCTTGGGCGCCGTGGCGTCGAACGCGGCCTGGGTCATGTAGCCATCCCGCACGTTCTTTTGGCCCACTTCCAGCATCAAATCGGCCTGGTAGCGGATGTTGTCCACCGCGGCGGCGCAGTTCATGGGCGCCTGCTGGCTGTCGACCTTGCCCAGTGAGTCTTTGAGCGCCTCGCCGAATTCGGCCACGTCCTTCGGGATCTTCTTGGTGCCGTCGGGGTTGTATTCCTGCTTGCCCTTCACGCTGCTCCCGCCTTTGCCGGATGAGGAAGCGTTGCCGCTGCCACCACTGGTGCCGTTGGTGCTCTGCAGCTTGAGGGGCTCGGCATCTGCCTTGGCCGGTGGAGGCTGCGAACCGTAGTGGGTCTTGCCGTTTTCGTCCACCCACTTGTAGACCGGCTGAGCATGCGCCGCCCCACAGGCCACCCAAAACACCGCCACGGCCACAGCCATTCCATTCAGCTTCTTCATGACACCCCTCCAGTTTATTAGTCAAATGTGGCTCTAGCGCCTATCCATCAAGCGCCAAAAGCTCATTTATTTATAGCAAACCATTTCCATCACCTCAAGGCCGAAGGCCCAAGGCCCGCATCACGGCAGGTCCTTGTTCACCTCCGGCGCCGACGCATCGCGCGGGCCTACGGTGCCCAGGCGGCCTTTGAGCGACTGGGGTTGGCCCGTCAACATGGCCGCGTAGTTGGTGGTGTTGGCCAGCACCTTCTTCACGTAATCGCGGGTTTCGGCAAAGGGCACATTCTCGGCCCAGATGGCGGCGTCCAGCACCGGGCCGTTGCGCCAATTGCGCGGCCGGCCGGGGCCCGCGTTGTAGGCGGCGGCGGCCATGGGCATGGAGCCTGCAAAATCATCCAGCGCGAGCTTGAGGTAGGCGGTGCCGATGGTGATGTTGGTGTCGCGGTCGTTGATCTGATCGGCGGTGAAGTTGGTCATGCCGATCTTCCTGGCCGTCCAGCGCGCCGTGGCGGGCATCACCTGCATGAGGCCCGAGGCGCCCACGTGAGAGCGTGCATCCATGATGAAGCGGCTTTCCTGGCGGATCAGGCCGTAGACGTAGGCCGGGTCCAGGCCGATGCCGGTGGCGCGCTCCACCACTGCACTGCGAAACGGCGTGGGGAAGCGCTGCGTGGTGTCGATGACGTCTTTGGTGCGTTCACTGGTGTTGATGCAGCGGTCCCACACTTCCCGCTGGCAGGCAAAGTCGGCGGCGGCCAGCAGCTCGCGATCGCCCATGCCGCCGCTTTGGTGCAGGTTGGTGGTGTAGTTCCATTCGCGCACACCTTCGCTGCGCAGGCCCAGCAAGATGGCGTACAGGCCGCGGTTGAGGCCAGGGTTCGCCCGTGCGGCTGCTTTCTCTTCGGCCGTGAGCGGTGCCGGCGCCGGGGGTGTGGTGATGCGCTGGCCAAGCTCTTCCATGGCCAGCATCTCGTAAAAGCCGCGCGTGCTGGCGATGGCCTCCAGCAACTGCTTGGCCTCGGCGCGGTCGGCTTCGCTGGGCTTGCCCGCCAGTAACGAGCGCGCCTTCCAATACGCCCAGGTGCTGTCCTGGCGCGCTTCGGGGCTCATGGCGTCCACCGCCTTGCCCACGGTCTTCCACTGGCCCGCGCGAAGGGCAGCGCGCACTTTCCAGCCCAGCAGGTCGTCGTTGAGGTCGCTGTCCTTGGTCACGTTGGCGAAGTAGCCCACGGCACTGCCAGAGAGCTTTTGCGCCGCAGCCTTGCCGATCACGCCCCAGGCCCAGTTGCGCTCTTCGTGCGACAGGTGTACGCCCCATTTGCTGTCGAGTTGCTGGGCGGCGCCGTCCGGGTCGCCACCGGCCAGCTTGATGAGGGCCAGCAGCACGAGTTCCTGGCGCGCGTTGCCACGCGCAGTGGCGCGCGACAGCAGGAACTTGGTGGGCGCATCCAGCACCTCCTTGAGCTGCGGCAGCGAGTCGGGCGAGACGATCTCGACAGCGTTGCGCACCACACGCGGCCGGTTGGCCTCTACACCCAGGCGCGCCTTGCGCCAGATGTCGAGCGCGCTGAGTTTTTTGTAGCCATACAGTTCGCCGGCAGCGTGGGTGCAGCCGTCGTCCGCGTCGCGAATGGCGTACCAGTTGCTGCGCACGTCGTCGCCCACCGTGGCAGGTGCCGTGCCCTTGATCTGGTCAATGAGCAGTGCATAGCAACGCACCTCGCGGTCGTCTGACATGCGAAAGCTGGGGTGCTGCTCGGCAAACTGCGCCCAGTTGCGCCGCTGGCCCAGCAGCAGCAGCCAGTCGTTGCGCATGCGGTCTTCCTGGTAGCTGCCGGCATAGCGCTGCATGAACGACTGGATTTCGGCAGGCTGGGCATCGGACAGCCTTGCTTTGAGTTCCCAATAAGCAGCCCAGGGCTCCAGCGCGTGGCCGCGCGCGGCAGGTAGCAGCTGCGCAAGCCTGTTGCGATCCCCCTTGCGGAAGGCCTGCTGCATCTCCAGCAAGGTATCGTCTGCCTTGGTGTTTTGTGCCTGGACAAGCGGAGCTGCCGTGGCGAGCACGGCGCTGGCGACAAGCGGTGTCAGAATTCGAAACAATTGCATGGGGGAATTATGTGATGGACAAAGCAGCCCTTCGGCGCGCGTTGGTAGAAGAACGCCTCAACCTGCCCGACCGCCTACAGCGGTCTGACCTGTTACAACAGGTGATGCGCATCTGGCTGGTGAACCGGCCCGACACCGTGATTGGCGCCTATTGGCCCATCAAGGGCGAATTCGACCCCCTGCCCGCCCTGCACCGCTGGAAGGAAGACGGCGAGCTGCTGGACGAGTCCCTGCGCCGCCGCATCGGCCTGCCGGTGGTGAACAAGCAGCACAAAACCCTGACCTTCCACGCCTGGTACCCCGGCTGCCCCATGGAAGAAGACGCCTACGGCATCCCCAAACCCAAGGACACCGAGGTCATCGTGCCCACCCTGCTGTTTGTGCCCTGCGTGGGCTATGCGGCGGGTGGCTACCGGCTGGGGTATGGCGGCGGCTTCTACGACCGCACGCTGGCTACGCTCCAGCCCAAGCCGTTCACCGTGGGGCTGGGTTTCACCAACGGCTTCATTGAAGACTTCGAGCCGGAATCATTCGATCTGCCGCTGGACGCGATCCTGAACGACAACGGCGTGGTCTGGCCTGTGTAGGCGCCCCTAAGGGTGAGGCGGTGCCATCAATGTGTCAGCGCGGCAACTCTGAGGCAAACGCAAAACACTCGGCGCCATCTGACCGGCGCTTGCAGGCATACATGGCGCGGTCTGCCGCCCGCAGCAGCTGCGCCAGCGAATGGCCATCGGTGGGGTAGCAGGCGATGCCCAGGCTCATGCCCACCACCAGCGTGCGCCCCTCAAACACCAGCGGCTCTGCCGCACTGGCGGCCATACGCCGACACATGGCGGCAATCACCTCGCGCGAGGGAGCGCCCGTGATCAGCACCGCAAACTCATCCCCGCCCAGCCGCGCCACCATGTCGCCCGCGCGCAGTTGCGCACGCAGGCGGCGCACCATGGACACCAGCACCGCATCGCCCGCCGCGTGCCCGTAGGTATCGTTGACGCCCTTGAACCCGTCCAGGTCGAGCAACAGCAGCGCAAAGGGCTGCCCAGCCCGCACGGCAGCTTCGCCCTGCTGGGTGAGGCCCGCGCGGTTGGCAGCGCCCGTGAGGGCATCGGTGCCCAGGGCTTCGACCAGCTCTTGCGTGCGCACCGTGAGCGCCTGCTCAGACCGGCGCAGCAGACGCACGCGCGAGGCCATGGCGGCTGCAAACACCACGGATTCGGCCACCAGCACGGTCTGTGTCATGTCCATCTGCCACGGGGTCCAGGCCACCCAGCCCCAGCTCGCCACCACGATGGCGCAGATGCCCAGCAGCACAATCGTGACGCCCAGGCTGTACAAAACGGCTGGCCAATAACGCCGCCGCATCGCAATCACGGCCCCCACCGTCAGCACCACGGTAGACACCACCACCGATGCCTGCACCAGGCGGAACAACCAGAGCGGGTGCGCACCCAGCAGGCCGTACACCGTGGCCACCACCAGCGAAGCCACCAAGGCCAGCACCACCTTGTCCACGCGCGGCGCGTACTCGGACAGCCGCAGCAGACTGCGGCCAAACATCAGCTTGGTAATGGCCCACAGGGGCGGCGCAACGCTGTAGAAGAAGCCTGCCGCCGCGGGCCAGTTCGCAAACGGGTACCTCAGCGTGTGGCCGTTGAACCCGGCCAGCGCCAGCAGGGCCGCAATGCACGATGCGAGGTACCAGGCGTAAATGCCTTCACGGAACACCAGCAGCATCACGGCGCTGAACACGGCCAGCCCCATGAGCAGGCCATAGCAGACGCCGTCGTACATGCGCTTGTCCTGTGTGGCCTGCAGGTAGTCCGCCACATCCCATACGCGGGCGGCGTAAAACCGCGCGAACGTGGATTCCACCCTGAAGTACACGGTGTAGACCCCATCATCGGGCAGCCGGAACCGCCACGCCATCTGCTCCGAATCAGCCGGCCGGGTGGCCCAAGGGTGGCGCATCCCGGTGACCACCGGCTCAGCCAGGGCGCGACCTGCAGCGTCGTACGGGCCATAAAAGCGCAGCTCGTGGGTGGACACCGTGGGCACCAGCAGCAGCCACTCGCGCAGCGCGTCCGCAGGGTCGGCCAGTTGCACGCGCAGGCGGAACCAGAGCACGCGGTCGGATTCCGCGCCTTTCAATGGGTCGTCTGGGTAAGCGAACCGGGCTTCGTTGTCAGGGGTGCGAACCTGATCGATGGTGAGCGTGCGGCTCGTGTCTTCGAACATGCCCATCGACGGAACGACCAGCAGACCGCCCTGCTGCGCAGAAATTCGGGCTGGCGCGTCGCGCCCCTGAACGGGTTGGGCAGCCGCCGACAATGCGGCTGTGCACAAAAGCAGGAAGAAGGCCCGCAGAACCCACGACAAAAACGGCGAGCGAATCTCCAATGCAGACCTACCTCGGGCTTCCTGCCCCATCCATCCAACAAAACCGGCCATTGTGCAGGCAGACACCTCACTTCAAGGCGCCAAATGGGCGGTACCTGCCCGTTTGATGCACGAATCACATCAAAAATGCCTTCATCTCTCATCGATGGCGGGGGTGACACAGCGCTAGCATCTGGGTTTTCAGCCCAGCGGGCGCTCCCAGTGGCAACGCCGCGCGCCCGCCAGGCCCACCTTTTACCCCAGGCACAAGACCGCACCATGACCAAGCTCTATATCGGTAACAAAAATTACTCCTCGTGGTCCATGCGCCCCTGGGTGCTGCTCAAGCAAGCCAACATTCCATTTGAGGAAGTGCGCGTGCGCTTCGACAGCTTCGACGCTGGTTCCGAATTCAAGCGGGTCATAGGGCCGGTCAGCCCCACCGGCAAGGTGCCGGTGCTGGTGGACGGCGACCTGGTCGTCTGGGACACCCTGGCCATCGCCGAGTACGTGGCCGAGACCTGGCCCGACAGGCAACTCTGGCCCGCAAACGCCCAGGCGCGCGCCCGCGCCCGCAGCGTCTGCGCGGAGATGCACAGCGGCTTCAGCGCCCTGCGCAACCACTGCCCCATGAACATCGAGGCCGATCTGGCGGAAACCGGTGCGCTGATCTGGCGCGACCAAGCTGGCGTGCGGGCCGACGTGCAACGCTTGGTGGAGATGTGGAGCGCGCTGCTGCAGGAGCACGGCGGCCCGCTGTTGTTCGGTTCATTCACGGTGGCAGACGCCTACTTCGCCCCCGTGTGCATGCGCCTGCACACCTACGCGCTGCCCGTGCCTGCTCCCATCAAAGCCTACATCGTCCGAGTGCGCGCACTGCCCGGCGTGCAAGCCTGGATCGATGAAGCCCTGGCCGAGAAGGACTTTCTCGATTTTGAAGAACCCTACCGCCTGCACCATACGGAAGGCTGAGCACTGTGATGACTGTCACCATCTACCTGCGCTATGTGCTCAACACCAGCAAACTGAAAGAGTTTGAGCATTACGGAAAACTGTGGATTCCTCTCGTCGAAAAATTCGGCGGCAAACACCACGGGTATTTTTTGCCCAGCGAGGGCGCCAACAACATCGCGCTGGCGCTGTTCACCTTCGACAGCCTGGCCGCCTACGAGGTGTACCGCGAAGCCTCGATGCAAGACGCGGAGTGCCAGGCAGCGTTCCGCTACGCCGAGGACACGGGGTGCATCGTGAGCTACGAGCGCAGCTTTTTCAGGCCCGTGTTTGGCTGAGCAGGCGCCAAACAGCCCCGCTACCGGAACTGTTTGCGCAAGAATGGCTTGTGCCGCGCGATGTGCGCCAACTGGGCGGGGGCAATGGAGCCGCCCAGGTCTTCGTCCTCGGTGTTGAGCACCTGATTGGCATAGGCCATGGCGCGGGCCACCACCTCTTCTTCGCTCACGCCCTGCGGGGCGGCCAGATCCATCGCCACGCGGCGCATGGCGCGCTGCGACAGCATCCACATCGCACCGAAGGAGTCCCAGGCGGCCGCCACCTCCTTGGATTTGCCGTGCTCGGCCAGGATTTCATTGAGCGGCTTGGCCAGTATCTCCTGCAGATCGTCCACCTGGGCCTTCAAGGCCTCGAACTGCGCCTCGCGCTGCAGGGCTTCGGCGGCTGCGTTGGCCGCCGCGTCGGGTGCGGTGGGCACAGGCACGCTGCCGTCGGGGTTGAGCTGGGCAATGGTGAGGTCGGAAGCGATGGACATGGTGCGCTGAATATACGGCCGGGGGCCCGCCCTAAACTATGCCGATGCAAATCTACATGGTGGGCGGCGCCGTCCGCGACAAGCTGCTGGGCCGGCCCGTGAACGACCGCGACTGGGTGGTGGTGGGTGCCACGCCCGAGCAGATGCTGAAGCGGGGCTACCTGCCCGTGGGCCGCGATTTCCCGGTGTTCCTGCACCCCGAGACGCGCGAGGAATACGCACTGGCGCGCACCGAGCGCAAGAGTGGGCGCGGCTATCGGGGCTTCGAAGTCCACAGCTCGCCCGACGTGACTCTGGAGGAAGACCTCTCCCGCCGCGACCTTACTATCAATGCGATAGCTAGCAGCGCAGACGGAGCAAGCGCTGGAGGCCTTTTTGACCCCTATTCCGGCATCCAGGACCTGCAGGCGCGCGTGCTGCGCCATGTGACCGACGCCTTCCGCGAAGACCCGGTGCGCATCCTGCGCGTGGCGCGGTTTGCGGCACGGTTCACCGACTTCACAGTGGCGCCGGAAACCATGCAGCTGATGCGGGAGATGGTGGATGCGGGCGAGGTGGACCACCTGGTGTCCGAGCGCGTGTGGCAGGAGCTGGCGCGCGGGCTGATGGAGGAAAAACCCTCGCGCATGTTCGAGGTGCTGCGCGAGTGTGGCGCGCTGGAGGTGCTGCTGCCCGAGGTGGCGCGGCTGTGGGGCGTACCCCAGCGGGCCGAGTACCACCCCGAGGTGGACACCGGCGTGCACCTGATGATGGTGTTGGACATGTCCGCGCGGCTGCAGGCACCGCTGACCGTGCGGTTTGCCTGCCTGGCCCACGACCTGGGCAAGGGCACCACGGCCGCCGATGTGCTGCCGCGCCACATCGGGCACGAAGAGCGCAGCGCCGAGTTGCTGCAGGACGTGGCCGAGCGCCTGCGCGTACCCGTGGATTGCCGCGAGACGGCCGATGTGGTGGCGCGCGAGCATGGCCATGTCCACCGCAGCAGCGAGCTGTCGGCCGCCGCGCTGGTGCGACTGCTGGAGCGCTGCGATGCGATCCGCAAGCCCGCCCGTTTTGCCGAAATTCTGCTGGCCTGCGAGTGTGACGCGCGCGGGCGGCTGGGGTTTGAGGAATCCACCTATCCACAGCGCCCGCGCTTGATGGCGGTGCTGACTGCGGTGCAATCCGTCGTCACCCGCGACATTGCCGCGCAGGCTGCGGCCAAGGGGCTCGCAGGGCCGCAGGTGGGCGCACTGATCCACCAGGCACGGGTGGCCGCCGTAGCGCGCTGGCTACAGGACCCAAGCATCCACTGACGCCCGCGGTGTCCCGCTGGCGCCTACCACCGCAGCAGGCGTGGGCCGAGCAAGGCACCCAGCGCAGTCGGTATGGCCATGCCCGCCAGGTACCACACCGCCAGGAAAGGCGCAGCCATCTCGGGGCAGTGCAGGGCATAAACCAAGGCCCCCAGCGCGCCTGCCAGCAAGCCCGCGCCAGCCCCTGCCCAGGCCAAGCGCGTAGGGGCCGCACCCTTGAGTGCCCAAAACCCCGCCACAAAGGCCGGCACCGACAACGCGGCGATGTTGAACGGACAGGTGCGCCAGGTGCTGCCCAAAACCAGCGGCAGCCGCTCTGCCGACGACACCTGCGCCAACGCCACGGCTGCCAGCGCCCACAGCAGCAGCGGTGGCACGGCAAGCCAAGCCGCCGCCCTGCCAACCGCCATGCCAGGGCGGGCCATGCGGCGCAGCAGCATCAGCCCGGCCGTGGCCAGTGCGGCGGCAAACGCCAGCTTGCCCCAGAACATGGGCAGCGCCATCGTCGCCAGCAGGCCGGGCCGCAGGCCAAACAGGGCCAGCATCAACACGGCCGCCCCCGCAACGCCCGCCAGCGTGGCCACGGCAAACCGCTGCTCGATGGCGGTGCGCTGCACAGGCCGCTCATCGGCAGCCAGCAGGTGGATCAATTCATCGGTTTTCATTCCATTCCCCTTGATGTGCGCTCACCGGGCTCCCGTCAACCAACCATGCCGTGCCTTCATAGATGCCCTCCACCGTGGTGCCTCAACCCGGCTTGGCATCCGCCATGCTCCTGATCTTGGCGGCCAAGGCTTTGAGCCCCCGGTACACGCCCACTTTGACGGCCGATTCGGAGAGCCCGGTGAGCCGCGCCGTCTCCACCACCGACAAGCCTTCCAGCTTCACGTACTCAATGGGCAGGCGCTGCTTGTCTGGCAGCGTGCGCAGCAGCTGGCCCAAGTCGCGCCGGGCCTCGGCCGCTTCGCTGTCGCTGCTGGCGAACATCTCGTTCGCTTCGTCCAGCGGGTCGTTGCGGCCTTCCTTCACCGCATGCGACCGCAGCCAGTCAATGAGCTTGTAGCGCGCAATCGCATGCGCCCAGGCCGTCACCGGCATCTCTGCCCGGTAGGTGTGGCGCTGGTTGTGCACGGCCAGCAGCGTTTCCTGCACAAGGTCCTCCACTTCATCAGGCCTTTGGGCCAGGCGGCGGCGCAGAAAGGCGCGCAGGTGCGCACTCAGCTCTTTCAGAAAGCGCTGGTAGGCCGCCGCATCGGCATCCAGCCCCTGCAGCAGCAAGCCCCGCAAACGCTCTTCAACAATCTCCATGGTGTCTCCCTGCAGGGAATTCGGAAGAAAGCGCCAGCGGGTTACAGCCATGCCAAAAAATTTCTTTGGCGCTTTGGCTGTAACCCCCGCCCGACACAGCCCGAATTACAGCGCAGATCGGTTGACGCACATCCGGTCGCTGACCCCCACTTTTGGAGAATCCCATGACTTCACGCACCCTCAGCCTCGGCGCCATCGCCCTCGCAGCCCTGGCCTCCGGCGCCGCACTGGCCCAGAACAAACCCGCCGAAGCTGCCAAGCCGGCCATGGAAAAGTGCTACGGCGTTTCGATGGCTGGCAAGAACGACTGCGCCGCAGGCCCGGGCACCACGTGCGCCGGATCGTCCAAGATGGACTATCAAGGCAACGCCTGGAAGCTCGTGCCTGCGGGCACCTGCACCACCATCAAGACCCCCAAGGGCATGGGTTCGCTGAGCCCCATCAAGGCCTGAACCCGCCGAAGCGGACCCAGGCCATGGCACCACTCCTTCTCACCGCAGGCCTCGGCCTCAAGCCGCAGCACTATGGCGATGCGCTGCACTGCGGCGCCCCCGGCCTGTGGTGGGAGGTGCACCCTGAAAACTACCTGGTAGATGGCGGGCCCCGCATGGCGTGGCTGGACGCCATCAGCACGCGCCACCCTGTGTCACTGCACGGCGTTTCGTTGTCGCTCGCCGCCGACGCACCGCCCGATTCCGGCCACCTTTCGCGGCTGGCTGAGCTGGCTCGACGCGTGGAACCCGTGCTCATCTCGGAGCACTTGGCGTGGTCCACCTGGGGCGGGCACTACCTGCCCGACCTGCTGCCTTTTCCGCGCACTCAGGCGGCACTGCAGCGGATCGCAGACAACATAGAGCGCACCCAGGATGTGCTGCAACGGCGCATTGCCATCGAGAACCCCACGCATTACCTGCACATCGATGGCCACGCCTGGGCCGAGACCGAATTTCTGGCCGAGCTGGTGCGCCGCACCGACTGCCACTTGCTGCTGGACGTGAACAACGTCCACGTCAGCGCCCACAACCTGGGCTTCTGCGCCCACAGTTATCTGGACGCGTTTCCGCTGCACGCCGTGGCAGAGATCCATCTGGCTGGCCATCACGCCGATCCGGTGCACGGCGAAGCCTTGCTCATCGACAGCCACGGCGCGCCCATCGCGCCCACTGTGTGGGCACTGTATGCGCAGGTGATCGCGCGCACGGGGCCCATCCCCACCCTCATAGAGCGCGACGATCAACTGCCTGAATTCCACGCGTTGCTGCTAGAGCGTGACCAGGCCCATGGCGTGCTTGCCGCCTCTGCCGCAACACAGCATCGGGAACCCGTATGCAGCTGAGTGTGTTCCAGAACGGCTTTTCCGCAGCGCTGCTCGCCGACGCGTCGCCTGCCACCACACCCACGTGGCTGGCGGCGCTGGCGGCCCAACCCGGCTTTGCCGCCTACCGCAACACCGTGCTCAAGGGCTGCATCGATGCGCTGCAGGCCAACTACCCCACGGTGTGCCAACTGGTGGGCGAGGACTGGTTTCGCGCTGCCGCTGCCATCTATGCGCGCACGCAGCCGCCATGCAATGGACTGCTGGTGAGCTACGGCGCAGGGTTTGCCGATTTTTTGAATGGGTTTGCGCCTGCGGCCGATTTGCCCTACCTGCAACACGTGGCACGCCTGGACCGGTTCTGGACCGAATGCCATCTGGCGGCAGATGCGGCGGCTTTGGGGCAGGACTGGCTTGCGCAACAAGCGCCGCACGCGCTGCCCCAGGCACTTTTGCAGCCCCACCCTGCCGCGCGCTGGCTTTGGTGCCACCACCTTCCTGCCTACACGCTTTGGCAGCACCACCGCGACGGCGACCCTTTGAACGAGGCCATGGCCTGGGTGGGCGATGGCGGACTGCTCACGCGGCCCGGGGCCGCCGTGACATGGCGCGCGCTGCCCCGGGCGGGCTGTGTGTTCATGGACGCCTGCGCCGTAGGCCTGCCGCTGGAGGCCGCCGCCACCGCCGCTTTGACCACAGACCCCGCCACCGACCTTGCGCAACTGTTGGGCAGCCTGCTGGATGCCGGCGCCCTGGTCCATCACCCCATCCACTCCACCCACCCCGTCAACACACCATGAACACCACCACCCCGTTGATGACATCCCCCACCAGCGGCCTTCGCGGGCGCCTTGCGCGCCTGGCCGACGCCGCCGAATGGCTGACCCCCCACAGCCTTCTGGCCGTGGTGAACCGAACCGCCATCGCGAGCATCTTCTTGATGTCCGCACGCACCAAGGTCGATGGGGGATTCACCATTTCCGACAGCGCCTACACGCTGTTCCGCGACGAGTACAAGCTGCCGCTGCTGCCGCCTGAGCTGGCCGCGCAATTGGCCACGGTGGCCGAGCATGTGTCCCCGGTGCTGCTAGTGCTGGGCCTGCTCACGCGCCTTTCGGCGCTGGCCTTGCTGTGCATGACAGTGGTCATCCAGGTATTTGTCTACCCCGATGCATGGCCCACCCATTTGTCTTGGGCGGGCCTGATGCTCTACCTCATAGGGCGCGGCGCTGGCCCTGTGTCGCTGGACCGGATGCTGGGAATTCGCTGAGAGGGCCAAACCTCCAAGACGCTACCGCCGAAAGTTCATCCCGCAGACGTCTGCACCCAGCGCACGATGTCCGCAGCGCCCAGCGCACCTGAAAGGCGCGCCACCTCACGCCCTTGCTTGAAGAGGATCATGGTGGGAATGCTGCGGATGGCATAGCGCCCCGCCACATCAGGGTGGTCTTCGGTATTGAGCTTGGCAAGGCGCACACGTGGCTCCAGCTCACGCGCCGCTTGCGCGAACGCAGGGGCCATCTGGCGACAGGGCCCGCACCAGGGCGCCCAGAAGTCCACCAGCACCGGGATGTGGCTGCGCGCCACATGCTTGTCGAAGCTGGCAGCGTCCAATTCAAGCGGCGCTCCCGCAAAGAGGGTTTGGTGGCATTTGCCACAGTCTGGCGCTTTGTCCAGGTCGGCGGCCTGCACACGGTTGGTCGTGTGGCAATGTGGGCAGACGATGTGCAGGGCTTCAGTCATGGGAGTGGGGCATACGCTAAAGATGGAAAGAGGGATGACAAACGCCAAAGCCTAAAAAGGCGCTTCTGGCCTACGCGGAGATGGCGCATGGTCTGGGGCCAAACACGTGGGTGCTGCTGGTATGGTGCGGGTTGCCTTGCGGTTTTCAAGCGTCCGGGGCTGTTCGACTCGCGCGCGTAGCAGAGTTGAAACACCCTTGAGTCCGGTTCCGCCTTCTTCAATCTGCTATGGTTTTGCCCCATGCAGCTGCTGCCCCTTCTGACACCTGCCCACGCCTTGTTTCTAGATTTCGATGGCACCCTCACAGAGATGGCGCCGCGCCCCGAAGCGGTGCGCATTGCGTCTGGCCTGGTGCCCACACTGAATGCGCTGCACCACCACCTGGGTGGCGCACTGGCCATCATCACGGGCCGGCGCGAAATGGACATCGACACATTTTTAGCGCCGCTGCGCCTGCCTCTGGCTTCCGAGCACGGTGCCCAATACCGCCTGGGCGAAGGCCCTGCCCGCCCCGCCATTTCACCGCCCGACCTGGAGCCCGTCCTTCATGCCGTGCAGGCGCTGGCCGCGCAGTACCCAGGCTTGATCGTGGAGCCCAAACGTGCCAGCGTGGCTTTGCACTACCGGCAAGTGCCACACCTTGAAACGCTGTGCCACGACGCGCTGATTGATGCCACCCAGGGCATGGACGGCGTGGAAATACTGCGCGGCAAATGCGTTTTTGAAGTCAAGCCGCGCGGCATTCACAAGGGCCAGGCCATCATCGATTTCATGACCCAGCCACCGTTTGCGGGCCGCATGCCCGTGTTCGTGGGCGACGACGTGACGGACGAAGCCGGCTTTGCCGCCGTGCAGTCGCTGGGCGGCTGGGGCATCAAGGTGGGAGAAGGCCCCACCGCAGCACAACACCGTTGCATGACACCGGCCGCGCTGCGCGGCTGGTTGTCATCGGCCAGAACCCAATGGGAGCGACCCGCATGAACACCGCCGCCACCGAACCCCAATCCGGATCCCTCACGCTGGGCATGATCGGCAATTGCTCCATCAGCGCCCTCATCGACAACCAGGCCCGCATGGTCTGGTGCTGCCTGCCGCGCTTCGATGGCGACCCGGTGTTCAATGCGCTGCTGCAGCCGGGCGATGAAGGCAGTCACTTCACGATTGAGCTGGAAGACCTGGCCTCGGCCCACCAGTGGTACGAGCCCAATACCGCCGTGCTGCGCACGCAGCTGTTCGACAAGGCCGGGCACGGCGTGGAGATCACCGACTTTGCGCCGCGCTTTCACAGCCGATCGCGCTACTTCCGCCCCACGACGCTGGTGCGCCGGGTGCGCGCCATCCAAGGCTCGCCCCGCATCCGTGTGGCGCTGAAAGTGCGCTACGACTGGGGCCGCAGCGAGCCGGAGATCACCCGCGGCAGCAACCACATCCGCTACGTGGGCGAGCACATGACGCTGCGCTTGTCCACCGATGCGCCGGTGTCGCACGTGCTGTCGGGCCAAGCCTTTGTGCTGACGCGCGAACACAATTTTTTGCTGGGCGCCGACGAAACGCTGACCGACGGTATTGCCGACACAGCCCGCCTGTTCGAGCAGGAAACCACTGCCTACTGGCGCAGCTGGAGCCGCGCGCTGGCCGTGCCGCTGGAATGGCAGGACGCCGTGATCCGCGCCGCCATCACGCTCAAGCTGTCGCTGTATGAAGAGACCGGCGCCATCGTGGCGGCCATGACCACGAGCATTCCTGAATCGGCCCACAGCGGGCGCAACTGGGACTACCGCTACTGCTGGCTGCGCGATGCGTTCTTTGTGGTGCGTGCGCTCAACAGCATCTCTGAAGTGGGCACCATGGAGGACTACCTGCGCTGGCTGAGCAATGTGGTGGTGGAAGGTGGCGATGGCCACATCCAGCCGCTGTACGGCATTGGCCTGGAAAAGGACCTGCCCGAATCCATCATGCCGCAACTGGCCGGCTACCGGGGCATGGGCCCGGTGCGCGTGGGCAACCAGGCGGCAGAACATTTTCAGCACGATGTGTACGGCAACATTGTGCTGGGTGCGGCCCAAGCCTTTCACGACCACCGGCTGCTGCACCGTGCGGGGCTGGCAGAGTTCACGCGGCTGGAGCAGGTGGGCGAGAACGCGGTGCGCGTCTACGGCCAGCCCGATGCAGGCATGTGGGAGCTGCGCACCCGCGCGCGGGTGCACACCTCGTCGGCGCTGATGAGCTGGGCCGCGTGCGACCGGCTGGCCAAGATCGCCGTCGCCTTGCAGTTGTCTGACCGTGCGGCCTACTGGCATGGACATGCCGACCGCATGCGCGATGAAATCCTGGAGAAATCGTGGTGCCCCGAGCGCCAAGCCTTTGCCGAAAGCTTTGGCGGCCACGAGCTCGATGCCAGCGTGCTCCTGATGGCCGAGGTGGGCCTCATCGACCCCAAGGACCCGCGTTTCGTGAGCACCGTGGAGGCTATGGAAAAAAGCCTGTGTGACGGCCCTTACATGCGCCGCTACGAGGCGGCCGACGACTTCGGAAAGCCCGAAACAGCCTTCAACATCTGCACCTTCTGGCGCATCGACGCGCTGGCGCGCATCGGCCGCAAGGACGAAGCGCGCGCCATTTTCGAAACCATGCTGGCTGCACGCAACCCGCTGGGCCTGCTGTCGGAAGACACACACCCCGAGACGCGCGAGATGTGGGGCAACTTCCCGCAAACCTATTCGATGGTGGGCGTGATCAACGCTGCTGTGCGGCTGTCGGCGCCGTGGGACACTGTGATTTGAGGCTGTGTCCGACATCCAAGTGTTGCTTGTTGCAAGGATGATTGCAGGATGAGCAGACTTGTCGTGATTTCGAACCGCCTGGCGGATCCCCGCAAACCCGCCGCTGGCGGCTTGGCCGTGGCGTTGGGCGAGGCGCTGAACCAAACGGGGGGCCTGTGGTTTGGATGGAGCGGCAATGTGGTGGAAGATGGCACGCCCGGCGAGGGCGAGTTGCACACCCGCCAGGCAGGCCCCGTGACGCTGGCCACCGTAGACCTGTGCAGTGAAGACCACCACAGCTACTACCACGGCTACAGCAACAGCGTTTTATGGCCGGTGTTCCACTACCGGCTCGATTTGGCGGACTTCAACTCCAGCTACATCGCAGGTTACCGGCGGGTGAACCAGCTGTTCGCGCGCAAGCTATTGCCCCTGCTGCGCGACGACGACACCATCTGGGTGCATGACTACCACCTGATCCCGCTGGCGGCTGAACTGCGCGCCATGGGCTGCAAGCAGCGCATCGGTTTCTTTCTGCACATTCCTATGCCGCCGCCGCTCATCATGGCGGCCATTCCCCAGCATGAATGGCTCATGCGATCGATGTTTGCCTACGACCTGGTGGGCCTGCAGAGCGAGGCCGATGTGTCGCACTTCAAGCGTTATGTGCGCAACGAAGGCAGCGCCGAGGAAGTGGACGACACGCGCGTGCGCGCCTTTGGTGCCACGGTGGCCGTGCAGGCATTCCCCATCGGCATCGATGTGGACGAATTCACCCGGCTCACGCATGCCCCTGATGCCGTTGAAACCTACGAAAGCATGCGCGATGAATACTCGCGCCGGCGGCTGCTGCTGGGCATTGATCGGCTGGACTACTCCAAAGGCATTCCCCAGCGCGTGCGTGCCTTCCGCGAGCTGCTCGACCGCTACCCCGAAAACCGCGACAGTGCCACGCTGATCATGATCGCATCGCCCACGCGGGACGATGTGAATGCCTATGCCGACCTGCGGCAGGAGCTGGAAGGCCTGTGCGGCTCCGTCAACGGCGACTATGGCGAACTGGACTGGATGCCAGTGCGCTACATCCACCGCATGGTGGCGCGCAAGCGCGTGCCCGGGCTGTGCCGCGCGGCGGCTGTGGGCCTGGTCACGCCACTGCGTGACGGCATGAACCTGGTGGCCAAGGAATACGTGGTGGCGCAGGACCCGGAAGACCCGGGTGTGCTGGTGCTCTCTCGATTCGCGGGCGCGGCCGAGCAACTCAAGGAAGCGCTGCTGGTCAACCCCTACGACACCCAGGGCATGGCAGACAGCATCCAGCAAGCGTTGCAGATGCCCTTGGCAGAACGCCAGGCCCGCCACCAGAAACTCATGGCACGCATCCGAGAGCACGACGTGCACTGGTGGCGCAAGACCTTCCTGAACGCCCTGCAAGCCGCTGGCAGCGACTGACCGCTTGCGCCGCCAAGTGGCTGCTGCGCGCTACAGCCACTTCGCCATCAGGCTGACCACGAAACTGAGCAGCAGCGTGGAAGCCAGCGGCACATCCCAGTCACGCCCCAGCCACCGAAACCGGAAGTCGCCGGGCAGCCGTCCAAACCCGATGCGGCGGAGCAGCGGCGACAGCCAGCTGATCAGCATCAGGGCCAGGAAGATGACGAGGAACCAGCGGATCATGGTGGCCTGAGTGTAGGCGCAGCCCTGGGCCGCTGCGGCGATCCGCTGACAATGCGGCACGCCCCTTGCATGGGGCCGTTGGCATGACACGGGCGCGGCCCCTGGTTCGTACCTGGCGTAAGGAATGCGATACCCACCATGAACACGGCAGGCGGCAACTCCATCATCCTGGGCGGCGAGCGCTGGCAGTTCCACGGCCTGCGCGACATTCTGGCCAAGGCCACGCCGCTGCGCTCGGGCGACGCGCTCGCGGGCGTGGCCGCTACGTCGGCCGTGGAGCGCATGGCCGCACGCCTGTGCCTGGCCGACGTGCCCCTGCGCCGATTCCTCAACGAAGCCCTCGTCCCCTACGAGAGCGATGAGGTCACGCGCCTCATCCTCGACACCCACGACGCTGCCGCCTTCGCGCCCATTGGGCACCTCACCGTGGGCGACTTTCGCAACTGGCTGCTGGCACACACGACCGACAGCGCAGCGCTTGCCGCCGTGGCGCCCAGCATCACGCCCGAGATGGCCGCCGCCGTGAGCAAGCTCATGCGCAACCAGGACCTGATCGCAGTGGCGCGCAAGTGCCGCGTGGTCACGCGGTTTCGCAACACCATTGGCCTGCCCGGCCACCTGGCCGTGCGGCTGCAGCCCAACCACCCCACCGATGACCTGCGCGGCATCGCGGCGTCCATGATCGACGGGCTGCTGTACGGGGCGGGCGATGCGGTAATCGGCGTGAATCCGGCCACCGACAGCGTCGCCGCCCTCACGGGGCTGGTGCACATGCTGGGCGATGTGATCGAGCGGCTGCAGATTCCCACGCAGTCGTGTGTGCTCACGCATGTGACCAACACCATCCAGATGGTGGAGCAAGGCGCGCCGGTGGACCTGGTGTTCCAGTCCATCGCAGGCACAGAGGCGGCCAACGCAAGCTTTGGCATTTCGCTGGCCCTGCTGAAGGAAGCCCGCGAGGCGGCTCTGTCGCTGCGGCGCGGAAAAGACTTTGGCGATGGCGTGGGCGACAACGTCATGTATTTCGAGACGGGCCAGGGCAGCGCGCTCTCGGCCAACGCACACCACGGTGTGGACCAGCAGACCTGCGAGGCACGGGCCTATGGTGTGGCCCGCGCTTTCTCGCCGCTGCTCACCAACACGGTGGTCGGCTTCATCGGGCCCGAGTACCTGTACGACGGCAAACAGATCATCCGCGCGGGCCTGGAAGACCACTTCTGCGGCAAGCTGCTGGGCGTGCCGCTGGGCTGCGACGTGTGCTACACCAACCACGCCGAAGCCGACTCGGACGACATGGACACGCTGATGACGCTGCTGGGCACGGCGGGCCTGACCTTCATCATGGGCGTGCCCGGGGCCGACGACATCATGCTCAACTACCAGAGCACTTCGTTCCACGACGCGCTCTATCTGCGCGAAGTGCTGGGCCTGCAGTGCGCACCCGAGTTTGGCGCCTGGCTGCAGCGCATGCACATCACCGATGCGGGCGGGCGGCTGCTGCCCGCCCGCGATCAACACCCGGCGCTGGCACAGATGCGGCAATTGAAATGCTCCCCCTGAGTCGCCTTCAGCGCCTTCCACCAGGGGACGACGCCCTCACTGCGGGGCGGCCCTTGCTCGGCGTCCCTGGCTTTCGCCGTGCCAGTTTTGCGCATCGCGGACGCCATGCAGTGCCATGGATCACGCCACCGAGAGGCCACCAATGAACGCGACACTTGGTATTCCTCCCGACCCCTGGGACGACCTGCGCGCCCACACCCAGGCGCGCCTGGCCCTGGGGCGCGCAGGCGCGGCCCTGCCCACGGGCGAGCTGCTGCGCTTTGGCCTGGCGCATGCGCAGGCGCGCGATGCCGTGCACATTCCGCTGGACGCCGATGCCCTGGCCACGCAACTGCAGGCCCAGGGCTGCCGAACGCTCCGGGTGCACAGCGCTGCGCCCGACCGCGCCACCTACCTGCTGCGCCCGGACCTGGGCCGCAGGCTGTGTGAGGCGGATGCGCAGACACTGCGCGCGCCTGGCCACGGCGCGGGCGACCCCGGTAGTGCGCCAGACCTGCTGCTGGTGGTGGCCGATGGCCTATCGTCCCTGGCCGTGGCGCGGCAGGCGCCGCCGCTCATCGACGCGATTCGCCAGCAGGCGCCGACAGGCTGGACGCTGGGGCCCGTGGTGATTGCCCAGCAGGCGCGCGTGGCACTGGGCGACGAGGTGGGCGCACTGCTGGGTGCCCGCCTGGTGGCCGTGCTGATCGGCGAGCGGCCGGGGCTCAGCTCCCCCGACAGCCTGGGCATCTACCTGACCTGGCATCCGCAGGTGGGGCGCAGCGACGCGCAGCGCAACTGCATATCGAACGTGCGCCCCGAAGGCCTGCCGCCGGCCGCCGCTGCCGCGCGGCTCTGGTGGCTGTGCCAGGAGGCGCAGCGGCTGCAGCCAACGGGCGTACAACTCAAGGACCGCAGCGATGGCGCGGTGCTGGGCCCGACAGCGAATGCGGGCACGGCGGGGAGCCTGGCAGGCCGGGACGGGAGCGGCTGACGAGCAGGTCCCGGCATCGTGGGCCTGCCGCATTGCTGCACGGGGAATGCCCGAGGGGCAGCACCCCACACCCGGCCTTCCCCATACCCCGCAGCAAAAATTCAAGCAAAAATCGCCTCTAGCGCTTGTGCATCAAGCGCCAGTAGCTATATTTTTGATAGTGACTACTACAACGACGGCAGCACATCGCGCACGTGGTGCGCAAACGCCGTGGCGAGCGGCGTGGGTTTGCGGCCCGCAAAGGCGACGCCGATGGCAAGCAACGGCAACTCGGGCAGGCCCGCGTCGGGCGGAAGGACCTGCAAATCGGGCGGCACCGCGCAGCGCGTGAGCACGGCGACGGCCGAGCCCGCACGCACCACCGCCGTCAGCCCGGTGAGGCTGCCGCTGGCGTAGGCCACGCGGTAGCGGCGGCCTTGTGCATCCAGGCTTTCGCGGGCGGCCAGGTGGTCCAGCACGTCGGGGTCGGACAGGGCCAGCGGCAGCGGGTCCCAATCACGCGGCTGCACGCCCGGGGCGGCCACCCACACCAGCGGTTCGCGCCGCAGCGCGGCCAGCATGCCGGGCTCGGGTGCGGCGCCCCAGGGGGTGGAGACCAGCGCCACATCCAGCGCGCGAGAGGCCAGCCTTTCACGCAGGCGCGGTGTGCTGGCGCACACCACATCCACGCGCGCCAGCGGGTGCTGCTGCGCAAAGCCGCGCAGCAGGTGCGGCAAGAAGGCGGCAGCGTAGTCGTCGGGGCAGCCTATGGCCAGTGCGCCCGCCAGGCCCGTGCCCGCCAGGTCGGCCACGGCTTCGTCGTGCTGGTGCAGGATGCGGCGCGCATGCACCAGCAGCCGCTCGCCAGGATGGGTCAGGCGCACGCCGCGCCCGGTGCGGTGCAGCAGGGTCTGGCCGCAGGCGTCTTCCAGCCGCTGCATCTGCATGCTCAGGGCCGACTGCGTGCGGCCCACACGTTCGGCCGCCGCACCCAGCGTGCCCGCCTGGGCCACGGCGGAAAAACTGCGCAGCAGATCGATGTCGAGGGTGGGTGCGGCCATGGGCTTGAGGTATCAGCTGAATTGATTTCAGCTTTTAAAACTATCCGTTTTACTGAACCCTCGCAAGTGCCTAGAGTGGCCGCCACCCTCTTTTCTTTTTGGAGCCCGCCATGTCCCGCAACGACGACCGCGCCTTTTGGGCCCGCGCCCGCCAGCATCTGGTCCGCTACGGCGGCAGCTTTGCGCCGATGGTGATCGAGCGCGCTGCAGGCAGCTATGTGTACGACGCGGACGACCGCCCCATCCTCGACTTCACCTCGGGCCAGATGAGCGCCGTGCTGGGCCACTGCCACCCGGAGATCAGCGCCGTGATCGGCGACTACGCCCACCGGCTGGAGCATTTGTTCAGCGGCATGCTCTCGCGCCCCGTGGTGGACCTGGCCACGCGCCTGGCCGAGGTGACGCCCGGCGCGCTGGAACGCAGCCTGCTGCTGACCACGGGCGCCGAGTCCAACGAGGCCGCCATCCGCATGGCCAAGCTGGTCACGGGCAAGTACGAGATCGTGGGTTTTGCCCAGTCGTGGCACGGCATGACGGGCGGTGCGGCATCGGCCACGTACAGCGCCGGACGGCGCGGCGTGGGGCCAGCGGCGGCGGGCTCGCTGGCCATCAACGCGCCGTTCGGCTACCGGCCGCGCTTCTTTGATGCCAGCGGTGCCTATGACTGGCAGGCCGAGCTGGACTACGGCTTTGACCTGGTGGACCGCCAGTCCAGCGGCAGCCTGGCGGCGTTCATTGCCGAGCCCATCCTCAGCTCGGGCGGCATCATCGACCTGCCGCCGGGCTACCTGGCCGCGCTCAAGAAGAAGTGCGAAGAGCGCGGCATGCTGCTGATCCTGGACGAGGCGCAGACCGGCGTGGGCCGCACGGGCACGATGTTCGCCTTTGAGCGCGACGGCGTGGTGCCCGACATCCTGACGCTGTCCAAGACGCTGGGCGCCGGCCTGCCGCTGGCCGCCATCGTCACCACCGCCGAGATCGAGGACAAGGCGCACGAGCGTGGCTACCTGTTCTACACCACCCATGTGAGCGACCCGCTGCCCGCCGCCATCGGCCTCAAGGTGCTGGAGATTGTCGAGCGCGACCGACTGGCCGAGCGCGCGCAGGTGGCCGGCGCGCGGCTTGAAGCGGGCCTGCGCGTGCTGCAGCAACGCTACGACTGCATTGGCGATGTGCGTGGGCGCGGCCTGCTGCTGGGCATGGAGATCGTGAAGGACCGCGCCAGCAAGGAGCCTGCCGACGGCCTGGGCGCAGCCATCACGCGCGAATGCATGTCGCTCGGCCTGTCAATGAACGTGGTGCAGCTGCCCGGCATGGGCGGTGTGTTCCGCATTGCCCCGCCGCTGACAGTGAGCGATGCCGAAATCGACCAAGGGCTGGACCTGCTGGGACAGGCCATCGCGCGCTGCGTCTGAAGACGGTGTGGTGTTACAGCCGGTGGCTGCGGTCGCCGTGGCTGAAGCCCAGCGGCTCCCACGGCTCGCCCGCGCCCACGGCGAGCACCTTGAACAGCTCGCCCATTTCGTGCTCCATGATCAATTTGGCCGCTGTCGCTCGCTGGGCCTGCGGTAGCTGCTCCATTTTTGGGAGCAAACCGCAATTGATGAGGAAGTGCGCCTGCGTGGTGTAGCCCAGCACGTTCAGGCCCGCCTCCTGCGCGGCCAGGGCCATGGCGGTGAAGTTCACGTGGGCGGTGATGTCCTTGAGCCCCACCGCCACCAGCGGGTTGTCATCGGACAGATGGCCCTGGTGGCACATCACGGTGCCCATGTGACGCTGGGGGTGGTAGTACTCGTCCTCGCCAAAGCCGTAGTCCAGCAGGAATGCGGCGCCGCGCGTGAGCCGGTCGGCCAGCATGCGCATGAAGCCTTCGCCCTGGGCGTGGATCTCGGTCAGGTAGTCCTGCGGGCCTTCGATATCGATGGGCGGGCGCAGGTCGGTGGGGCGGTCGGCCCAGGCAAAACTGCCGTCGTCCTGCACCACCACGCCGCGCTCATGCCACACACCGCCTTCCTGGCCGCCGTGGCGCACCAGCAGCTGCACGGGCATGGCATCCAGCACCTCGTTGCCCACCACCACGCCGCTGAATTTTTCCGGCAAGGCATCCACCCAGCGCAGCTTGTGCGCGTGGGCGGCCAGCTTGGCCTGTTGGCGGGCGCGCAGGCTGCCCGACAGATCAACGATGGTGTAGCACTGCACCTGGTCGCCCAACGTGTCGAGCAACTGCAGAGCCAGCGCGCCTGAGCCGGCGCCGAATTCCCAGACCTCGTCGGTTCCGGTCTGCGCCAGCGCCTGGCCCACCTGCACGGCCAGCGTCTGGCCGAACAGGGGCGTCAGCTCAGGCGCGGTGACGAAGTCGCTGCCGGACTCGGGCATGGCGCCGAACTTGGTGGAATCGTTGGCGTAATAGCCCAGGCCCGGGGTGTACAGGGCCAGTGCCATGAAGCGGTCAAACCCCATCCAGCCCCCGGCGGCGGCAATGGCCTGGGTGATGTGCTGGTGCAGGGCGGTCGTTAAACTGTCGGGTCTTTGGGTCACGGCCCGCATTGTCCCCCACATGTCCCCCTCTTCCCTGCCCCCCCGCCCCCGCACCGTGCTGGTCACCGGCGCCGCCAAGCGCTTGGGCCGCAGCATTGCGCTGGCGCTGGCCGCAGGCGGCTGGCAGGTGGCGGTGCACTACCGCTCGTCGGAGCAGGATGCTATCGATACCGTAGCTGCCTGCGCACGACTGACAAGCGCCAGCGCTCATTTTGATGCTGATTTTGAGGACGAGGCGGCCGTGCGCGGCCTGTTGCCCCGCGTGGTTGCGCACTTTGGCAGCGTAGATGCGGTGGTCAACAGCGCCTCGCTGTTCGAGCACGACAACGCCGCCACCTTCGGCTTTGCCGCGCTCGAAAAACACCTGCGCAGCAATACCGCTGCCCCCGTGCTGCTGGCCCAGGCGCTGCACCAGCATGTGGCCGACCGCGTGGCAGTTGGCGAGGCCGACGCGCAGGGCGCCGTGGTCAACCTGCTGGACCAGAAGCTCTGGAACCAGAACCCCGATTTTGTGAGCTACACACTCTCCAAGGCCGCGCTCGAAGCCGCTGGCACCATGCTGGCGCTGGCTTTGGCGCCCCGCGTGCGCGTGGTGGGCGTGGCACCCGGGCTCACTTTGACCAGCCACATGCTGAGCGACGAAAAGTTTGCGCAGCTGCACGCCCTCTCGCCGCTGGGCCGCTCGTCCACCCCCGAGGACGTGGCCGCCACGGTGAAGTTCGCGTTGGAGAATCGGTCAATGACCGGCACCACGCTGCTGGTCGACGGCGGCCAGCACCTGATGAAGTTTGACCGCGATTTTTCTTTGATGTGAGCGCCTGCCTGCACACACGCCCACTCACACCCGGACTTTTCCCATGAACCACGCTGTTGGTACCCAGATCCTCACGCTCACCGGCCTGCGCTTTGACGCCAACCTGGGCATCCTCGACCACGAAAAAACCGCCCCCCAGCCCATCCAGGTCGATGCTGAACTGAGCCTGGGCGTGCAACCGCTGGCCCCGCGCGACGACGACATTGGCCACGTGCTGGACTACCGCCGCGTGCGCCAGATCATCATTGACGAATGCCGGGCCGAGCATGTGAATCTGCTGGAGAGCCTGATCGGCAAGCTGGCCAACCGCCTGATGCAGCTGCCCGGCGTGCTGGGCGTGCGGGTGAAGATTGCGAAACTCGAAATTTTTGACGACTGCGAAGTGGCCATTCGCGTCGAGACAGGACAGTGGTAAGCCCATGAACACCGTATTGAACGAAGCCCCCGCACAACCCACCGCAGCCTGGACGGCCGACGACGCCGCACAGACCGCCAACGCCCGCATGAAGATCGAACGCGAAACCCACAAGCTCGAAAAGCGCCTGTGCCGCGAAGTCGGCAAGGCCATCGTGGACTTCAACATGATTGAAGAAGGCGACAAGGTGATGGTGTGCATGTCCGGCGGCAAGGACAGCTACGCGCTGCTGGACATTTTGCTCAAGCTCAAGGCCCGTGCGCCCATTCACTTTGACCTGGTGGCCGTCAACCTGGACCAGAAGCAGCCGGGCTTCCCCGAGCATGTGCTGCCCGAATACCTGGCCACCACCGGCGTGCCCTTTCACATCGAGAACGAGGACACCTACAG
>PJUL01000514.1_pt1 | contig 26823 bp, 32 predicted proteins | sample 1512221 | NCBI WGS metagenome assembly PJUL01 (sample SAMN08177667, study PRJNA422409) | Feces metagenome, whole genome shotgun sequencing project.
AAATCATAGGGCAGATCGACGGTGACCTCGACCCATTTCCAGCCCTCGGCGCGGATCCGGTCCGCTTCGGCGCCCAGCTTTTCGAGTACGAGCCGGTCGAGCAGGGCCGCGTCCTGCAGCCAGCCGCCGCGATCCTCCTCAAACAGGTCGCGCAGGATGCAACCGCCCGCCGCGACATAGGCATCCGTGCCGATGAACAGCGCCCTGGGATCGCGCGCCGCCACGGTGGTCTCGGTCAGCCGCGCCCGGATGAAGTGCGCCGACTGGTTGTGATGCGTCTGAACGAGTTCCCAGACCTGTTCCTGTCGAGCAGGATCGTCGGAAACGCTGAACGCCATGAGCTGCTCGAGCGTCATGTCGTCCGTTGCATAGACTTCATGCAGCACAGGCGAGACCGAAGCCAGTTTGAGACGCTGGCGCACCACAGCCGGGGTGACCCCGAAACGCGCGGCAATGGTTTCGATGTCGTCGCCCTGATCGACCAGGCGCTTCATCGCACGGAACTCGTCGAGCGGATGCAGAGACTCGCGGAAGACATTCTCCGCCAGGCTGTCCTCCTCGGCGGAGACGATATCGTCGGCCGGCTTGACCACGCACGGGACGATCGCATCGCGCGCGAGACGCTTGCGTTTGACCAGGATCTCGAGCGCACGGAAGCGGCGTCCGCCGGCCGGCACCTCGAACTTGCCGGTCTCCTCGCCAACACCGTCACGCTCGGGCCGGACGCTCAGGCCCTGCAGCAAGCCACGCCGTTCAATGTCGACGGCGAGCTCCTCGATGGTGACGCCGTTCTTCACCCGGCGGACATTGGCCTGGGACAGGACCAAAAGGTTGAAGGGAATCCCTTGCGCAGCGGCAAGGACGAGCTTTGGTTGGGCTTTCGCCATGGGGCTTCTCCGATGGCGGGCGGCCGGGAGACCCTCTCTCGACCCTTGACCCGCCACGGAAACGGCGCAGCCCTCTTCCTCTGGTAGGAGAGCCGCGCCGAATAGGCTGAAGGTGTGCTTCAGGAGGCCGCGGCGAGAAGCCTGGCGCCCTTCCCTTCGAGCTCGAGCCGTGCGTCCTGATGCGGCTTGTCTCGCGCGAGCGCCGTAATCCCCTGGACGAAGTCAAAGATCGAGGCTGGAGGATGCCCTTCCTCGTCGAGCACGGTGGCAATGATCCGGCTTGTCTCCGCCCTGGAGAAGCCGCGCTTGCGCAGGAAATCCTTGCGGTCATCGTCGGTCCGCGCAACGATCTGCGCCCGCGCCGCCGCGACCCCGGCCATGAACGGAGCGGGTGACGACGTTGCGAAATTCTCCAACGCGGGCGCCGCCTCATGCGCAAAGCGGTTGGCGGCGAACTTGGAATGCCGGATGCTGATTTCCTCGAAGCCTTCGGCGCCCCAGATATTGCGGTTCATGCACACCGCCCGGAGATAGAAGCTGGCCATGCCGAGCGTCTTCGAGCCGACCTCGCTGTTCCAGCAATAGAAGCCGCGAAAGAACAGGTCGGGCTCACCTGAAGGCAATTTGCCGGCCTCGATCGGGTGCATATCGTCGACCAGGAAGAGGAAGACGTCACGGTCACTCGCGTAGAGCGTCGTGTTGTCCCGGGTCACCTCGACGAGCGGGTTGTGGGTCATGGACGACCAATCGAGCAGGCCGGGCACCTTCCAGCGCGTGTCGCCCGTGCCGTTTCCCGCGATCTTCATGACGGCGGCCACCAGCTCATGGTCCCAGATCCGCCCATAGTCGCGGCCGGTGACTGCGCGCAGCTCGGTGCGCCCGTCCTCGGTTTCGAGCGTCTTCATCAGCTCACCACGATGGCTAAGCAGGCCGTGCTGGAGGTTGATGCCGGCAAGGGGAGCCGGCAGCTGGCGCAAATAGCCGGAAGGCGCGCCGACCAGGCTCGCCAACTGCCCGAAGGACCAATGGGTCGGACTCACGGGCTCGCCGCGCCCCGGCAGGATCAGCGCCAGCCGCTCGGGATCGTCCCGGCTCGCCTCGACCCGAACCTCCCGCGTCTCAACGGTTCGCGTCATGGCGCGCAGCGCCCGTCCTTCGACAGCTGCATGCAGGTCGGAAAGCGACAGGAAGCGTTCGTCGTCCGGCCTCGAAAACCATTCGGACGATACCCGCCCGATGCGCTGGCCGCGGGAGATGTCGACCTTGTAACCCGCCGCTCGCGCAGGAGCGGACCCGGGATTGGTGATGGTTGCCATGGAAAGTCTCCACGACGGGCGCCGCGAGACTCTCTCCCGGCCCCTGCCCGTCACGGCCGTCAGGCCATCCTCTTCCTCTCACCGGGGCGCCAACGGGGCGGAGCGCCCGCAGAAGGGGTGCGACAAGACCCGGCTGGCCGCCAGGGGAAGGCCCTTCCCTTCCCCGCAGCGCTCAGACCATCGCGGCCAGTCGGACAGTATCGCGTCAGTGCATGACGCGACTTTATTCCACCCTCGATTGATCCCGATCAGTCAGAAAATCGGGGAACGCCGGGCTGTCCCCTTTGTTGTTGCATCAGATCCATAAGTATCTGGACAATAAGGAGAGTAGGATGAGCATCGAAGGTCAGATCAAGGAAGCCGCCGGCTTCGTGAAGGAAGAAATCTACGAGCACGGCAAGTCGCCCGAGAGCGAGAAGAAGGCCCAGGAGGGCCGCGACCTTCGCAACGAGGGCCGTGTCGAGGACGGCAAGGCGCCCAAGACCACCGAGCCGGGCACCGACGCAGAATAAGGCTCAGGCCGGCAGATGAAGAGCGCCGCCCCAAAAGGGCGGCGCTTTTTCATATCCGCGCCCTGTCATTTCAGTGGCGTGTATTTGCAGGTGAAGCGCGGCGGCTGCGCCGTAGCGTTCGGCGTCAGGTGGATATGCAGGCGATCCCCGATCACGGAATCGAGCGCAAACGCCTTTTCCGCCTCGTAGAGATCGTCGCGGTGCGCATCCTTCCAGCCGGAGACCGTCGCTATCGCCCGCGCCTTGGCATCCGCGACAGAAGTCGAGACTACGAACAGGTTGCGGTGCTGTTCGGCAAACTCCTGCGGGTCATAGCCTCCCAGATTGACGAAATAGAGCCTTTCCCGGGCGGTGGACGGCTCGGCGTGTAGCGCGACGTCATAGCCATCGACATGCGAGATCTCGGCCCAGCAATCGACGTGCAGCGTACCGGGCGTGCCCCACCACTGGGCCCTGAGCTGGTCATAGGTGTCACGGATCGAGGCCGCGATTACGAAACGGACATCATGGATCTCGATATGCGCCGCGGGATGTTCGCCGCCGATATAGATCGCGAACAGCTTCAAAGCCTTGCCTCCTGGTCTGCAAAACCTGCCCGCGAGCCGCCTCGTTCGAACCCGGCTCCGATAGCCCGCGCCAAGCTCGCGCCGACAATATCGCCCATTTCCCTGGCGCTGGTGATGCCCTGAATGAAGGGATGGCGGTCCAGCAAATAGGGAATGCCGAGACAGAACAAGTGCCCGGCCCCCGGCTCGTCCGACACCGGTCGGAACTCCGCATCGACGGCAATGCCCCGCGGGCCGTTTGCATCACCGCTCGAAGCATCCTGAACGATCCCCTGCTCGATCAGGGTCGGGAACGGGAAGTCATCGACCGATAGCGGGCGCTGGCCGGTGGCGTCGATGAACACCGGGAACTGCCGCTTCTCGCCATTGATCCGCAGCACCGCGCCCGGCGCCTCCCCGCGGGTGTCGATCCGATAGTCCTCTCCCAGCGCCAGGACCTCCAGCCTGCCCGCTCGGTGCAGCGCGAGCAGCCGCTCGATCGAGAGATGCGGCACGGTCGCATATTCGTCCACAAAGACCGGCTTCAGATAGCGGTTGAACCGCGCGAGCGCCTCCTCGTCGAGATGCGGCGCGATCAGGGCCAGGACCTCATGCATCCGCAGGATCGCATAGCGCCAGGGCACGACATGTTCTCGCGCATAGTTCGCGCGAGCCTCGTGCAAGTTCGCGGCCGCCCATTCGAACGGGTTCTCTTCCATGCGGTCCGCAAAATAGCGATCCGCGAAGTCCTCGATCTCCAGCCTGGAAAGCCCGACATGCTCGGCATAGCCCGGATCGGCGTCGCCGAGCTCGGCCTTGAACAGCGCATAGGCCCGGTCGAGGAGATCCGGACGGTCCTCCTCGATCAACGCATTCATCGCCTCGGGCGTGCAGACCTTCAGCGGCGCGTAGGGCACCGGATGATAGAAATCCGCTTCGGGCAGCAGGCCCTTGCGCGACATCATCGTCAGCTGGAGCGCCTCGGCGCCCGGATGGATCCGGTAGTCCACAGGATCGCCTTCGGTCTCTAGAAAGGTGCCGCTCGCGGTGGCGAGGGCGACAACCGCATCGATGGCAGTGAGCGAGCTTCCCCGGATTCCGACGGAACTGGCCGAGATACGCTGCAAGGCCGATGCCGGCCAGGGGCTCAGGAAATAGCCGGGCCGCACTTCCGGTTCGGCCGGCCATTGATGCCCGGTTGCCAGGACGACCTGATCGAAGCTGCGCTCGAAAGGCTCTCCGCGACGCGGGCTCACCCGCAAGAGTAATCCCGCTTCTTCGGCGACGATGTCGGTCACCCGGCAACTGGTAGCAATCTCGACCTGGATGCCGCTCGCCCGCGCCCGGTCGATCAGCGCGTTGAACTGATCTAGGAAATATTCGCCCAGCGCCACGCGGGGATAAAAGGCATGTTGATCGATATCGTCCGGATCGATGCCCAGGCGGATCAGACGCGCTCGCGGCTGCCGCGCCAGCCACCCGATCAACGTTTCCTCGATCGGCGGGATCTCGATGCTGGCAATATTCGAGAGCATAGCGGGATCGTTCCAACCCGGCCGATAGGGGGTGCCCAGGCCCGCGCGAGGCTGATCCTCGTAAATGACGACATTCGCCGCGCCACGCGCTGCGGTGATGAACGCGCACAAGGTGTAGATCGTCGTCGGGCCCGCTCCGACAAAGGCGATGGACGATGTCATCCCGCGTAAATGCGCGAGCATGCCATCCGGCACCGGCCCATCTGCCAAACATGGAAATACTTGGCGAGTGGGTAGCGTGGGACCCCGGCCCGTCAGGGCAAATCGTCGAACCACCCCGCATAGGGCGTATTGCGAACCAGGTGCCGATTATAGTCCGGCGCCCGTCGTCCCACCAGACGGCTCCGCGCTCGCCCAGCAAGCGCTTCGCCAGATCGACGGCCGCTCGCGCCTCGGCTTCGCTGACTGAATCCTGCTCGCGCTTTGCCATGCCAACCTGGCGCCGCGCCGCCATCAACTGGCGGACGAGTTGCGCTCGACGGGCCTCGCCGAGCGATGGATCGGCCATGCGCCAGAGGCGCCCGCGCACCACGAAATACCGGCCATCGGGAGCAACAGGATGCTGCGCGGATACAGCGACCGGCTCAGCCATGCGCCCGCCGGCTGGCAGCCAGGTCGGCCGCCGCCCGACGGATCGCCAACCAGCGTCGATGTTCAGCCTCGGCATCGGCAAGGGCACGGTGAGCTGGCACCGCACCGTTGCGGTCACCTGTCCGTGCAAGCAGATCCTTGACAATCACGTCCAGCGCATCGGCCGGTACCGTCCCGCGCAAGATCCCGACCGCGACCTCGCGATACGCGTCGTCGCTGTCGCGGAGCCTGAGGCTGTGGCGCGGCAAGCCCGCCGCGCGCAGCAAGGCGCTCAACCATTTCCCGTCCCATGAAGGTGCGCTCGCGAAAAGATCGTGACCGGCAAGCGCATCGGACATGCGGTGAGCGACCTGATCGTGCGGCTCGCCCTTCGCGTGGAGCAAGTCGCGAGAGATATGATGGATCCCCTCAGCAGCAGGGTCCCAGTCGGTCCAGTCGGGCGCAGGGCGGATGAGATGGGCTTCGGAACGACCATCCTCGAACACCCACGCGACTTCGATCGGATAGCTGCGCCTGGCCAGCGAGGAGGCTTCGAAGTCGAGAAAGGCAAGCATCGCGGGATAACGTCACGAGGATGCAAAGGCTTCAAATGCGAAGGGCCGCCCCTTTCGGGACAGCCCTTCCATTGTCATCCGAACGCGGACAGCTCAGCCGAGCCGGACCCCCGCGGTGGAGGTCATGCTCAGAGGAACCGCTGCGAGCGGCATGTGACAATGAGACATCTGACCACCTCCTTTCCGTTGTTGACGATGCAAGGCATGTGGGAGCGAGGTCGGTGCATTTCAACTTTGAAGGCCTGCACCTTGGGCACCGGCGGATTTGGACCGCTTTCGGCAGAAGGAGCTGAACGTCCGAGATTGGGTGGGAAGCTGACATTCGTCGTAATCCGATATAGCGTCGCCGCATGAGCGACGATGACCCGTTTGCAAGCCAGATGCGCGTTCTTGATGCCCTATTGGACGAGTGCCGTCAGCATTCGCCTTTTGTCGAGAACGTGGTGCGGGATACGTCGAATAGGTCGAACCGCGATTGGCCATGGTGGAGCGTCGAAGTCGAGCTGACGGACGAAGATGGAGCCGACAAACGAAGGGTTAGCGCTACGGTCCGGCTGAACTCCACCCAGACGGGCGAACCCGGTTCGTATGTAGGAGAGTGGCGCGCGCGCATTTGGGAGGGAATGAGCGTCGACAGCTTCCGCGCTAAAGGCGGATGGCCGTTACCTTGGACACGGCCTTCTTCGCAAAATCTGCAAGAAGCGATGGCCACTCTGCTCGAAGCCGGGAAGATCGCAATCTCCGCAGCCCGCCACCATCGCCCCTGATGTCCGCAATTGGGCGTGAGCTGCCGTTTGTTGTCCGCGGCCTTTTTGTCGTTTGAACCGAGCGGTAAGTAGCCGAAATCCGACAGTTTATTTGCTTTACGAGCCCGAAATGGTCTGAACCAATTCGCCGGGCTGGAGTTGTGTCCTCCCAAAACGGGAGCGCACCATGAGTGGAGATCCGATCGTCTTTGTCGCCCTGCTAACGCAGCGTGAATTTGATCGCCTGGCAGACGCGTTGGAGCATTGCTATCCAGTCATCGACGACGGCATGTTCGACCAGGTGCTGGCCCAGCTCGGCGGGATCGACATTGAACCTTTCGGAAAGGGAGTGGTCATCCGTCCGACCATTCCTAGCCGCTAACCCCCAACCTCTAAGAATGGGCGAAAGCTGGCAGGCCGCTTTATGAGACTACGGCCGAGTGCCAACCATAGAGGATTGCCCCGGTTCGGTTCAGCTATCGTCCAATCCGGATTGAATGCTCACAGGCCTGAGATACAAGCGAAGTCGGACGATATCCGGGTGACCAGCATGCCACGTGAATGGGGCGACCGTGTACCCGAAGAGCAATGCGAGGTTCGTGCCCGCCGGGCCGATCGTGCCATGCGCATTGCTGTCCTGATCTTCGCGACCTTCTTGGGTATCTGGGCGATCTTCGCGGGCTGACATGGCCCTTTCCCCAATCGATCAGCTCTCCGAGACACAGCGCCACTGCCTGGTCCTGGTCGGGCGCGGCCGGCGGACCAAGGAGATCGCCAAGGAGCTCGGCCTCGCACCCAATACGGTCGACACCTATCTGCGCCAGGCGATCCGGACGCTTGGCGTGGCCACCCGCTTCGAGGCCGCGAGACTGCTGGAAGCAGTCGATCCCGCACCCTCTCAGGATTTGAGATATCAAGCGCCGACGATTGCGCAAATCGACGGGAATGCCATGCAGGAGGCGCCGGGGGACGACGCCATCTCGCTGCTTCCGGGCGGGGTCCAGGAACGGCATCAGCCGTTCGAGCTGGGAGAATATCCACGCCCCGAGCGGCGACGGCGATTGTTTACCGGCCCGTGGGGAGGCCGGAATGATCTGACGATCCGACAGCGACTGCTCTGGATGGCTATCGGGACATTGCTTGTCCTGCTCGCGCTATTCCTGGGGCTGGCCGCAGTTGAATCGCTCCAGAATACGTTGCTGGTGCTTCGCGGAAGCCGCTGACTCGCCCATCTCAACCCATCACCCGGCAGTGCGCTGCTCGGGCAGGAGACGCTTATGCTCAAGGAACGCCTTGCCGCCGCTCACGCAGTCCAGTCCACTTTCCTCGCGGCCGAGCGCGCGCAGGACACAGCCGCCGTCGAGACGGCCAAGTGCCTGGCCACCGCCCTCGAGGCCCGACAACTAGCCAACCTCCCGCTCGGCACCGGTCTCAAGGCTATCGGCCTGATGGCCCGTAGCACCGCGCTCGCGGTGGAGGCCCGGCAATCGCTGATCGAAGCGCACCCGGAGCTGGCAGCGATTCCGAGCCAGATCGGCCTGGAGCATATCAAGGCCTGGGGACCCACCAGCGATGACTGCGTGCCGGTCGAGCCTCGCGGCCAAGAAGTCGCGCCGCCCCGGCTTGCGGTTGCCGCGTGACATCCGCTTGACCGGGGGCAACGGCCATGTTCCGCTTGCGGAATGTTCTTCTGGCTGTTTCTCGGGTTACTGGCGCTGGCCTGTCTGCTTGCCGTTCTGGTGGGCGGCAGGCCAGAGAAGCTGGTTGCTTGCCTGTTCGTGGCGGCGTGGATGGCCTCGATCGCGGTCGAGCGCCCCTTCTCGGTGCGCTATGCGACATTGGAGACGGCGACGATGGCGATCGACCTGGCGCTGCTCTTCGCGCTGCTGTGGATCGCGCTGACGTCGCGACGCTATTGGCCGATGGCCTTGGTGAGCCTCCAGGCGATCATTCTGATCGTGCATCTGGTGAAGCTGCTCGACCCCTTGCTGATCCGCGCGGCCTACGAGCGCATGACGATCACCTGGCCGATGCTCCAGGTGCTGATCCTGATTGGCGGGACGCTCGTCCATGCCCGGACCCGGAGGACCGCGCGCAGCTGATCGCCCTGCTCCGGCCGGTCTCGCCGCGAACGGCAGCCCAGGTCACCGACCGATTGCTCGACCTGTTCGATACGCTGGACGCAATCCTCGCCGCCGAGCCCGACACCTTGCTGGCCAATGCCGGCTCGCACGCATGCGCGAGGCATCTGATTTCGATCGGATCGGCGTTTCGTCTCATCCTGCTGAAGCGGATCCGGCGCGGCCCGCTTCTGGCGAATGGCAACCAGCTTCAGGACTATCTCAACTTCATGGCGGCGCATGGCAGGATCGAGAGCGTGCGCGTTCTCTATTTGAACAGCAGGCATGAGTTGCTCCGCGACGACCTGCTTTCCAAGGGAAGCACGGACGAGGCGTGTCTTGCGATACGCTCCATCCTGAAGCGCGCCCTTGAGCTCGACGCGCATGAATTCCTGGTCGTCCACAACCACCCGTCAGGCGATCCAACGCCCAGCCGCTTGGACCGGGAAATCACGCGCCAGCTCGCCGCCGGTGCCCGATCCGTCGGATTGCGGCTCGTCGATCACATCATCCTGGCCCGAGGCGAATGGATCAGCTTCCGGGAGCGACTGCTGCTCTAGGCACTCTGCGACTGGCCCACCATTTCCTGCCGCGGCGGTGCTTTGGGCGTTGCGAAAGTTCCTCGACCTGCGCCAGGAGCGGACATGATCAGACGGACCAAGACTCTTTCCCTTCTGGCAGCGGCATTGCTGTTTGGCGGGGTCGCCGGATTCGCCCCTGGCTTGTTCTCGTCTCCGAGTGCCGCACAGGAAATAGCGGCCTGCAAGGTTGTCGATGGCGACACGCTTCGCTGCGGAGCCGAACGGGTCCGCCTGCTTGGCATCGATGCGCCCGAATTGCCTGGCCATTGTGCGCAGGGTCGCGATTGTGCACCCGGCGACGGCTTCGCCGCGACCGAAAGCCTCAAGGCGGCGCTGGAGGGGCCGATCCGCATCCGGCGTGTAGGCTCCGATCGCTACGGCCGAACCCTGGCCCTGGTGTCCGGGGCAAAGGGGGACCTCTCCTGCTGGCAGCTCAAGCGTCGCCAGGCGATCTACAAGCCCAAATGGGATAATGGCCGCCAGCTCGCCGCCATCTGCCCGGCCGCTCGCTAACTGCAAGCGCGCGCCACACGGAGCAAACTTCAGGGCTTCTGGCCATTGGCGGCAAAGCTTGCGGCGGCCTTCGGCCAGCGGAGCGGGCTGGAAAGGATAGGATGGAAAGCACAGAGTTTCGGGCCGGTCGGGCCGAAGGCATTCGCGACGCCCTGGCAATTATCGAGGCGCTACTGAAAGCGGAAGAACGCAAGCTCGACTTGCCGGCGCCCTATGTCACGCGCACGGCTAGGCGCACGAGATGGCAAGCCTATCGCAACGCCGCATCCCGGCTTCAGACGCTGCTGAACAAGGTCAGCCGCACCACAGCTGTGGCCGAAGGGATCGAAGCAAAACTGAAGCGGATGGGCTTGTAGCGCGCAAAATCAGGGGGTCTGATATCCCAGTGCGCGAAGCTGCAAACGGCCCCTCCGAGGATCATGTGCAAAAAACAGCCCGCCCTTCGCGGCTGCGTTTCCGGCCACATAGTCGAGCGTAGCTGTCGAGGTTTCGGAGGCACCCCCATTTGTCAGCACCCCTTCTATCGTTACCGCGGCAGCCGTGCCGCTTGTCCGGTTAATTGCCTCGAATTCCACCAGGAAGCCGCGTTCAGTGGTGAAGATCCGCTTTGCTCCCACAACGAGCGAAGGCAGCTGATCGCTTTCGCCCCGCAAAGCCTCGCGGCCGATCACTATGGTGACAAACAGGAGCAGCGCGAGGCCGATCGCGGCGGCCGCCCATTCGAGCGCAGAAGTTCGCTCACCCATATTCACCAGGGGCTCCTTCACACTACCAGCCGGGCGATCGCGGCACCGATCGCGGAGGGAAAGGAAAGCACGACCACCGTTTGCGTCACTGTCGCCAGCGGAGCGCCGTCAACGCTGCCGAAGGTCCACAGCACATAGAGGCTTACCAGCAACGCGATGGCATAGCCTGGCACGGTGAACGTCATGAAGAGGCGTAGCGGACCATAACCCTGGGGCGGGGCTTCCTGTCCGGCGAGTCCGACGGCGAACACCAGCCCATGCAGCAAGGCAAGCGAAAGCAGGATCAGCGCCAGCGCATGCCAGGCCGTCATCTTGTAGCCGATGAGCATCATCTCTTCGGTGGGCGCGACGTTGAAGGCCATGAACAGCGCGCCGGCGAGCATCAGGAAGAGCTGGGCACCATAGTGTGCCGACCGCTTCGCGCGCCGGGGATCCTCATCAACCTGTCCGTCGCCCAGCTGCTTGCGCGCGATCATTGCGCCAAAGCTGGCGGGCACGCACTGAATCGCGACCTGGCCGACAAGCTCGTCGAGCGGCATCGCGCTGGTGAGCAGACCGAAGGCGGCCAGTACGATCGCGGCACTCACAAGCCCGACGGCATAGGCGGCGAGTGCGTCCAGTATGTCCTCAAGCAAGGTCGCAGTCTTTTCGAAGCCGCCGAAGCGCGACAGCACAACCAGAACGATGAAATTCAGGGCGATGAACAGCAGCAGGCGAAGCGGCTCGACGAACAGCCCGATCGCCCACATTTCCATGGTCATCAGGAGCGGCAGACCAAAGATCACGGCGCCGGCAAACGCACGCCCCAGCCCGGCCGCATATTCCCGATCAAGGCCTGGAGCGATCGCCATCCCTTTCCAATGCCGACCCGTCGCCGTTGTTCCGGAACCGGCATGTCTGACGAAGATGCGTATTTCGGCATTGCGCAGCGATGGGAGCATAACGAACTCGATCGGGGATCGATGACCTGGACTGTGAGATGCCGCGGTCCATGAAGCGCTTATGCCTGGCCGCGGCCTGGACGAGCGCGGCCATGGCTGTGGTTTCACGATCGCACAGGCGCCGGCAGACCGGCAGAGCTGAACGGCGTCGGGCTCGCGCTGCTCCGCTCGGCCAGTGGCGCACTTGATGTGCGGCTTACGCTCCCGTTGCAGATCTCTGAGCAGTGCAAGCATCGCCCGCGCGCACCGGCGATGACGAGGTCGGTCGTGCCTGATCAGGAACTGCGCCTGCCCCTCGCCTGTTACGATCCACGGCACAAGGAAGCATCATGGCAGACACTCAGAAATCGACGCAGCTCCTCATCCAGTCGAACAAGGTGGATATGATCGCGGTCAAGTCGCGCGATGGCGACAAGCTCGGCCATGTCTTCGCCTTCATGGTCAACAAGCGCACCGGCCACGCCATGTATGCGGTTCTGACGATCGGCGGTTTTCTCGGCATGGGCAAAGCCTATTATCCCCTGCCCTTCAGCATCCTGTCCTTCGACCCTGCCGCCGATTGCTATGTCGTGACGATCGACCGGCGCGTGCTGGAAGGCGGTCCGAGCTGGTCGAACAATCCGCCCGTCTTCGACCAGGCCTATGCCAACCGGGTCTCGAGCTATTACCAGACCGCGCAGGAGGATCTCAGCCTCAATCGGCATGAGCATGTTTCATGATTGGCTGCCCCCGCCCTATGTGATCGTGCTCACTGCGTTCGGCGTGCTGATCGCGCTCGTGACATGGCTGCCTCTTGCTCTGCGCAAGCTGCCGCTCTCCCTTCCGATCGTCTGCATCGCCTTGGGGGCTGCGGCCTTTTCGCTGCCCCAGGTTATGCTGAGCCCGCTGCCGACGAGCTATCCCCGGATAACCGAGCGGTTCACAGAATTCGTCCTGATCATCGCCCTGATGGGCGCCGGCCTCAAGATCGACCGCGTCTTCAGATGGCGAGACTGGATGGTGACATGGCGGCTGCTTGCGCTGACGATGCCGCTCGGCATCCTCGCCATCACCCTCCTCATAGCCTTTGCCATGGGCCTTCCCTGGGCGATCGCGCTGCTGCTTGCGGCAAGCCTCGCGCCGACCGATCCGGTGCTGGCGTCAGACGTACAGGTCGGCCCTCCCAGGACGGGTGTCGAGGATGAAGTCCGGTTTGGCCTGACCTCGGAGGCGGGGCTCAATGACGGCTTCGCCTTCCCCTTCGTCCAGCTCGCGATCGGCCTCGCGACCGCTACTGCGGTCGATGGGGCATGGGCCATAAGCTGGTTCGGCTACCGGGTGGTCTGGGAGATCGGCGCGGGCATAGGCTGCGGCTGGGCAATCGGACGCGTGTTCGGATGGCTGACCTTCCATGTGCCGGCCGAAACGAGGCTCGCGAAAACGGGCGACGGTCTGATCGCGCTCGCCGCGACGTTCGTCGCCTATGGCCTGAGCGAGATGATCCATTCCTACGGCTTCCTGGCCGTCTTCGTGACTGCGCTGAGCTTCAGGAGCGCCCATCGCGATCATGAATTCCAGCGCGACATGCACGACGTTACCGAACAAGTCGAGCGCATCGCCATGATGGTGCTCCTGCTACTCTTTGGCGGCGCCCTGGTCTCCGGCATTCTCAATGCCGTAACCTGGGTCGAGGTCGTGGTGGCCGCCATCATCATCCTTGTCGTCCGCCCCGTGACGGGCATGCTCGGTCTGATCGGCTCGAGCGTCAGCCCCAACGAGAAGATGACGATCGCCTTTTTCGGGATCCGCGGCGCGGGCTCGATCTATTATCTCTCTTATGGTCTCAACCGTTTGCCACCGATCCAATCCGATCGGCTCTGGGGTCTGGTCGCGCTCGTGGTCCTGTTCTCGATCTTCCTCCACGGCCTGACGGTCACTCCCGCAATGCGCTCACTGGACAGACAGCAGGGCCGCGATCCGGACGCGGAGACAAAAGGTGTCGAGAGCGCCGGCTGAGACCCCAGATCCAACTTCCCGGTGGATTGCGGTTACGCGAACCAGCTTATACGGATGACAGTGCCTGTAAGCCTCTGTGGCATGCCCCCCCCTGGCATCGTACCAACGTAGAGCCGGGACGCCAGAAACCTGACGAGAGCACCGCGCGCCCCGGCGCCCCTTTCGGAACATGGAGGGAACGATGGGCGTATCCGCTGGTTCCCCTCATGCCGGTGCAACGTCCTGAGCCGGACGCCATCGGTCAGCGGCCGCCCCGGCAACGGACAGCATTCGCGTCGGGGCGGCTTCAAGTTTTCCGCTGGCACCTGACCGGAGCTCGCACGCTCCGTACGACTGACGTAACTTCGCGCGTCGGCAGGGTGACCGAAAACAGCCTGCGTGTCGCCGGCTTGTTGCGCTATCCTGCTGCTTAAGGCGCAGGTCCCAAGGCGCGGCTGGCCGGCGCAAGCCATTCTTCGACTACCAGCAATAATGCTGCCATCACGACCGGACCGATGAACAGGCCGACAAGGCCAAGCGCTGCCAAACCGCCAAAGGCCCCCAGGAGCGCGAGGATGAAAGGCAGCTTCACCGCGCTGCCAATCGCTGCAGGCTGCACGATATTGTCTCCGACCAGCATCACGGTCGTGGCGCCCGCGAAAAGCAGCAAGCCGGCAACCGTATTGCCGCTGCCGATCAGGATGAGAGTCGCAAGGCCAAATGCCGCCCAGGCGCCAAAGGGGATGAGCGCCAGCGTGATGGTGAGAACAGTGAAGAGCAGCGGCTGCGGCACGCTGGCGACGGCATAGCCGCAGCCGATCAGGGCGCCTTCCCCAAAGGATACCAGCAGCGTACCGTTGACTGTCGAGCGGACGGCCTCGGTCATGCGATCGACAAAATCCTTGCCGAACTCCCCGAACATCTTGCCCGCGAGGGTTTGCGCCTTGGCTGCGAGTAGCTCGCCACGCGCCAGGATCGCGCCAAGGATGACCAGGGTGATCAGGAACAGGGCGGTATCGCGAGCTACTTCCGCCGCCGCCGAACGCATCCATGCCAGTACCGAGCCACTGCTCAGCAGGCCTATGATCGCGCTCGTGCCGGCAGCATTGGCAAGGTGCGCCTGCCACCAGCGGCTGACCGGCCCGCCGACCACAGGCAGGCCACCGAGCCAACCAGGCGCCGGAACACCGTGGTGCTGGGCTTGCTGGAGCCAGTCGAATGCCACCTGGCTTTCCTGTGCCAGAGAAACTGCCGCAAGCGAGAGCGGAAGAACGACCAGCAGACCAGTCGCGAGCGCAAAGGTGACAGCGATCAAACCAGGCCGATTTGGCCAACGCCGGAGTGCCTTGCGAACGAGCGGCCACTCGGCAATCGCCAGGATGAGCGCCCAGGCGATCGGTGTCAGAAAAGGCAACGCGATCCAGGCCGCGAGAGCAACGATCAGAAGCGTCAGATAGAGATGCCGGGTTCGGGGGACCAAACGCCGCAATGGCCGGTTCATTCGCTTCTCGATCTCGATCAGTGCTGGCGATGTCGCATCCGACTGAGCGGTCAGATCATGATTTTGTTCATTCCGGTCGGAAACTTTGCCTGTCGCGGCTGCCGACCGCCGTCGGGACAGATTTGCGCGCGCCGTTGGCCGCGTTCGCAATCATGCCTGTTCAAAAGGATGCGCATCGCGACGCCATGCCTCTGGCCAGGGTCGAAAGTGCGATGGCAATGCGTTGCCGCGAAGGCTGGCGCCAGGGGCACCAGCCTCCTTGCAGCTCAAATGGCCGCCGGATTGCGCTGATAGATCGCACGATGGCTATCGATCTCGGTGGCGCTGTAGGGCGCAGCATTCTCGTCGAAGCCTGCCCAGCCGGACTGGCGATACTCGTTACCGCGCGTGTCGGCGCTCACGCCGCGATTGCCGTCGAGCACTGCTTCGGTCTCGCCAACCAGATCGTCTCGAACACGGGCGCTGACAAGCGTGCCACCGCGACGGACGCCTTCGGCATAGACGCCAGCTTCTTCATCGCTGTGCCCCGCATTCTTCAGTGCGCCTACGATGCCGCCGGTCGCCGCGCCGCCAACGCCGCCGATGGCCGCGCCGACTGCTGTCGATGCCAGCCAGCCGGCGGCAACGATCGGTCCGAGACCTGGTATGGCCAGCAGTCCGAGGCCCGCCAACAAGCCTCCCACGCCGCCAATCGCTGCGCCAGCAGAGGCGCCACGGGTTACGTCGCCATCGTTGTTGATGCCGCTGTCATCGTCCGTCCCGGTGCCGTGTGCGCCATGGGCGTTATTCGCGACGATGCTGAGATCGTCATGCGGAACGCCGATGCGCTCGAGCTCGGTGACAGCGGTCCTGGCGTCCGAATACTCATCGAACAGGCGTGTGATGGTCCTGGTCATGTTCAATACTCCTGAAAGCGCTGGATCAGCGCGAAGTGACGTTGCCCTTGAAATCGAGCATCACCGTCACGGCATGGCGGCGCTTCATCGCGCGGGCCTGCCAGACGCCGTCGTCATTCTTGTGAAGGCCGGTGATCCTGGTGAAACCCGCCTTGGCGATACGGCCCCGAGCCTGGCTCTCGGTGAACGAGCTATGCCCGCGCGCCGGCGTTGCGACCGTATGAACGCTGCTGTCCTTCATCGCCGGGTTGTGCGGCGAGGACTGACGATCCTGGGCGATCGCGCCGGTACCGGCGGCAGCCGCCAGCATGGCAAGAATATAGCGTTTCATGGGATTCCTCTCGGTAGCGCCGCGCGTCATGCAGGCACGCGCCTTCTGTCGATCTTAAATCGGCAGGACAGGTTCCCTCGTGCGGCGGTTGTGAGACTATAACCCTTTGGAATTGAACGTGGGCACATGGTGCCTGAAATAAAAAGAGCTGACCTAGATCAGCTTCGAATCTGTGCTAGCGTTGCGATGTCTGTCCGGGACCATGAAAATCACCGTCATCGTTAGCAGCAGCGAAACGACGACGCTCTGGTGGTGCGTCGAGGAGCTCAGCAACACCCGCCTTGTGGGCAATTCTCAGTATCTCCGCTTCCCATCGGTGAAACCAGGTTCGCTTCTCGTCTTCGAGTTCATACAGATCGTAGGTTCTTTCGAGACCCTTCTTCACATGGTTCAGCATCGCCTCCGCTGTCTCAAAATCGACGTTCAACCGCTTGGTGTTGGAGCGGGCGGTCCGACGAAAGTCGTGCGGCGTGAAGCGCTCGATCGAACGCCCGGCAATCTTCTCCATGCGAGCATGAACGCGGTCACGCGCCTTGTACCAACCAGATTTACGTGGCCCGTCTGCATGCTCTGCGGGGAATATCCAAGTGTGGTTCGTGCCCATCAAACGCTGACCCCAAGGACCAAGCGCTATGCTATGCGCGATGGAATTCTTGGCACGGGAAGCGGGTATCGTCCAAACGCCTCCCTCGACCTCTTCGCAACGCGCACGCACCACTTCCGATATCCGAGCCGCGGTCAGGAGCCACAACAACATTCCACGCTGGAAGTCGCGCTCCTCTTCGGCAAGGGACCGCAAGAACCACTCGATTTCAACCAGGCTGAGCTTTCGAGAGCGAGGCGTTTCTGGAAACCGCAAATCCCCCAGACGCCGCGCAGGATTTGCCTCAAGCCCAATTTCGCTTCCGCGCAATGAGGCGGCCCATCCAAAGAAGACCTTCAGCTCGGCGGCCAGCCGATTTGCGCGTATGCGCGCAACCTTGCCCTTCGCGAGAACGAGCCCGACCAGGTCGGCCTCTGTAACCTCGTAAATCACTTTGGCATCGAGAGCCGGTGCAATGTCGCAGCGGTAGATGTCGAGTTTGTCCTGAATGGTGCGGGGCTTGTTCTTGCGCTTGGCGCGGGAGGCTCGCCCTTCCTCAACCGCGGCCATGTAAAGCTTGTGGGCCCTTTCAACGGTCATCGTCGCGCGCAACCGGGCAATCCGCTCAGCTTCTTCCTCCTGGCGCTCAAGGATACGGGGATCCAAACCTGCTTCGATCTGCGCGTTGAGGCTGGCTGCCCACGCCCTCGCGTCCGCAATGCTATGTGCGGGGAATTGCCCTAGGGATCGCTTGAGGAAGGCTTCGCCGCCGAGCAGGCGCCGATAGTATTTCCAGACCTTCTTCCCGCTGCCGAGCACCGCCAGAGACAAGCCCGGTGTCATCGAATCCGGGATACAACCCGAGCTGAGCGCATCGACCGCCGCTGGCGTCAATGCCTGCGTTTTCCGTGCCATACCGTCTCCAGTGGGCCCTCCTGACACGAGAAAATCGGGATACAAATCGGGATACAATAGCTGTCGAATCCAGGCGAACCCGGGCCAACCGAGTCCAACTGATTGCGACCCCCAGATATCGGGATTTGCAGCTTTCTCAGTGCATTAAGGCCGAATCACGAGGATTCGGATGGCTGGGGCGGCAGGATTCGAACCTGCGAATGACGGTACCAAAAACCGTTGCCTTACCACTTGGCGACGCCCCAGCAGAGCGGCGGCTTATAGGGCCTTAGCCGAGCCGTTCAACCCAGCCGTGCGGATCGGCCGCGGTGCCGCGCTGGATGCCGCCCAGTTCGTTCCGCAGCTTCTCGGTGAGCAGGCCCGGACCGCCATTGCCGATCACGAATTCGAAGCCGTTGCCGCGCACCTTGCCGATCGGCGTAAGCACCGCCGCGGTGCCGCAGGCGAATGCCTCGCGCAGCTTGCCGCTCTGGGCATCGGCCTTCCACTGATCGATCGTGTAGCGCTCCTCGCGCACCTCGATCCCCTGATCGCGCGCCAGCGTGATCAGCGAGGCGCGGGTGATGCCCGGCAGGATCGTGCCGCCCAGCGGTGGGGTGACGATCGAGCCGTCGTCCATCACGAACATCACGTTCATGCCGCCCAGCTCCTCGACATAGCGGTTCTCCACCGCATCGAGGAACACGACCTGGTCGCAGCCCTGCTCGATCGCTTCCTTCTGCGCGATCAGGCTCGCGGCATAGTTGCCGCCGCACTTGGCCGCACCGGTGCCGCCCGGCGCCGCGCGCGTGTAATGCTCCGAGACCCACAGCGTCACCGACGGGGCGCCGCCCTTGAAATAGGCGCCCGCCGGCGAGGCGATCACCATGTAGAGATATTCGCTGGCCGGCTTCACGCCGAGGAACACCTCGCTCGCGAACATGAAGGGCCGCAGATAGAGCGAGCCGCCCTCGATCTCCGGAATCCAATGCTGATCGATCTTCACCAGCGCGCGGATCGACTCGAGGAACAGTTCCTCCGGCAGCGGGGCCATCGCCATGCGCTCGGCGGATTCGCGGAAGCGGCGGGCATTCTCGTCGGCGCGGAATAGCGTGACGCTGCCATCGGGCGTGCGATAGGCCTTGAGCCCTTCGAAGATCTCCTGCGCATAGTGCAGCACGGCCATCGCCGGATCGACCTGGATCGGGCCGCGCGGCTGGACCTTGGCGTCGTGCCAGCCCTTCTCGGTCGAATATTTGATCACCACCATGTGATCGGTGAACACCTTGCCGAAGCCCGGATTGGCGAGGATCGCAGCACGATCAGCGTCGCTGACCGGATTGGTGTGCGCTTCGAACTCGAAATCCAGGATGGTGGTGTCGTTCATCTTACTCTTCCCGACTCTGCCTTGAGCGGCTTGCAGCGGGTTAGGCGCGGTGGCAGAAAGCGTCAACATGGCTGCCCCAATTCCTGCATCTCCGCTATTTCTGCGCGAGCCCGAGATCCGGCGCGGGGTGGAGCTGCTCTATTTCGGGTATGCCCATCTGACGCGCTCGATCGACGCGGGGCTCGCCGAACAGGGCCTGGGCCGTGCCCATCACCGCGCGCTCTATTTCATCGCGCGCAAGCCGGACCTTACGGTGAGCGAGTTGCTCGCGATCCTGTCGATCACCAAGCAGTCGCTCGGCCGGGTGCTCACCGAACTGGGCGATCGCGGCTTTGTCGAGACGCGCACCGGCGAGAAGGACCGCCGCCAGCGGCTGTTGCGACTGACCCCGGCGGGCGCTGCGCTCGAAGCCGAGCTGTTCGACGCGCTGCGCGGCAAGATGGCCGCCGCCTATTCGAGCGCCGGGCCGGGCGCGGTGGGCGGCTTCTGGGCGGTGCTCGAGGGGCTGGTGCCGGAGAGCGAGAAGCAGGTGGTGGCGACGCTGGGGCGGTAACGGCCGGCCCGCGCCACCCCGGCGCGCGGCCGGGGTGATGCGGGAAGTGGCTCATCCCAACCGGATCGACAGCTCGACCTCGTCGCTGAACGGCATCGACATGTACCCGTTCGCCACCGAGCCGACCCGCTCCAGATATTCCGGGCAGTAATCGGCATTGTCGGCGATCAGGATCGTGCCCGGTCGCAGCCGGCTCTCGATACGGTCGAGGATGTCCGAATAGAGCGCCTTGGCGCCGTCGAGCAGCACCAGGTCGATTGTATCGGGCAGGTCCACGGCGAGCGTCTCCAGCGCGTCGCCTTCGCGGAACTCGACCAGGTCGGACAGGCCGGCCTCGGCGAGATTGGCTTTGGCGCGGGCGAGCTTGGCGGGCTCGAACTCGCTGGTGATCAGCCGGCCGCCGCCATTGTCGCGCAGCGCCGCCGCGAGGTGGATCGTCGACAGGCCGAAGGACGTGCCGAACTCGACGATCGAGGTGGCATGGGTGGCGCGCGCCAGCATGTAGAGCAGGCCGCCCACCTCGGGGCTCACCGGCAGGGCGAAATCGGCGAGCTTCGCGTAGAAATCGCGATAGTCGGTCTTGCTGCGCATCATCGCGCGGTGGTCCTCGGCGGTCGTCCCGGCAAAGGCCGGGCTCTGCGCCGGCGGGTTGGCATCGACCTCGGCGAACAGGCGCACGAGCAGGGGCGCCACAGGGGCGCTGGAAAGCGTCGTCATTTCGGGTTTCTCCATGTGCAGGCAAGGGCTTGCCTGCTGGATCGGAAAATACGACTAGTTCGTCAGCTTTGACTATTCGCATTGGCAGATCGCCCGCATGACCGACCGCCACAGCACCCGCGTCGCCTCGCGCAAGAGCCCCAAACAGGCCCGCTCGAACCAGCTGGTCGAAGCGGTGCTCGACGCCGCTGTTCAGGTTTTGATGAAGGAAGGCGCACAGCGTTTCACCACTGCACGAGTCGCCGAGCGTGCCGGGGTGAGCGTCGGCTCGCTCTACCAGTATTTCCCCAACAAGGCGGCGATCCTGTTCCGGCTACAGAGCGACGAATGGCAGCGCACCTCCGCGATGCTGCGCGCGATCCTGGAAGATGCCGCCACCCCGCCCCTCGCCCGCCTGCGCCGGCTGGTCCACGCCTTCATCCTCTCGGAATGCGAGGAAGCGGCGATCCGCACCGCACTGACCGATGCCGCGCCCCTGTATCGCGACGCGCCCGAGGCGATCCACGCCCGGGCGGAGAATGCCGGCATCTACGGCGCCTTCCTGCGCGAGGCGCTGCCCGATGTGGACGAGGAAGCGCGGAAGCTGGCTGGCGGCCTGATCAAGATGACGTTGAGCGGCGTAGGCAGCAGCTTTTCCGAGAAGCCCCGGACGACAGCCGAGATCCATGCGTGGTCGGAGGCGCTGGCTGACATGCTGTGCGGGTATTTGGCGGGGCTGGCAGGAAGTGATGGCCATCGGGAAGTCACTGGATGACGCGCCGTCAGGCTTTGCGGATTACCTTCAGTCCCGTGCAAAATTCCGGCAGCCCGGCTGTAAGCTGAAGGAACCGGATGCTATCATCTCCTCGAACAGGAGGGGGATGACTGCTTTGTTCGGCAGAGGGCACAGTCGTTATATTCGCAGGCCGGCTGCGATCATTTGCCTGTGCGCCTTGACGATTGCCTGTGCGGCACCCGTGCGGAGCGTGGACCTGCAGGGGGCCTCGCCGGAAGTCCTCGCCCTCGCGCAGCGCGCGAACCTCGGCGACCGGGAGGCGCAGCTCGCGCTTGGCATACGTTTCGAGGAAGGCCTGGGCGTCGCGAGCGACCTGCGACAGGCACGTAAGCTGTACGCGCTGGCAGCGCGCGATTCCGGCGGACCGATCTATGTTTACACGCCCGCAGTCGGCAAGACGCCTGGCCAGGTGACCCGGTACGATCAAGGCCCCAAGGTCAGCGGACTGGCGGAAGCGAAGCGCCGGCTTGCGGCGCTCAAGGCGCGACACCCGTAAACGCCACAAAGCTCACAGACGCCATTTGGCCGGACCTTGCTTCGCGGACGTTCGGCGGGCGACCAGATAGTTGCAGGGACCGTTCGCGAAGCGACCGGCTCACGCCACCTTGAACCCTTCCTTGTTCATCGTCAGCGTCAGCGCCCGGTTCTTCTCGTCGCTCAACTGGGCGCGGAGCATCGGGAAGAGGCGGAGCTCCTCTTCCTCCATATGCTCCTCGATATCGGCGCGGAACTGGCGGATCTTGGCGATCCAGTCGGGCGAAGCAGTGGGCATGTTCTCCAGCTCGTAGAGATACTGTTTCACATAGCCATGTTCGCGGGTCAGTTCGTCGGCGCCCTCTTTCTGGCCGGCCTCGCGCAGCGCCGGGTAAATGACATTCTCCTCTTCCACCGCATGCTTCATCAGCGCGTGCTTGAGGTGCGCGAGCAGCAGGTTGCGCTTCGTCGTCGAATGCTCGTCGGTCGCTTCGATCTGGTCGAATACCTTGCGCACCGCCTCATGCTCGGTGGCAAGCGCCTCGTCCCAATTGCCGGCGAGCGCGGTCGGCGCCTGCACCACCGCCTTGCGCCCCAGCAACGCGAGCACGCCGAGCGCCATGCCGCCCGCTGCGGCGCCGGCGATCACGCCGAGATTGCTGGTGCTGCTGGTCCGCTTCGAACCGGTGAAACGGCCGCTCTTGTCGCGGGTCGCGGTGGTGGTCGTCATGATTACGCCTCCGATGTTACGCTGTCTGCGCATCAACGGTGGAGCGGAGCGAGCGTTCCGGCTCAGCGTCGGGCAGCTGCCGCCATTTCGGCGCTACGCTTCGCAGAAGCGTCGAGCGTGGCGCGCAGCAGCGCCTTGATCGCGTCGTCGGCATCGAGCACGTCGAGCCCCTTGCGGGTCGATCCGCCCGGGCTGGCGACCCGGTCGGCAAGCACCGAGGGCGGCGCATCGGCCTGGGCCGCGAGCAATCCTGCCCCTTCCACCGTGGCCAAAGCGAGGCGCAGGGCCTGTTCTTCGCCAAAGCCGATCGACACGCCTGCCGCAGCCAGTGCATCGATGAAGCGATAGACGAACGCCGGCCCGCAGCCGGCGAGCACGCCGAGCCGGTCCAGTGCCGCCTCGTCGCCCCATTCGAGCAAACCCAGCGGCTGCATCAGCGCATCGACGGCGTCGCTGCGCGTACCGGCAAGGCCGACCACGCCCTTGCCGATCGCGACGGGCAGGTTCGGCATGACGCGGACGATCGCGCCGGCCCGGAACCGGTCGGCAAGCGACGCCAGCTCAACGCCGGCGAGGATGGAGAGGAGCAACGGCACGCCGGCGATGCGGGCACCATGCGTTTGCGCAATCTCGTCGATCTGCTGCGGCTTCATGCCGAGCATCACCGCATCCGGCAGCGGACCGGCAGGAAACTCCCGCCCCTGGCGCACGCCTTCGGGCAGCTCGCGATCGTGGCGATTGACGACGAAGACCTTCGCCGGATCCACCGCCCCGGCCTCGATCCAGCGGCGCAGCATCGCGCCGGCCATGTTGCCGCAGCCGACCAGCCACAGACTGGACGGCGGAACGGCGCTCACGCTTCGCCCTGCGTTTCGATCAGCGCGGAGGCGAGCGCGTCCTGCGGGGTCTTGCCGCCCCACAGCACGAACTGGAAAACGGGATAGAAACGCTCGCACTCATCGACCGCGCTCTCGACCAGCAGCTCGGCCTGGGCGAGGCTCAGCGTCGGCTCGTCGCCGTCGATCATCGCGGCGTGACGGAACAGCAGGATGCCGCTCTGCGACCAAAGCTCGAAATGGCCGATCCAGAGCTGCTCGTTGACCAGACCCACGGTTTCGTAGAGCGCCATGCGGCGCTCGTCCGGAACGCGGATGTCCGGGAACGCGAGGAACTGGAGCACGCCATCATCCTCGCGCCAGATCGCGCGCAGTTCGTACTCCGTCCAGCTGCCTTTGACCTTCGCCACGATCTCGTCGTCTTCGCGGCTGTGAGTCCAGCCATGCGCAGCGAAATAGCTTTCGAGCATGTCGATAGGGGCTGCGTCGTCGCGGTCGAATTCCGCTTCGTCGAGCATCAGTTTCTCCACTGGGGCCGGATTGCTTGGCCAGAATCTGCCAATCGCACCGGGCCCGCACAAGCGCGGGGTTCGCGCCCCCGCGCAAAAGCTGTGGACAAGGTGCTTATGCTTGTCCTGTCGGCTTCTTAGGCGATTTTGCCACCTTCGGAGCGGCCGCCGAAGCGGTTCCGCCGCCCAGCTGTGCCTCCAGCGCGGCGAGGCGCGCGGCAAGCGCGTCGTTCTCGTCACGGGCGGCCACGGCCATCGCCTTCACGGCCTCGAACTCCTCGCGCGACACGAAATCCATGCCCCCGATCCATTCGCGGGCACGCTCGCGCGCGGCGCCTTCGGTCTCGCGGGCGACGCCGGCCAGCGTGCCTGCGGCGCCGTTCACGAACTTCACGAAATCGTCGAACAGGCGGTTGTCGGTCTGCATTGTCGTGTTCCTTACGCGATCACTTGATCTGTATTTCGTCAGCCGGACGCGCGGATACAAGGTTTCCGGCGTTCGGGTTGAGCTGGTGGATCTGATAGAGAAGAATGCCCGCGAAGACGATCCAGGCGAGATACGGGATCAGCAGCGCCGCCGCGACGGTGCGGATGCGGGCGAAGAGCAGGGTGGTGATCAGCACGAGCACGAACATCGCGCCGATGATCGCCAGCGCGGCGCCCACCTGGTGCATGCCGAAGAAGACCGGCGACCAGGCGAGGTTCGCGGCCATCTGCAGCGCGAAGACGAACAGCGCGGGGCCGCGCAGCCGGGATCCGCGCGCGTTGATGATCATCGCCAGCGCCAGGCCCATCAGCACGTAGAGCGCGGTCCAGGCGACCGGGAACACCCATTCGGGCGGCATGATCGCGGGTTTGGCGAGGCGGGCGAACCACAGATTCTCGCTTCCCGACGGCGCGAGACGGGCCGAAGTGATGCCGAGCAGCAGGATGAAAGGCACGGTGACCACCGCCCATCGCAGATAGGCGAGCCTGAGCTGGCCCTTCGATGCGATTTCCCTCAACGCGACCCTCCGGCTTTCTGACGTGACCATGGGCTATGTTGCAGCGCGCCGAAACGCAAGCGTTGCCGCTATGTTTCGCGCAGCTATGTTTCGCGCGTCGCGCCGATCAGGAATTCGACATTGCCCTCGGGCCCGGTGATCGGGCTGGTGGTGATGCCGGCCACCGTCCAGCCCTGCGCCGCCACCCAGTCGGTCACTTCGCGGCAGACGCGCTCGTGCACGGCGGCATCGCGGACCACCCCGCCCTTGCCGACCTCGTCACGCCCTGCCTCGAACTGCGGCTTGATCAGCGCGACCAGATGCGCCCCGGGTTTGGCGAAGCGGAACGGCACTTCGAGCACCTTGGCCAGGCTGATGAAGCTCGCATCGCAGACGATCATATCGACCTGTTCCGGGATATGCGCCTCGGTCAGGATGCGCGCGCTGGTCTGTTCGTGGACGATCACCCGCGGATCCTGGCGCAGCTTCCAGGCGAGCTGGTTGGTGCCGCTGTCCACCGCATAGACGCGCACGGCGCCCTTGCTCAGCAGCACGTCGGTGAAGCCGCCGGTCGAGGAGCCGACGTCGATCGCCACCGCGCCGGTCACGTCCCAGCCGAAATGCTCGAGCCCGTGCGCGAGCTTGATGCCGCCGCGCGACACCCAGGGATGGTCGCGGCCCTTCACGTCGAGCTGCGTTTCCTCGGGCAGTTGCTGGCCCGGCTTGTCGACCTTGCGGTCGCCCGCAAAGACCAGGCCGGCCATGATCAGCGCCTGGGCACGGGTACGGCTCTCGGCAAGACCGCGGTCCACGAGCATCTGATCGGCGCGCTGCTTGGGCATGCGCCCCTTTAGGTCGAACCGCATCGGATGCAAAGCCGCGCGCCTTGGCGAGGCGGCTGGGGCAGGATGGCGCGAACAGGGAGATCGGAATCATGACGCCCAGCCCGAATTGCGTCTCGCTCGTCCAGCAGTTCGAAGGCTGCGCGCAGGAACAGCCCGGCGGCGGCTTCAAGGCCTATCCCGATCCCGGCACCGGCAAGCTGCCCTGGACCATCGGCTGGGGCTCCACCGGCGCGGACATCTGCGAGGATACGGTGTGGACCCAGGCGCAGTGCGACGCGCGCCTCCAGCAGAACCTCATCAGCTTCTCCGCGCAGGTCACCTCTGCCCTGGGCGGTGCGCCGACCACCCAGAACCAGTTCGATGCGCTGGTCGACTTCGCCTATAATCTCGGCATCGAGAATCTGGCGAGCAGCACGCTGCTGCGACTCCACAAGGCCGGCAATTACGCCGGCGCCGCTGCGCAGTTTCCGCTCTGGGATCATGCCGACGGCAAGGTGATGCCCGGCCTGGAGAAGCGCCGCGCAGCCGAACAGGCGCTCTACGAAAAGCCCTGACCAACGGCTCGGCGCAATCGGCCTTCGATCCGGCGCAGCGCCTATTGCCTATCTATTTAGTAGGAATAAATTGGAGCTCCGGCCTGCCCTCCCATGGAGTGCAATTGATGAGTATCTTTGCTCCGTTTGACGATCATTCGCCGATCGTTCTCACCGTCCCCGGGCTCGGTGGCTCGGGGCCCTCACATTGGCAGACGCTCTGGGAGCAGTCGCGCCCCGATACCAGCCGGGTCGAACTCGGCATGTGGAATACCCCGCATCGTAACGCCTGGGTGACCAGGCTCGACCAGGCGATCCGCGGCGCGCAGGCGCCGGTGGTGATCGCCGCGCACAGCCTGGGCTGCCTCGCCGTCGCCTGGTGGGCCGAGCTGTCGCCCCAGCCCTTTGGCTGGCCGGTCGCCGGCGCGCTGCTGGTGGCCCCGGCGGATGTCGACCGGCCGGGCGTGAAGTCCGAGCTCTCCGGCTTCTCTCCCGCCCCGATCAAGCCGCTGCCCTTCCCCTCGATCACCGTCGCCAGCCAGGACGATCCGTGGATCTCGATCGACCGCGCCCGCGAGCTGGCCAAGGGCTGGGGCAGCTTCTTCGTCGATGCCGGGCCGCAGGGCCATCTCAACGCGGCCAGCGGCATCGGCTGGTGGCATGAGGGACAGGAGCTGCTCGACCGGGTGCTCGATGCCGCATCGGACCGCACCGG
>PJUL01000515.1_pt1 | contig 26792 bp, 28 predicted proteins | sample 1512221 | NCBI WGS metagenome assembly PJUL01 (sample SAMN08177667, study PRJNA422409) | Feces metagenome, whole genome shotgun sequencing project.
CCAGAGCTGGCCCTCGACGATGATCGAGATCGACAGCGAGGCGCCGACGCCCATGTTCTTGAGATATTCGATATGGATCGGGGAGACCGAGCGCAGCACCGAGAGCGACAGGTCGATCGGCGCGCCGGTCTCGTCGAGCCGGGGCAGGACCGGCACCGGCTCGGCGTTCACATCGGCGATGATCCGGAACGGCGTGCGCACATAGAGCTTGCGCGCCTGTTGCGGGATGTCGCTCGCTGGATAGCGCAGGTCGAGAAAGCTGCCGATGCCCGCGCGCGCGGCTTCCGCCACCACCATGCCCGAGCCGTCGCGATCGAAGCGATAGACCATAACGCGGTCGAAACCGGTGAGTGCCCGGACCTGGCGCGCGCCCTCGCGGTAGAAGCCGGCGGCGTCGGCAGTCTCGTCGAGCCGGGCCATCATCGCGCGGATCGCGGAGCCGATATCGGTGGTGGCTTCGTCGCGGCAATCCTCGCCTTCGAGGATGATCGTGTCGCCGATCATGTGCAGCGCGAAATCGAAACAGCGGCCGTTGGCGATCTTCAGCCCGAAGACGCGTTCCACCGCATCGTTACCACGCAGCATGGCAAGGCGGTTGCGCAATGTGTGAACGGCATGGTCGCCGAGCAGCGCGACGGCGGAGGTGCCGAGCAGGTCGTCGGCTGACGCATCGAGGAACTGTTCCGCATTGGCCGAGACGCGGCGGATCAGCCAGTCGACCGAAAGCGCAAGCAGGAAGCCGAAAGGCTGGACGGCGCCCAGTTCGTGAATCGGTTCGCGATCGCAATTGGTGAGATCGACCTCGAAATTACTGTCCGTCGCCAATCTCTGCCCTTCTCCACCTGACCGCTGAACGCTCGAAGGCCGCAAAGGTCGCAAGTGCTGCGGCGGTTGCGGTCTCCAGCGCTGCCGGGCTGCGCAGGAGACGGTCTATCGTCGACAATAGTTGCTGCCACGCTCCGGCGCGCTGATCTGTATCAAGATAGGCGCGTGGGAAGCTGGCAGGGAGGCGACGCGAGAGGAATTTGCCGCCGAGGCGAGAGCCTTCAAGGACGTAGAGCGTGCCGGCGATGGCGGCGTCGTCCCACTCTCCGTCACCCCGGCGAAGGCCGGAGTCCCGCTGTTCTTGCAGCGGGAAGGAAGAAGAAGCGGGGTCCCGGCTTTCGCCGGGATGACGGTCTGGGCTGGGCTGGCGCAGGAAGGCCAGGTCTTCCTTCAGGAGCTCCCCGCGCTTGCGCGCTTCCCAGTCGTCCACCACCCGATCGCCAGGCAGGCCCGCTTCCAGCGCCCACACCACATCGGCATGGGCGGCGAGGAAGCGGGCATAGCTCGCCCGGTCGGTCAGGTCGAAATCGGCGAAGGCCGTATCCACCCGGTCATGCGCCGCGGACGTCGCCGCGCGCAGCGCCTGCCGGCTTGGCGTCAAGCGAACACGCGATCGAAGATCGTGTCGACCTGCTTGAAGTGATAGCCGAGGTCGAACTTGTCCTCGATCTCCTGGGCGGAGAGCGCGGCAGTAACTTCGGGATCGGCCTTGAGCAGCTCGAGCAGCGACAGCTCGCCGTCCGATTCCCACACTTTCATGGCGTTGCGCTGGACCAGCCGGTAGCTGTCCTCGCGGCTGACGCCGGCCTGGGTGAGGGCAAGAAGCACGCGTTGGGAATGCACGAGGCCGCCCATTCGATCCAAATTCTTCTGCATGCGCACCGGATAGACAAGCAGCTTGTCCATCACGCCGGTGAGGCGGGCGAGGGCGAAATCGAGCGTGATCGTCGCGTCGGGGCCGATATAGCGCTCGACCGAGGAGTGCGAGATGTCGCGCTCGTGCCACAGGGCGACATTCTCCATCGCCGGGATGGTCGCGCTGCGCACCATGCGGGCGAGGCCGGTCAGGTTCTCGGTCAGCACCGGGTTACGCTTGTGCGGCATCGCCGACGAGCCCTTCTGGCCGGGCGAGAAATATTCCTCGGCCTCGAGCACTTCGGTGCGCTGGAGGTGGCGGACCTCGACGGCGAGGCGCTCGATCGACGAGGCGATCACGCCGAGCGTGGCGAAGAACATCGCATGGCGATCGCGCGGGATCACCTGGGTCGAGACCGGCTCGACCGACAGGCCGAGCTTCTCGGCGACATGCGCTTCGACGCGCGGATCGATATTGGCGAAGGTACCGACCGCGCCCGAGATCGCACAGGTGGCGATGTCGGCACGCGCGGCGATCAGGCGCTCCTTGTTGCGCTTGAACTCGGCATAGGCCTCGGCGAGCTTGAGGCCGAAGGTGACCGGCTCGGCATGGATGCCGTGGCTGCGGCCGATCGTCGGGGTGAGCTTGTGCTCATAGGCGCGGCGCTTGAGCACTTCGAGCAGCTGGTCGAGGTCGGCGAGCAGGATGTCGCTGGCGCGGGCCAGCTGGACCGCGAGGCAGGTATCGAGCACGTCCGAGCTGGTCATGCCCTGGTGCATGAAGCGCGCTTCGTCGCCGACCTGCTCGGCCACCCAGGTGAGGAAGGCGATGACGTCATGCTTGGTCACGGCCTCGATCGCGTCGATCGCGGCGACGTCGATCGCCGGGTTGGTCGCCCACCAGTCCCACAGCGCCTTGGCGGCGCTCTTCGGCACGACGCCGAGTTCGGCGAGGGCCTCGGTGGCGTGTGCCTCGATCTCGAACCAGATGCGGAAACGGGCTTCGGGCGACCAGATCGCGGTCATCTCGGGACGCGAATAGCGGGGGACCATGGATTTTCCTTTCGAGGCCGGCGCAGCCGTTGCAGGCGCGCCACAGGGCAAATCAAATGCGACGAGGCGGCACCTAGCAGGGGTAGGGCGAGGCTGCAACGGCTGAAATCGGGAACAACAACCCCAGATACATTGTTGTTATCGTGAATTTATCGAAAGACCATCTTGAGATAGTTTAAATAACTACCTCGATAAACAGAGGAGAATTGCAGATGTTGAAGCCAATGCTTCTTGCTACTTCTATGCTGTTCGCCATTCCCGCCTTTGCGCAGGAAGCTCCGGTGCAGGACAATAGCCAGCCGCAGCAGAGCACTCCGGCTCCGGAACAGGCGACTCCGCCCGTAACCGATGACAAGGCGCCGGGTGCACAGGATCCGGCTGCGACTGCGCAGGCGAATCCGGCTCCGGCCGATCCGTCGGCCCAGCCCGCCCAGGGCGTGGCGCAGGATAGCGCCGCTCCGGCCACTCCTGACCAGCCGGCCGAGGGTGTCGCGGCGGCCCAGCCGGGCACTGCTACCCCGGCGGCGACGCAGGAACAGGTCGCCCAGGCGGTGGGTCGTGACTTTGGCGGCTATGACAAGGATGGCGACGGCAAGCTGAACCAGACCGAGTTCGCCGCCTGGATGGGCTCGCTGCGCAAGGCTTCCGAGCCGAGCTTCCAGCCCGGCACGGCCGAGGCGACGACCTGGTCGAACCAGGCCTTTGCCAGCGCCGACACCGACAAGAACGCGTCGGTGAACAAGCAGGAGCTGACGGTGTTCCTGACGCCCAAGCAGCCGGGCTAAGCATTTCGTCGCGCCGCCATACGCATGGCGCGTACTCCCGAACGGTCGCCGGACTTGCCTCCGGCGGCCGTTTGGCTTGGGCCGGTCAGCCGCCGCTCGCGCTCCGGACTGTGAGCCGGCCGATCAGCCAGTCGGCGATCAGCGTCTCCGGAAACAGCCAGCGGCCGCCCGGAGGATTGGTATAGGGCGGCGCGTCGGCGGCGCGGTAGGTGAAGACATGCCCTGCGCCGGGCACGCCAACCACCAATGCTTCGGGATTGTCAGCCAGTGCCGCTGACGCGGCGACGATCGAATTGGCGCCCCCGTCATTCCCTTCGTCGCGACCGGCGAAGACCGCGAGGACCGGGATTCGCAGATGCGCCAGCGCCGGGCCGGGCGAAGCCTCGTACATCGACAGGAGCTGGGCGGTGTCGAACACCCTGGTCGCGCCCTCGGCCTCGTTCGGAGCGAAGCCTGCTGCCGCGAACGCTGCGACCAGATCGCTGCGGCGTTGCGTGATCTCCGCGACCGGCGCGGTACGGCTGCGCGCCTCCATCAAGTCCCGTGTCGCAGCGACCACCTTGTCGGCGGTTTCGGGGGAGCGCCCGGTCAGGATCAAGCGCTCGCGCATCGGGGCCAGCAGCACGGTCCCGCGGGCGCCTACCGGCCCTGCCAGAAAGACGATCGCGGCCAGGCCGCCATCGCGCTCGGCTACGATCGACGCCGCGACGGCACCCTGACTATGGCCAAGGAGCACGATCCGCCTGCCGTCGATGTCGTCCCGGGCGCGCAGCCAGCGGATGGTGGCTGCGATATCGGCTTCCATGTCCTGCAGCGTATCGGTGAAGGTGCCGGTCGACTCGCCGGTGCCGCGCTTGTCGAAATCGATGGTGGCGATCCCCGCCGCGGTCAGCCGCTGCTGCAACGTGATGTAGGCGCCGCGCTTCTGCGGTCCCGTGCCGGCCTGGACGATGACGACCGGCCAGGGGCCTTTTCCCTTCGGCAGGTGCAGAGCTGCGGCCAGGATCACGCCTGGCTCAGAGCGGATGCGCACATTCTCCACGGTTTCCCTCGGGATCGGTGCGGAGGGTGTCGCCGGGGCGGTGGGCACCGGCGCGGGCGCCAGCAAAAGTGCGGCAAGTGCGGTCAGGCTCGCATGTCCGGTCACGGTATCGGTCCCCCCTCTCCCGGTGCGGCATCATGGCCGTACATTCTGTTGCGGGTCTAGATCAGCCCCTGTCCCCGGAGCGACGCATGCCCGTCGCGTCCGATGATGATATGATCGTGCACCGCGATCGCCAGCCCCTTGGCGGCGGCGGCGATCATGCGGGTTATCTCGATGTCGGCGCGGCTGGGAGAGGGGTCGCCGGAGGGATGGTTGTGGACCAGGATCAGCGCCGCCGAGCCCAACTCGAGCGCGCGGCGGATCACTTCGCGGACATAGACCGCGGCCTCGTCGATCGTGCCCTCGCTCATCAGCTCGTCGCGGATCAGCATGTTCTTCGAATTGAGGTGGAGCACCCGGAAACGCTCGACCACATGGTGCGCCATGTCTGCGCGCAGATAGTCGAGCAGCGCCTGCCAGTTGGCGAGCACCGGCCGCTCGGCGACTTCGGCGCGGAGCAGGCGCAGTGCGGCGGCGTGGGCGGCTTTGAGCGCGGCAGCGCTGGTCTCGCCCATGCCTTTCACCCGGCCCAGTGCCGCGGCGTCGGCAGTGAGAAGTCCGGCGATGCCGCCAAATTCCTGCAGCAGCGCCCGGGCCAGCGGCTTGGTGTCCTGTCGCGGAATCGCCAGCGCGAGCAGATATTCGATCAGTTCGTGGTCGAGCAACGCATCCGGTCCGCCCTCGAACAGGCGGCGGCGCAGGCGCGCGCGGTGGCCGCTATTGTCGGTGGCCTCGGACATCGCTGATTTCTTCCTGCAAAAGCGCGGCTATTCAAAGCGAGGATTTCGCCGAATTGGAGCAGGTCCGGGTCGCGGAGTTGACTCGCCCGGCCAGCGTTCCTAAAGCGCCCGAGCAACGCGGCCGCTTGGCCGGCGATGCTTGTATGTCGCTGGCTCTGTCGGCGGCTTTTTTCATATCTGGATCGCCTTGACCGCTTTGACCCAAGACCGTGCACCTAGCGACCTGGACCGCCGCATCGCCGATGCGAAGGCGGCCGAGGCTGCGCGCACGGGCGAAGGCATCAAGGCGCCGGCCGATGCCAAGGGCTACAAGCAGGGCTCGCGCGTGCTGATGGATCTCATCGGCATGCCGCTGGGCGGCGGCGTCCTCGGTTTCGCACTGGATCGCTGGATGGGGACCACACCGTGGTTCCTGCTCGGCTTCGTCCTGCTGTCGTTCGTGGCGGCCTTCCGCAGCATCTACAAGATTTCGAAGGAGCGGGCAGAGTGAGCGCCGGCGCAGCAATCAATCCGATGGAGCAGTTCGAGGTCGGCAAGCTGATCAAGTTCGATCTGCTTGGCTACGATCTCTCGTTCACCAATTCGGCCCTGTTCATGTTCGTCGTGGCGGGCCTGCTGTTCGTGTTCATGCTGGGCGGCATGAAGCGCTCGCTGATCCCGGGCAAGTGGCAGCTGATGGCCGAAGGCGCGGTGGGCTTCATCGATTCGATGGTGAGCACCAGCATCGGCAAGGGCGGCAAGAAGTTCGCCCCGTACATCTTCTCGCTGTTCTTCTTCATCCTGTTCGCCAACCTGGTCGGCATTCTGCCGCTGGCGGTGGTGCCGGGGCTGCACACCTTCGCGGTGACCAGCCACATCACCGTGACCGCGGTGCTGGCGTTCTTCTCGTTCGGCATCGTGCTGTTCGTCGGCCTGTTCAAGCATGGCTTCAAGTTCTTCGGCCTGTTCGTGCCGCACGGCGCGCCGCTGTGGCTGATGCCGGTCATCATCCCGGTCGAGTTCATCTCGTTCATGGTGCGTCCGTTCTCGCTGGGCCTGCGACTGTTCGTCGCGATGACCGCTGGGCACATCCTGCTCGAGGTGTTCGGCAGCTTCGCCGTGCAGGGCCTGAACGCGGGCGGCATCGGCTATGGCGTGTGGTTCGCCTCGATGCTGATGATCATCGGCGTGAGCGCGCTCGAACTGCTGGTCTGCGCGATCCAGGCGTATGTCTTCGCGCTGCTGACCTCGCTTTATCTCCACGACGCGGTGCACCTGCACTAAGTCGCGCTGTTTCGTTTGATTTGTTGGATTACGTAGGGAGCTAGAAATGACTGACGTTGGTGCAATGTACATCGGTGCCGGCCTTGCTGCGATCGGTATCGGCCTGGCCGCGCTCGGCGTGGGCAACGTGTTCGGTTCGTTCCTCGAGGGTGCGCTGCGCAACCCGGGTGCCGCTGACAGCCAGCAGGGCCGCCTGTTCATCGGCTTCGCCGGTGCCGAGCTTCTGGGTCTTATCGCGTTCGTCGTCGCGATCCTGATCCTGTTCGTCGTCAAGGGCTAAGGTTCAAGGACAGCCAGGATGCCGCAGCTATCCCAAATCCCTGAGATCTACGCGTCGCAGCTCTTCTGGCTCGCGATCGTGTTTGCGCTCATCTATTTCGGGATCGGCAAGGCGATGGTCCCGAAGATCGAGCGTACGGTCGAAGACCGCAACGCCCGCATCGCCGGGGACCTCGCCGCGGCTGAGGCTGCCCGAGATGCCGCCCATGCGTCTGACGCAGCGTACGAGTCCGGGCTGGAAACCGCCCGGGCCACGGCGCTGACGACGCTTGGCAAGGCCAAGGACCAGGCAACCGCCAAGGCCGAAGCCGAAGTGAAGAAGGGCGATGCCGCGTCCGAGGCGAAGATCGCCGAGGCCACCGCGCGCATCGAAGCGACCAAGACCCAGGCGCTGGGCGAGATCGAATCCGAGACGGTGGACGCCGTTCAGGACATCGTCGCCAGGCTCTCGGGCGTGCAGGCCGACCGTGCGTCGGTCGCCCAGCAAGTGAAGGCGGCGCTGGCCAATGGCTGAACAACCTCATGGCATGAAGGCGGAGACCGGCACCGTGGAACTCCATCACGAGCCGTCGGCGTTCGGCATCACCGCGCCGGGCTTCGTCGCGATCGCGATGCTCATCGTGGTCGGTATCATCCTGTACAAGCGCGTGCCGGCGATGATCAGCAAGATGCTCGACGCGAAGATCGATTCGATCCGTCAGCAGCTCGATCAGGCTACCGCATTGCGTGTCGAGGCGGAGGCCGAGCTGGCCGCTGCCAAGGCGCGTAACGCATCGAGCGAGGCGGACGCCGCGGCGATCGTCGCGCATGCCGAGGCCGAGGCCAAGGCGCTGCTCGCCAAGGCCGAAGCCGATGCGAAGGAGCTGACCCAGCGCCGCGCGAAGATGGCCGAGGACAAGATCTCGGCCGCCGAACGCACCGCGATTGCCGAAGTTCGTGCCAGGGCCGCCGAGGCCGCCGCCGTTGCGGCCGGTGCGATCATCGCCGAGAAGCATGGTGCGGAGGCCGACAAGGCGCTCGTCGACAAGACGATCGCGGGGCTTGGCCGCCTGAACTGATCCTTCGCTCCGGCGAGGTGCGAAAAAGGCGCGCTTCCGATGGGAAGCGCGCCTTTTTCGCGTCTGGCGTTCAGAACTTGCCGGGGGCGTCCGCGAGCGGATTGGCCACCGCGGTGCCGCCCTTGCGCAGGCAGGCGAAGTCCATGATTGCTTGGTTGATGCTGTCGGGCTTGGGCTTCTTGATCTCGTTGAGCGTCTCCGATGGCTCGGTGCGGAGGAATTTTCCGCCCGGTGCGTAGAAGCTGTATTCGAGCGTGCGGAAAGTCCGGGCCTGGCAATTGAACTCGGTGCGGATCTTCGCGGCGATGACGCCGTCGCCGATCGCCTCGATATAGACGCTCTCGACATCGCCGAGGATCATGTTGCCGAGCGGGCGCAGGCTGGCGAGATCGACATAGCTCTGCGTGTTGTCGTTGCCACCGACATGATACCATTGCTGGGCAGTGGCAGGCGTGGCGACAAAGGGCAGCAGGGCTGCGGCGGCGAGCATCAGGCGCATGATATTTCCCCCAGAATTTGCGCAATCATGCTGCCATGACTTCATTTCGGTGGGAAGTGCGCGACTGGCCGGAGCGGGCCGGGGCGGCTAGGATGGCGGCATGACCACCCAACGCTGGCTTCAGCTCGCCACCGCGCTCACCGCCGCGCTGCTCGTCTTCATGATCGCGGTCATCTGGCGCAGCGCCTCCGAGGAGCATCGTCGGGCCACCGACATCGGCGTGCGCACGCAGGAGACGATCAAGCGGATCGAGGCGCGGGCCAATGCGCTGGAGAATGAGGCGGGGCGGTAGCTTCCCAATTCCACCCCCAGCAAGCAGGGGGAGGAGTTTTCAGGCCTTCGGCTTGCGGAACTTGTAGATGAACTGGTCGGTCTTGCCGCGCAGTTCGGGCGAGAAGACGTTGGCGGTGTGCGGGTCGGCGGGGTTGCGCAGCAGGGGCAGTTCGCCGTCGAACTTGAAGCCGACGCTTTCGAACTCGGCGCGGGCGGCGGCGGGATCGATGCGGTGGAGCGTCTGCGGCAGGGCGAAGTCCGGATCGGGGTTGGCGACATGGTCGATCACCAGCATCACGCCGCCGGGCTTGAGCGAATCATAGAGCTTTTGCGCGATCGCTTTCGCGGCACCAGGAGGGGCGGCCTTGAGATGGAGGTCGTGCCAGTTCTGCACGGTGATGATCGCATCGAGCGGCTCGGCAAAGGCGAAGCTCTTCAGGCTGTCGCTGAGTGCCACGACATTGGCACGGCCGGCAACGGCGGCCTTCTGCTCGTCGCCATAGGCGGCGCGGAACTGGATGAACTCGGCGGGCTGATAGGCGAAGACCTTGCCCTTGGGGCCCACCAGCGGCCCGAGGATGCGCGTCCAGTAGCCGCCGCCCATGATGAAATCGGCGACCTTCTGGCCGGGCGTGATCCCGGCAAAGGCGAGGATTTCGCCGGCATGGCGGGCAGCGTCGCGGTCCTTGTCGGCCTGGGGGCGGCCGCTATCGGCGAGGGCGGCGGTGATCGGGGCGGGGACGGTCTGCGCCTGTGCGGCGAGCGGGGTGGCCAGCGCGAGCAGGGCGGCGGAAAGGGCGAGTTTCATGGGGGACGACTCTCCTGAGCGTGTGGATGGAGCATGACATATCCGCGGGATGGTTCAAGCTGGCCCCCTTCATCGTCATCCCGGCTTCCGCCGGGATGACGAATGGGGTTGATGACCGGGTTGGAGCATCTCGGGAGTGGCGGTCGGCCGCTTCCGCGCCTAAATCCCCTTCGACGATGTCCGATCCCAATTCGCCCAACCGATTCAACGAAGAGACCGCCACCTTCGCCGTGCGCGGCGTCGATGCGCCCGACCTGGAGGCTGGCGTCGCGGCGATCCGCAACGTGCTGAAGACGCTGCCGGCGCGGCCCGGCGTCTACCGGATGCAGGATGCGCGCGGCGACGTGCTGTATGTCGGCAAGGCGCGGGCGCTGAAGAACCGGGTGACCAACTACACCCAGGTCATGCGCCTGTCGAAGCGGCTGCAGCGGATGGTCGCGCAGACGCGGTCGATGACGATCGTCACGACCAACAACGAGGCCGAGGCGCTGCTGCTCGAGGCGCAGCTGATCAAGCGCTTCCGCCCGCCCTACAACGTGCTGCTGCGCGACGATAAGTCGTTCCCGTTCATCCTGCTGCGGCGCGACCACGAATTCGCGCGCATCCAGCTCCACCGCGGCGCGCGCAAGGCGAAGGGCGATTATTTCGGCCCGTTCGCCGGCGCGGGCCAGGTCCGCAAGACGCTCAACGCGCTGCAGAAACTGTTCCTGCTGCGCAGCTGCACTGACAGCTTCTTCAACACGCGCGACCGGCCGTGCCTGCTCTACCAGATCCGCCGCTGCTCGGCGCCATGCGTCGATCGCATCGCGCCGGTGGCCTATGAGGAGCTGGTCGACGACGCGCGCGACTTCCTGATGGGCAAGTCGACCAAGGTGCAGGCCAAGCTCGGCGCGCAGATGCAGGAGGCGGCAGAGAATCTCGATTTCGAGCTGGCGGCGATCCTGCGCGACCGGCTCAAGGCGCTGACCTTCATCCAGGGCAGTCAGGCGATCAACGCCGAGGGCGTCGGCGATGCAGACATCTTCGCGCTCGCCAACAAGAGCGGGGTGATGGGCATCCAGGCCTTCTTCATCCGCGGCGGCCAGAATTGGGGGCATCGCAGCTTCTTCCCGGCGCACACCAATGAGGTGTCCGAGGACGAGGTGCTCGCGGCGTTCCTGATGCAATTCTACGAGGAAGTGCCGCCGCCGAAGACGATCTTCGTAGACCGCGATCTGGAGGAGGCGGGGCTGCTTGCAGAGGCACTGCGGGAGCGTGCGGGGCACAAGGTCGCGCTGGGCGTGCCGCAGCGCGGGCCGCGCCGGCGGCTGCTCGACCAGGCCAAGCGCAACGCGGTCGAGGCACTCGACCGCCGGCTTGCCGAGGGAACGACCCAGGCCAAATTGCTTGCCGAAGTCGCCGATCTCTTCGAGCTGCCCGAACCGCCCGAGCGGATCGAGGTGTACGACAACTCGCACATCCAGGGCACCAATGCGCTGGGCGCGATGGTGGTGGCGGGCCCCGAGGGCTTCCAGAAGAACCAGTATCGCAAGTTCAACATCAAGCGTGCCGAGACGATCGCGGGCGACGATTACGGGATGATGCGCGAAGTGCTCAGCCGCCGCTTTGCCCGCGCGGTGGAGGAAGATCCGGACCGGCAGGGCGGCACCTGGCCCGATCTGGTGCTGCTCGATGGCGGGCGCGGGCAGTTGAATGCCGCCCGGGCGGTGCTCGAGGAGCTGGGCATCGAGGATGTCTGCATGGTCGGCGTTGCCAAGGGGCCGCATCACGGGCGCGAGGGGCGCGAGGTGTTCCACCTGATGGACGGGCGCGAGCTGACCTTGCCGGTCAATTCGCCCTTGCTCTTCTATCTGCAGCGGCTGCGCGACGAGGTGCACCGCTTCGCGATCGGTGCGCACCGCGAGAAGCGCGCCAAGGCGATCGGGGCGAGCCCGCTCGACGAGGTTCCGGGCATCGGCCCGGCGCGCAAGAAGGCGCTGCTGATGCATTTCGGCACGGCGCGGGCGGTGCGCTCGGCGAGCCTGGAGGATTTGCAAAAGGCGCCGGGGGTGAGTGCCGGCGTCGCGCAACAGGTCTATGATTACTTCCACGCCCGCTAGGGGCGACAGGGGAGGCGTTGGCTAAATCTTCACCCCCCCTGCGATAAGCGGGCGGAATGGCTACCCGGGTCTTCATCACGATCGACACCGAAATCATGTGGCGGCATCACGTCGCGGGTCTCGACATCGACACGATCGTCCAGCGCTCGCTGGAGCCCGCCAATGTGGGCGTGGCGTGGCAGCTGGAGCGGCTCGCCAGGCATGGGCTGAAGGCCTGCTTCTTCGTCGATCCGATGCCGGCGCTGGTCTATGGGCTCGATCCGATCAAGCGCGTGGTCGGGGCGATCCTCGAAGCGGGGCAGGAGGTGCAGTTGCATCTCCATCCCAACTGGACCGGCGCGCATGCGGGCGACAGCGGCGCGACCTACGGGGCGTTCGAGCTGATCGACTACAGCTTCGACGAGCAGGTGAAGCTGATCGAGGGCGCATCCGACATGCTGGTCGCGGCCGGGGCGGCGGAGCCGGTGGCATTCCGCTCGGGCAGCTATTCGGCGAGCGACGACACGCTGGGCGCGCTGGCGCAGCTCGGCTTCGTCTACGACAGCAGCCATAACGGTTCGGAGCATCCCTGGCCGAGCGCGATCGATCTCGGGGAGCGCCAGATCGCGCCGATCGAGCATCGCGGGATCATCGAAGTGCCGGTGACCCTGATCGAGGACCGGGCCGGGCATCTGCGCCATTTCCAGATCTGCGCACTTTCGGCGGGCGAGATGCGTGCGGCGCTCGACCATGCCGTGGTGCGCAGCCATTCGGCAGTCACGATCGTCAGCCACGGCTTCGAGCTTGCAAATCGCGCCGGGACGCGGCCTAACGCCGTGCACGTACGGCGCTTCGAGGCGCTGTGCCGCATGTTGGCCAGCCGCCGGGGGGTGTTGGTGACCGAACATTTCGCAGACCGGCCGCGCATGCCGCTGGGACAGGAAGACGCGCCGCTCGGGCCGAGCCTGCTCCGCACGCGCTGGCGCCAGGCCGAGCAGCTCTGGTCGAACATGGTCGAGGAGCGGACGGCGTGAACGCGATGAGCGAAGTCGTCGCGGCGCTGCCGGAGGCGAAGCCGACCCAGTTGAAGTTCGAGATCGGGGCACGGACGCTGATCGCGATCCAGCGCTATCTGGTGCGCCTGCCGCTGACGCTCGACGCGGCGCGTGCGGACCGTGTGCCGGAACTGCCGCCGCTGCAGCGCGAGGCGCATGGCTATGTCGTCACCTCGCTGCCCGAGCATCTGGTGCCGGCATTGGTCGCGGCATCGGGCGGCATGCTGCCCTTCATCCGCCAGCGCTACACACGCTATTTCACCGATTTCGAGATCGGCTTCGATGCGTGGCTGAAGGGGCTTTCCTCCAACGCGCGCCAGGGGATCAAGCGCAAGGCGAAGAAGATCGCGACCGAGAGCGGCGGCGTGCTCGACGTGCGCGCCTTCCGTGAGGCGCACGAGCTGGAGGCGTTCCACGACATCGCCCGGCGCATCTCGCTGCGCACCTATCAGGAGCGGCTGCTCGGCTCGGGCCTGCCCGACAGCCCGGAATTCATCGCGACGATGCTGGCGCAGGCGGCGGCGGGGCAGGTACGCGCCTGGCTGCTCTACATCGCGGGCGAGCCGGCGGCCTATCTCTACTGCCCGGTGATCGAGGGCGACGTGGTGATCTATGCCTATGTCGGCCATGATCCGGCGTTCAACGACCTGTCGCCGGGCGCGGTGCTCCAGCTCGAGGCGATGCGCGCGCTGTTCGAGGAGGGCCGGTTCGCGCGCTTCGACTTCACCGAGGGCGAGGGCCAGCACAAGCGCCAGTTCGCCACCGGCGGCGTGGCCTGTGTCGACCTGTTCCTGCTGCGCCCGTCGCTGGCCAATCGCGTGACGATGGCCGCGCTGGGCGGGTTCAACCGCGGGGTTGCCGGGGCGAAGGCACTGGTGCAGCGCGCGGGGCTGGAACGGATCGCGAAGAAGGTGCGGCGGGGGAGCTGATCCTTTTCGTCATCCCGGCCTTTTCTTCTTCCTCTTCTGGCCAAGGCAGCGGGCCCCCTTGCGCAAGGCCGGGGTGACGGTGGAAGACCGGCGGGCTAATCCCTTCCCATGCATCTCCGCGCCGAAGCCATCATCCTCTCCGTCCGCGCGCATGGCGAGCATGGCGCGATCGTACGGGCGTTCACCGAAGCGGATGGCGTGCAGCCCGGCTATGTCCGCGGTGGGCATGGCCGGACGCTGCGGCCGGTCCTCCAGCCGGCGAACCTCGTGCATGGCGAATGGCGGTCGCGAACCGAAGATGCGTTGCCGGGGCTGACGGTGGAGCTGCTCCACAGCCGCGCGGCGATGTTCTCCGAGGCGCTGCCCGCCGCCGCCTTCCAATGGGCGACCGCGCTCAGCGCCTTCGCGTTGCCCGAGGGACTGCCCTATCCCCGGCTCTATTCCGCGCTCGATGGCGTGCTGGCAGCGATCGAGGCGGCGCCGGCGGCGCGAGGCTGGGCGGTGGCGATGGTGCGCTACGAGCTGCTGCTGCTTGCCGAACTCGGCTTCGGGCTCGATCTCGAGCATTGCGCGGCGACCGGCCGCAACGACGATCTCGCCTATGTCAGCCCCAAGAGCGGCATCGCGGTCAGCCGGCTTGGCGCTGAGGGCTATGAGAGCCGGCTGCTGCGCCTGCCGCGATTCCTGGTCGCGGGCGGCGAGGCCGGATGGGACGATATTCTCGACGGGCTGAAGCTGACCGGGCATTTCCTCGAGCGCGACGTGCTGATCGGCAAGGGCGCCGAATTGCTTGCGGCGCGCGCCCGGCTTGTCGATCGGCTGAAGCGCGCTGTTGCCTAAGCGCCACAAGGGCGGCAAAGCAGGCGGCGAAGACGTGGGGAGCATGAATTGCCGCTGATTGCTGTTCTTCCCGGTGACGGGATCGGTCCGGAAGTGACGCGCGAGGCGCGCCGGGTGTTGGAAGCTCTGGCCCTGGGCCTCGATTTCGAGGAGGCGCCGGTCGGCGGCGCGGCCTATCTGCTGACTGGCCGGCCGCTTCCCGAGGAAACCCTCAATCTCGCCAAGAAGGCGAATGCCGTGCTGTTCGGCGCGATCGGCGATCCGCGCTTCGAGGCGCTGGAACGGCGCCTTCGCCCCGAAGCGGCTTTGCTCGGCATCCGTCGCGAGCTCGGCCTGTTCGCCAATCTCCGCCCGGCGACGCTGTTCCCGGCGCTGGCCGATGCCTCGCCGCTCAAGCCCGAAGTGGTGGCCGGTCTCGACCTCGTCATCGTCCGCGAGCTGGTCGGGGACGTCTATTTCGGCGAGAAGGGCCGCCGCCATGACGCCGAGGGCCTGCGCCAGGGCTTCGACATCATGAGCTACAACGAAGCCGAGGTGGAGCGCATCGCCCGTGTCGGCTTCGAGATGGCCAAGCGCCGCAAGAAGAAGCTCTGCTCGGTCGACAAGGCGAACGTGCTCGAGACCTCGCAGCTGTGGCGCGACGTCGTCAACGAAATGTCGACCGAATATCCGGACGTGCAGCTGACCCATATGTATGTCGATAATGCCGCCATGCAGCTGGTGCGCGCGCCCTCGGCATTCGACGTGATCGTCACGGGCAATCTGTTCGGCGACATCCTCTCCGACCAGGCGAGCATGTGCGCCGGCTCGATCGGCATGCTGCCCTCGGCCTCGCTGCGCGCGTGGAGCGGGGACAATGGCATGTACGAGCCGATCCACGGTTCGGCGCCGGACATCGCCGGACAGGGCAAGGCCAATCCGTGCGGCGCGATCCTGTCGGCGGCGATGCTGCTGCGCCATTCGCTCGGCAACGAGGAAGCGGCGCTGAAGGTCGAGGCCGCGGTCGGCGAGGCGCTCGCCAAGGGCGCGCGCACCGCAGATCTGGGCGGGTCGATGTCGACCGCCGAGATGGGCGACGCGGTGCTCCGGGAGCTCGTGTGATCCCAGACCAGCTCGAGCTTGCGGTCGTCATCCCGACGTTCAACGAACGGGCGAACGTACCGCTGCTGATCGAGAAGCTCGACGCCGCGCTGGCGGGGCGGAACTGGGAAGCGATCTTCGTCGACGACAACAGCCCGGACGGGACGGCCGATGCCGCCCGCGCGCTGGGGCGGCGCGATCCCCGGGTGCGGGTGATTCAGCGGATTGGCCGGCGGGGGCTTTCCTCCGCCTGCATTGAGGGCATGTGCGCCACCGCCGCGCCGTTCGTGGCGGTGATCGACGGCGACCTGCAGCATGACGAGACGCTGCTGCCCAAGATGCTCGATGCGCTGGAAGGCGATGACTCGCTCGACGTGGTGATCGGCTCGCGCTTCGTCGATGGCGGCGGCACCGGCGAATGGGACGAGGAGCGCGTCGCCAAATCCGCCTTCGCGACGAAACTCTCGCGAAAGGTGCTCAAGGCGGATCTGTCGGACCCGATGAGCGGCTTCTTCATGATCCGCACCGGCATCGTGCGCGACCTGGTGCCGACGCTCTCGGCGATCGGCTTCAAGATCCTGCTCGACATCATGACGGCATCGCACCGGCCGCTGAAATTCCTCGAGCTGCCCTATGTGTTCCGCACCCGGGCGCTGGGCGAGTCCAAGCTCGATTACGTCGTGGCGATGGAATATCTGATCGCGCTGTACGACCGGATGTTCGGCAAGGTCGTGCCGGTGCGCTTCGTGATGTTCTCGGGTATCGGGGCGCTTGGAGCCGGCGTGCATTTCCTCGTGCTGGCGCTGTTCTTCCGCGGGCTGAACTGGCCGTTCGTCGGCGCCACCGTGCTGGCCACGGCGATCGCGATGACCTTCAACTTCTTCCTCAACAACGCGCTGACCTATCGCGAGCAGCGGCTGAAGGGCTTTGGCCCGATGCTGGGCGGCTGGGTGTCGTTCTGCGTGGTGTGCGGGGTAGGCGCGGCGGCCAATGTCGGCGTCGCGGCGTTCCTCCACAACGTCCAGCACGGCGACTGGCGCTTCGCTGCGCTGGCAGGCATCGCGGTGGCCGCGGTGTGGAACTTCGCGCTGTCGTCGCGCTTCGTCTGGGGGCGGTACTGAGCCGAGCCGCTTGAACCTTTCCCCGTCATCCCCGCGGATGCGGGGATCCAGGGTTTCTCTACCGTCCCACTCGTGACTCTGGATCCCCGCCTTCGCGGGGATGACGAAGTAGAGAGATGACGGATCAGGTTACCGCCAGCTGCCCAGCCACATCCAGTGCTGGAACCCCTGGCTGTCCACCAGTGGCGCGCCGGACAGGATCGGGTAGAAATAGCCGAACACCAGCATCGACAGCGCGGCGAACCATTCCTCCCAGCCGCGGTTACGGCCGCGATCGAAATGCTGGAAGGCGATGGGGATCGCCATGCACAGGAAGATGCTGCTCGGGTGGTAGTAATAGAAGAAGCCGATCGACTTGGGGATCACGACATAGATCGCCAGGCTGCCCGTCCATAGCAAAGCCACCGACAGCGGCTTGATCGCCTTGTCCTTGAACCAGGCCCAGTAGCACGCCGCCACCGCGACAAGTCCGCCCCACAGGATCAGCGGGTTGCCGATCAGCAGCACGCCGCGCTGGGCGCCGCGATCCCATTCATAGAAATACCAGATCGGCCGCAGCATCAGCGGCCAGCTCCACCAGCTCGACTGATAGGTGTGGTGCGGCAGGATCTGCGTCTGCATCTTCCACATGTGGATCTGCTGGCTGAACAGCGCGCCGAGCGAGGGGAGCGGATCGGTGACGTAGAAGAAGGCGGGGGCGAAGGTGACGAAATAGGTGACCATGCTCACCACGCCCATCGCGAGCAGTGCCGGGATGGCGGGCAGGCCCGCCCAGTGGCGCTGGTCCTTGCCCGAAAGCGCCGACAGGATCGGCTTCTTGGCCAGCCGGGCGTCGCGGGCGCGGATGACGAGGAAGGAGAGCGCGGCGAGCACGATATAGGGCACGCCCGCCCATTTGACCGCGGTCACGCAACCCAGCAGCGCGCTGCCCGCGATCCAGCGCCACCATACCGCCCTGCCGCGTCCCTGCATCGACCAGAGCAGCATCACGATCGCCCAGACCAGGAACGCGCCCAGGAAGATGTCGAGCATGCCGGTGCGCGCCTGGACGTACACGGTTTGGTTGAGCATCGTCAGCACCGCGCCGACCAGTGCCGTGCGCATGGTGCCGGCGAGCAGCCAGAGAAAGGCGAAGACGCCAAGCACGGTCGCCGTGCCGAACAGGGTCGAGGCGATGCGCCAGCCGAACGGATTGTCGCCGAGCAGCGCCATGCCGGCCGCGATCAGTTCCTTGCCGAGCATCGGATGCTCGACGTTGCGCGGGCCCGACAGATCGAGGAGCGCCTGCGCCGCGGGCAGATAATGCACCTCGTCGAACATGATGACGCTCGGCTGGTCGAGATGGATCAGGAACAGCGCCTGGGCGACGATGGCGAGGAGCAGGGCGACGAGCCAGGGGCGGCTGCCAAGGACCTTGAGGCGATCGAGCATGGCGCGTTGGATAGCCGACCGTTTCGTGGCCGTCATGCCCTGATAGCGGACAAATCGGCAGGACGACGAAGGAGTACTTGTCGGTGCCCAAGCGACGTGTGGTGTTGACGCCCCGTCCCCCCAGCCGCAAAGCATTCCGCACTATGAAGCGTCGTACAGGCCAAGACCGCAGCGTCACCCGCAACTGGAAACCCGCAACCCAGGCCGTGCGCGGCGGCACCGCGCGCTCCGAATGGGGCGAGACCAGCGAGGCGATGTTCCTCACTTCGGGCTACGCCTATGACTGCGCCGGCGATGCCGCCGCGCGCTTCGCGGGCGAGCAGGAAGGCATGACCTATTCGCGCCTGCAGAACCCGACGGTGCAGATGCTCGAGGAGCGGATCGCGCTGCTCGAAGGCGCCGAGGCCTGCCGCACCATGGCGACCGGCATGGCGGCGATGACCGCCGCGATCCTCTGCCAGGTGAGCGCCGGCGACCATATCGTCCAGGGCCGCGCCGCCTTCGGTTCGTGCCGCTGGCTGACCGACAGCCTGTTGCCGCGCTTCGGCGTCGAGACCACGATCGTCGATGCGCGCGACCCACAGCAGTTCCAGGACGCGATCCGCCCGAACACCAAGGTCTTCTTCTTCGAAACCCCGGCCAACCCGACGATGGACGTGGTCGACCTCGAGGCGGTCTGCGCGATCGCCAGGAAGCATGGCATTACCACCGTGGTCGACAATGCCTTCGCCACCCCGGCCCTGCAGCGGCCGATGGAGTTCGGCGCCGACGTCGTGGCCTATTCGGCGACCAAGATGATGGACGGGCAGGGCCGCGTGCTTGCCGGCGCCGTCGCCGGTTCCGACAAGTTCATCAACGAAGTGCTGTTGCCCTTCACCCGCAACACGGGCCCGAACCTGTCGCCGTTCAATGCCTGGGTGGTGCTCAAGGGGCTGGAGACGCTTGATCTGCGCATCCGCCGCCAGAGCGAGAACGCGCTCAAGGTCGGCAGCTTCCTCGAGAAGCGCGTGCCGAAGATCAACTTCCCGGCGCTGCCCAGCCATCCGCAGCACAATCTGTTCGCGCGTCAGATGGAGGCCGCCGGCCCGATCTTCTCGTTCGAAGTCGATGGCGGCCGCAAGCAGGCGCACGCGCTGCTCGACGCGCTCGAACTGGTCGACATCTCGAACAATATCGGCGATTCGCGCTCGCTGATGACGCATCCGTCCTCGACTACCCATTATGGTGTCAGCGAGGAGAAGCGCTTGGAGATGGGCGTGACCGAGGGCATGCTGCGGCTCAATGTTGGGCTGGAGGATCCCGAGGACGTGATCGCCGATCTCGACCAGGCACTGAGGGCCGCCGGATTGTGATGGACGCATTGTTCACCGATGCGGAGGAAACGCGCGGGATCACCGTGCGCGTGTCGGTGAGCTATTTGCCCGAACAGAGCGAACCCGATCGCGGCCGCTGGTTCTGGGCCTATCATATCCGCATCGAGAACAGCGGCGCCACGGTGGTGCAGCTGCTGACGCGGCACTGGATCATCACCGACGGGCGCGGCGTGCGTCACACGGTGGAGGGCGAGGGCGTTGTCGGCGAACAGCCGATGATCGCGCCGGGGGCGAGCTTCGACTATGTGTCGGGCTGTCCGCTGACCACGCCCATGGGCAATATGCAGGGCAGCTATCATATGATCGGGGAAGACGGCGCGGCGTTCGATGTCGCGATTCCGAAGTTCGCGCTGACGGCGCCGGCGGTGGCGGAATGAAGAGAACCCATCTCCCGCTCAACGGCCTGCGCGTGCTCGATGCAGCGGCGCGCCACCTGAGCTTCACCCGCGCGGCGGACGAGCTGGCGGTGACCCCGGCGGCAGTCGGCCAGCAGATCCGCGCGCTGGAAGACACGCTGGGCGTCGTCCTTTTCCGCCGCACCACCAAGGGGCTGGAACTGACTCCTGAAGCAGAGGCCGGCCTGGCCGCCCTGCGCGCGGGGTTCCTCCAGTTCGAGGAGAGCGTCCGCGCGATGCAGGCGGGCCAGTCGTCCAAGTCGCTGACGATCGCCGCGCCACGCGACCTGACTGCCAAATGGCTGATGCCGCGGCTGGCCGAGATCGCCCGCATCGACCGCGATCTGCGTTTCGTGCTGGTCCCCGCCGACGACGCGCTCGACTTCACCGAGGCCAATCTCGATCTCGCGATCCGCTGGGGCGAGGGTCCGGGCGAGCATGAGGGTGAGGCACTGGAGAGCGACGGCATGGTCACGATCGAGCGCCCGGGTGGCGGCATCGACGTGCGCATCTCCTGGCCGGGCTGCATGGCCGAGGACGCCGGGTCGCTGGTCCGCGTCGCCGATGCCGGGCTCGCACTGGAAGCGGCTGCCGAGGGGCTGGGCCGGGCGACCGTGCCCGAACTGCTCGCGCGCGCCGACATCGAGGCGGGCCGGGTGGTCGTGGTCGGCGAGCCCAAGAGCTCGAAGCTCGGTTACTGGTTGGTCGCGCCGCTGCCGCAATGGCGGCAGAAGAAGGTGAAGACGCTGGTCGACGCCTTGGCGTCGTGACCGCCGCCGCACCCGCGCCGCGCGAGACGGTGGCGTTGGAGACCGAGCGGCTCCGCCTGCGCCCGCGCACGCCCGGGGATGCCGAGGCGCTGTTTCCCAGCCTCTCCGATCCCGAGCTGATGCATTTCTGGTCTGGGCCGCCGCACAGGGACGTTGCCGAGACGCGTGCCGATTTCTCCCGCGAGGCACCCGATTGGCGAACCTGGGCGATCACGCTGAAGGGAAGCGACAGCGCGATCGGCTTCGTCGCGATCGGCGAGAAGCGGCAGGGCGGAGTCAGCGAGATCGGCTATATGCTCGCCCGCGCCCATTGGGGCGGTGGCATCGCGATCGAGGCGGTCAGCGCCGTGATCGATCGGGTCTTCGCCGAAGGGCAGCGGCGCATCTTCGCCGATACCGATCCCGAGAATCTGGCCTCCCGCGGGCTGCTCGAACGGCTGGGCTTCCAGCTTGAGGGCGTGCTGCGCGACGAATGGGAAACCCATATCGGTGTGCGCGACACCGCGCTCTACGGCTTGCTGGCCGGAGAATGGAAGGGCTCGACGCCCCGCGCCTAGCGGCCCTTGTTGGCAGCGGTGTCGCCCGGCGGATCGGGTGTGAGATCGAGCGAGACCAGCCGGGCCTTGATCGAGCGCGACCGCATGTTCGAACCCGTCTGATTCTCCGCGTCGAACACCAGCGTGAATCGCTCGATGCGCTTCAGCCCGTTCGAACCTGCCGCCAGTTTCAGCGGGACATAGCGTCGGGTACCGAGCGATTTCAGGACATATTTGGGCCAGTCGTCGGAGATGCGCGGGGAACTGCGCAGCCGTTCGATGTCCTGGACATGGCCGCTGGCGTCGATCCGGTAGCGGACGTCTATCCATTCGGGGTCGCTGTCGAGGTTTCGCCTGATCGCGCCGGCGTTCGGCTGAACCTCCGCGAAGGGCGGCTTGTCATGCACCAGCACCGGTATCGTGAAGCCGTTCCCCGCGATCGCGGCGATGGTCTTGTCCATTCCGGCCTCATCGCCGGAATCTCCCTCGATTCCGGCGCGGATCACAAGCGCTGCCGTCCGGAATGCGGCGAGGCCGGGCTCGGTCGTGCGCTCGATGCGCTTCAGTTCATTGCGTGCCGCGTCGCGATAGACGGGATAGGAGGTTCCCAGCGCAGCATAGATCGTCGCCGGCCGCAGCATCGCTACGCCGAGGACGTGCGTGGCGCCCTGCTTGCGGGCCTGTCGCTCGACCTTGCGATACATCGCGATGGCGTCGTCGATCCGTCCATTTTGCAGATAGGTGTCGCCGACCATCAATCGCTGCGCCAATATCTGCCAGTCGTTGGCGTCGAGGCCGTTCTTGAGCGTTTCGAGCGCGCCGATCTGTATCAGCCGGCCCCATTCCGGATGGCCGTTCATTCCGGTCAGGCGACCATAGGCGCGATCCAGGTCCGACAGCGCGACGGGATGTTCCCTGGCGTAGCCGATATTGCGCTTGTGGGCTGCGTTCAGCGTTCTGCGCGCGCCGCGATAATCGCCGGCGATGAACTGGTTCTCGGCATGGGCAAGGCTGGCATCGACATCCTCGGGCGGAGGACAATGGCGTTCCATGCAGGCCTTGAGCCGCTTTGCGGTTTCGGAAAGAGGCGTGCCCGTGACGACGATCGCATGCGATGTGTCCCCCTGGCTATCCTGCGCCCATGCCGGCGCTCCGCCCAAGAGTATCGCTCCAACCAATGCCAAGCTGCGCATCTCTGGTCCTCCCCTTGTAACCTGCCCAAGCCGTTTTCGTATTTCCAGCGCCATTCGCTCCGGTCTGGTGTGATGGCCGGGAGCGGCTATTGTCCGTTGCGAAGCAGGGAGGAACATGATGCCGCAGAATCCGTGGAGCCACAGCCGCAGCGCCGGCATCGCTGACGACATCGATTTCGAGATCAAGGGGCAGGAGCTCCAGTTCGTCGAGATCGAGCTCGATCCGGGCGAAAGCGCGGTGGCCGAGGCCGGGGCGATGGTGTGGAAGGACGCATCGGTGGGGATGACCACCGTGTTCGGCGATGGCAGCGGCCAGCAGGGCGGCGGCTTCATGGGGGCGCTGCTCGGCGCCGGCAAAAGGCTGGTCACCGGCGAGAGCCTGTTCACCACCGTCTTCACGCACAATGGTTCGGGCAAGGCCCGCGTCGCCTTCGCCGCACCGGTGCCCGGCGCGATCGTGCCGATGAAGCTCGACAGCATCGGCGGCACGCTGATCTGCCAGAAGGATGCGTTCCTTTGCGCCGCCAAGGGCGTGTCGATGGGCATCGCCTTCCAGAAGCGAATCATGACCGGCCTGTTCGGCGGCGAGGGTTTCATCATGCAGAAGCTCGACGGCGACGGCTGGGTGTTCGTCCAGTTCGGCGGGATGGTCGTCGAGCGTGAGCTGGCGCCGGGCGAGGAGCTGCACGTCGATACCGGCTGTGTCGCGGCCTTCACGCCTTCGGTCGAGTTCGATCTGGTCGGCGCCGGCGGCGTGCGCAGCGCGATCTTCGGCGGCGAGGGGCTGTTCTTCGCACGGCTGCGCGGTCCGGGCCGGGTGTGGATCCAGTCGCTGCCCTTCTCGCGCCTTGCCGGACGGATGATGGCGGCGGCGAGCAGCTATGGCGGGCAGAATCGCGGCGAAGGCTCGGTGCTCGGCGGGCTGGGCGACCTGATCGGGGGCAATCGTTGAGCCGCCCGATCCCGAAGCTTTCCGATCCGGCGGAGCGCAGCGCCTATCGCCGCGAGCTGATGCAGGTGGCGAAGGGATATCGCCGCACCGGTGTCGCGCTGGCCGTGCTCGGATCGGCGCTGATCCTGGTCAACGCCTATTGGACGCCGATCCCGAACATCGTCACGCTGGCGGCGATCATCGCCGGCTTCGCGCTGATGCTGATGGGGATCGTGGCGCGCACCAGATATCACAAGCGGCGGATGCGCGGGGAGATTTGAGGGAAAGGACGACCTCCCTTCCATCGTCATCCCGGCCTTGAGCCGGGATCCCGCTTCTTCCTTCTGAGGGAAAGGCAGCGGGACCCCGGCTCAGGGCCGGGGTGACGAATAGAGAACTCAGGGCGCGCTAAGCTCCGCCGTTTTGCCGATCAGCGAAGCGAAGCGGCCTTCGTCGATGGCCTTCTGCGCATCGTTCCAGCTGCCGGTGACGACATACCAGTCGCCATTCCGCGCCTGGAGCAGCAGCGTCATGTTCATCACGCCGGGCTCCGATCCGCCCTTGTAGCCGACCCATTGCCATTTGGCCTGGGCATCGGGGCTGACGCCCGGATTGACCGACAGCACCTTGCGCGCCTCGGTGCCGGCAAGCCCCTCGGTATTGCGTCGCAGCCAGTCCATCACCCGGACCAGATCGTTCGGGCTCTCGAACCATTCGAGCGTGTCGATCCGGTTGGGGATCTTCTTGGTGAAACTGGTCACGTCGATCAGGATCGGCGGGATGCCGGCCACCTCGCCGTCGAGCAGGGCGCGCCGTCCGGCTTCGTCGAGCGCGAGATAGCGATCGGCGAGCCCAGCCACACCCTTCAGCCGGAACAGGTCCAGCGTGCCCAGGAAGGGGCGGTTGCGTGCCGGATCGGCAATGCCGATCACTGGCATCATCGCCTCGACCTTCTGCCGGCCAAGCGTGTGGAGCAGGATGTCGGTCGCGCTGTTGTCGCTGATCGAGATCATCTGGGTGGCGAGTTCGCGCAGCGTCACCTGCGTGCCCTTGGGCTTCTGGGTATAGACGCCGCCCGGCAGGATACCGCCGTCGAGCGTCACCAGATCATCCCATTTCCGCTCGCCGGCATTGGTCGCGCGGACCAGCTCCGCGAGGATCACCAGCTTGAAGGCGGAGCCGATCGCATAGGGTTTGTCGGCGTTGCGCCCGGCCAGCAGCTGCGGCTTGCCCGTGCCCAGTTTCGCGATCGCATAGCCGACATCGCCGGGCAGCGCGGCAAAGGCGCTTTCCACTTCGGGCAGCGTCTTCTCGGTGCTCTCGAACCCGCGGACGAGCAGCCCGCCGACCCGATGCGGCTCTGCCGGATCGGCGACCAGCAGGACGTTGGCGACGGCCTTCTCATACTGGACGCGCACATTCGCGCGCCACGGCGTCTCCTGCGCCACGCTCAGGATCTTCACCGGCTTGCCGTTGCCGGCGATCAGCTGGGCGGTGACTGCCTGCAAGGTCGCCTCGGGGACCTGGGCCTGGAAGGCGGGGGTGAAATAGCCGGCATAGTCGCCGCCGCCGTTCAGGATCGCGATCAGTGCGTCGAGCCGCGTCTGGAAAGCGGGGTCGGCCTTGGCGGGCTGGGGCGCGACCTGCGCGGGCGGCTCGGTCTGCGCGCTGGCGGGGGCGGCGATCAGGAAAGCGGCGAGATACGGGAGCAGGCGCATCGGTGCCTCATCAGCTGTGGATGCGCCGCTTCTACATGCGATAAATTATGATATCAACATTTATCGCCTTCCCGTCATCGCCTGAGATCCCGACTTTCGTCGGGATGACGCGGGGTGACGGAAGGGAAGGAGGCGGGCATTGCCCTCAGGCGTCGATCACTTCCTCGTCGAGCCGTGCCGCATTCTCCTGGATGAAGGCGAAGCGGTGGGCGGGATTATTGCCCATCAGCCGGTCGACCAGGTCCTTCACCCCGGCGCGCTCCTCATATTCCTGGGGCAGCGTGATGCGCAGCAGGCCCCGGGTCGCCGGGTCCATGGTGGTTTCCTTGAGCTGGTTCGGGTTCATCTCGCCGAGACCCTTGAACCGGCTGACCTCGACCTTCTTGCCCTTGAACGCCGTCGATTCGATCTCGAGCCGGTGCGCATCGTCGCGGGCGTAGAGGCTCTTGCTGCCAACGGTCAGGCGGTAGAGCGGCGGCTGGGCGAGATAGAGATGCCCCTGGCGGACCAGATCGGGCATTTCCTGGAAGAAGAAGGTCATCAGCAGCGTGGCGATGTGCGCACCGTCCACGTCTGCGTCGGTCATGATGATGATCTTCTCGTAGCGCAGGTTGCTTGGATCGCAATCCTTGCGCGTGCCGCAGCCCATGGCGAGGATCAGGTCGGCGATTTCCTGGTTGGCCAGGATCTTGGCCGACGTGGCCGAGGCGACGTTGAGGATCTTGCCGCGGATCGGCAGGATCGCCTGGGTCTTGCGGTCGCGCGCCTGCTTGGCGCTGCCGCCTGCCGAATCGCCCTCGACGATGAACAGCTCGGTGCCCGCGGGATCGTCGGCCGAGCAATCGGTGAGCTTGCCGGGCAGGCGCAGCTTGCGGGCGCTGGTCGCGGTCTTGCGCTTGACCTCGCGCTCCTGCTTGCGGCGCAGGCGGTCGTCCATCCGCTCGAGCACATAGCCGAGCAGCGCCTTGCCGCGATCCATATTGTCGGTGAGGAAATGGTCGAAATGGTCGCGCACGGCCTTCTCGACCAAAGCCGTCGCCTCCGGCGAGGTCAGTCGGTCCTTGGTCTGCGACTGGAATTGCGGCTCGCGGATGAACACCGACAGCATCAGTTCGCTGCCGGTCATCACGTCGTCCGCCGTGATGTCCTTGGCCTTTTTCTGGCCGACCAGTTCGGCAAAGGCGCGGATCGAACGGGTGAGTGCCTGGCGCAGGCCCTGCTCATGCGTACCGCCATCGGGCGTGGGAATCGTGTTGCAATACCAGCTGTACGAGCCATCGCTCCACAGCGGCCAGGCGACTGCCCATTCGACGCGGCCGTTATTCTCGCCCGGGAAATCCTGGCGCCCGGCGAAGAAGTCGGCCGTCGCGCATTCGCGGGTGCCGATCTGCTCCTTCAGGTGATCGGCCAGGCCGCCCGGGAACTGGAACACCGCTTCGGGCGGGGTTTCGTCCGAGATCAGCTCGGCATCGCACTTCCAGCGAATCTCGACGCCGGCGAACAGATAGGCCTTGGAGCGGACCAGCTTGTAGAGCCGGCTCGGCTTGAACAGCATCTCGCCGAAGATTTCGGTATCGGGGATGAAGCTGACCGAAGTGCCGCGCCGGTTGGGCGTGCCGCCGACATGCTCGAGCGGGCCGAGCGTCTTTCCCTGGCTGAAGCGTTGGCGATAGAGCTGCTTGTCGCGCGCGACTTCGACAGTGGTGTCGATCGACAGCGCGTTGACCACCGAGATGCCGACGCCGTGCAGGCCGCCGGAG
>PJUL01000518.1_pt1 | contig 26763 bp, 26 predicted proteins | sample 1512221 | NCBI WGS metagenome assembly PJUL01 (sample SAMN08177667, study PRJNA422409) | Feces metagenome, whole genome shotgun sequencing project.
CTGCCAGACTTCGACCAGATCGTCCATGTCGAGCAGGCCCTTGTCGACCATGATGCGCAGGTTGCCGGTGGTGTAGCCTTCGCTCCATTCGCCCTGGCCCGAGCCAAAGGTGGTGCCGACATCCCAATTGCCGTCGAGTACGCCGAGCACGAGGTTTTCGTGGCCGCCGCCAAAGCCGGTTTCGCCGTAGAAGGTCTCGATGGCTTCGCCCAGATCGTTCGGGAGCGAAACGTTCGGCACGAGGTAACCCGAGGTGGAGTCAGGATCGGCAAAGCCGAGCTTCTTGCCACGGGTCGAGGCGAGATCGGTGATGCCGGAATCGGCGCGGGCAACCATGATCGAGTGGTAACCGGTCGAGCCGTCCTGCTGCTGGGCAACCAGAACCGGATCAACGGCATCCGGGTTTTGCAGGTAGATGGCGGCATAGGACGAAGCGCCCATGATGGCGATGTCGATGGTGCCGCCCAGCAGGCCCTGAATGATGCCGTTATAGTCCGGCGAGGGGAAGAACTGGACTTCGGACACGCCCGTTGCGGCCTTCAGCGGCTCGGCAACGCATTCGGAACGACGGAGCTGATCGCTCTCGTTTTCGCCGCCATCGAGACCGATGCGCAGAACAGAAACGTCCTGGGCAAAAGCAGCGGAAGACATGGAGAGGGCCACGGAGGCCAGGAGCAGTTTGCGGATCACGTTAAGTCTCCTTTGGTGATGCGGCTTTCGGCAGGCGGAGGAGCCACCTGCGGAATGAGGGAAAGGATTAGGGAGCCTGCTGCGCGTTGCTGGGAACTTTGGGCAGGTTCGGGGCCAGCGGCGCGATGGAGGTCGAGGTCATGGCCTCGGAAAACGCCTCCTTGAGCCCGTCTGCGCCATAAATCTGGCGCGCGACATCGGTGGTCAGCTCGTCGGGCGTACCGTCAAACACAACCTTGCCCTGGCTCATGCCGACAATACGCTCGCAATAGGCGCGGGCGGTGTCGAGCGTATGCAGATTGGTGATAACAGTGATGCCCTCGGCATTGATATCGCGGAGGCTGTCCATAACGATCTGGGCATTGCGCGGGTCGAGCGAGGCAATCGGCTCGTCGGCGAGGATCATTTTGGGGTTCTGCATCAGCGCCCGGGCAATGGCCACGCGCTGCTGCTGGCCGCCGGAAAGAGTCTGCGCCCATTGCGTTGCCGTCTGGGCAATGTCGAGCCGTTCCAGGGCCTTGAGCGCCTCGTACTGCTCTTCGGCGGTGAAAAGCTGTAACAGATTGGCTACTGGGTTGCGGCCATTGAGGCGCCCCAGCATGACATTGGTGATCACATCGAGGCGCGGCACCAGATTGAACTGCTGAAAGATCATGGCGCAATCGCGCTGCCAGCCACGCAGGGCAGAGCCATGCAGCTCGGAAACGCGCTTGCCGTCATAATCGATATAGCCGGTCGAAACGTCGTTCAGCCGGTTGATCATGCGCAGCAGCGTCGACTTGCCCGCGCCGGAGCGGCCGATGATGCCAACCATCTGCCCCTGCGGGATTTCGAGCGTCACATCATTGACTGCGAGCTTGTCGCCAAATCGTCGCGTAACGTTCGAAATCCTGAGCATGCCTGACGCCCCCGTCAATTAAGTTGGGGGACACTTAAGGAGGCCAGATAACGTCCGCATAACGAAGCGATGACGGTTTAATGACACGTGACCGGCGCTGTTCTGGCCTATTGACACCGCTCAGGCTGCCGCTTTTGGCGCGAAATCGGTTACATCAACGATTATGTCGGCCACCGCCGCACGCACCTCCTCGTCATGAAAAATGCCGAGCATGGCTACGCCCTCGCGCTTTTTCTGGCCGATCATGTCCACCACAACCGCTCTATTGGCTGCGTCAAGTGAGGCGGTGGGCTCGTCCAGCAGCAGCACGGGATGATGGGTGATGAAACCGCGCGCAATATTGACGCGCTGTTGTTCGCCGCCCGAAAATGTTGCCGGGGGCAGGGACCAGAGTCGCTCCGGCAGGTTGAGCTGCGCCAGCATCCGTTGCGCCTTGTGCTGTGCCTCGCTGCAGTCCGTGCCGCGAATGATGAGCGGTTCGGCCACGACATCGAGTGCGGAGACTCGCGGTACAGTCCGCAGGAACTGGCTGACATAGCCGATGGCATCGCGGCGCAGCGTCAGCACTGTGCGCGGATCGGCTCTGGCGAGGTCGACCATGGCGCCGTCATGGGCGATCAGCACCTGACCATTATCCACGCCATAATTGCCATAGACCATTTTGAGGATCGAAGATTTCCCGGCGCCGGAAGGCCCGCCCAGCACCACGCATTGGCCCGGCTCGATATCGAAACTGACATTGTCCACTACCGGCAGGCGCACGCCGCCTCGCAGATGCATGGTGAAGGTCTTGGAGAGATTTTTTACGCATAGGGCGGTCATGGTCGGGCTCCGAAAGAGAAGAAACCCCTCATCCGCCACTTCGGGGCACCTTCTCCCTCAAGGGGAGAAGAGGGGCTCTGTGTTTGAACACGCGCCGACGCATCCCTCTCCCCTTGAGGGAGAGGGTGGATCGCGCGCAGCGCGAGACGGGTGAGGGGTTGCGATGCTTCAGTCACCATCCGTCACACCTGCAAAATCGAAGAAACCAGCAGCTGGGTATAAGGCTCGCGTGGGTCATCGAGCACGCGGTCCGTCAGCCCCGCCTCGATCACATGTCCGCCCTTCATCACCATCATCCGATGGCTCAGAAGCCGGGCCACGGCCAGATCGTGGGTGACGACAATCGCCGCCAGTCCCAATTCGCCAACCAATTGCCGCAGCAGATCGAGCAGGCGCGCCTGCACGGACACGTCCAGCCCACCGGTCGGTTCATCCATGAAAACCAGCCTTGGCCCGGTCACCAGATTGCGCGCGATCTGCAGGCGTTGCCGCATGCCGCCCGAAAAACTGCGCGGCTGGTCATCGATGCGGTCTGCGGCGATCTCGACCCGCCCCAGCCAATCGAGCGCCGTCTCGCGGATATTGCCATAATGGCGCTGACCGACAGCCATCAGCCGTTCGCCGACATTGGCCCCGGCCGACACCGCCATGCGCAGGCCATCTGCCGGATTCTGGTGCACGAAACCCCAATCCGTCCGGGTGAGAAACCGCCGTTCGGCTTCCGAAAGCTCATAGATATTGCGCCAGCTCTCATCGCGCATCCGATAGAGCGCCCGGCCCGAGCTGGGCTCAAGCTGGGCCGAAAGCGTATTGAGCAAGGTCGTCTTGCCCGATCCGCTTTCGCCCACAATGGCCAGCACTTCGCCAGGATAAAGCTCGAAGCTCACATCGGCACAGCCCAGGCGGCTGCCATAATGCTTGGTGAGATTTTCGACACGGAGGAGGGGTTCAGTCATGGCTCTTCTCCTGCTTAATCCACCCCCACCCAACCTCCCCCTCATAGGGGGAGGAGCAGATCAGTTTCTGGGGCAGCATCTCGCCATACACGCCGGCAGGTTCCTCCCCCTTGCAGGGGGAGGCTAGGTGGGGGTTCCTGTCGCTCGCTACAAGACAATGAACTTTGCTCACTCCGCCGCCTCCTTCACACCCAGCTCACCCACATGGCCGGCGTCGCGCCGCTCTTCGCAATGATCGGTGTCCGAGCACACGAACATATGCCCGCCCCGGTCATCGAGAATGACCTCATCGAGATAGACCTGTTCCGCGCCACATAGCGCGCAGGGCTGGTCGAAATGCTGGATTTCAAACGGGTGGTCTTCGAAATCGAGACTCACCACTTCGGTGAATGGCGGCACGGCGTAAATCCGGTGCTCCCGCCCGGCGCCGAACAATTGCAGCGCCGCAGACCGATGCATTTTCGGATTGTCGAATTTCGGCGTCGGGCTGGGGTCCATGACATAGCGCCCCTCGACCTTGACGGGATAGGCATAGGTCGTGGCGATATGGCCGTGTCGGGCAATGTCCTCATAGAGTTTGACATGCATGAGCCCATATTCTTCCAGCGCATGCATTTTCCGCGTCTCGGTTTCGCGGTTCGAGAAAACGCAGCGGCTCGGGGATCGGTACCTGATAGACAAGGATCTGCCCCGCTTCGAGCCGACGCTCGGGTATGCGGTGCCGTGTCTGGATTATGCTGGCCTCGGCAGTATGCGTCGTGGTCCGCACATTGGCGACCTTGGCAAAGAAGGCGCGGATCGAGACCGCATTGGTGGTGTCGTCGGCACCCTGGTCGATGACCTTGAGCACGTCATCCTGCCCGATGATCGATGCTGTAACCTGCACCCCGCCAGTGCCCCAGCCATAGGGCATAGGCATTTCGCGCGAGGCGAAGGGCACCTGATAGCCGGGAATGGCAACGGCCTTCAAAATGGCCCGCCGGATCATGCGTTTCGTCTGCTCGTCGAGATAGGCGAAGTTATATGTCGTGGTCATTGGATACGCTCCTCGCTGGCCGAGAAGGCCCCCTCATCCGCCCTTCGGGCACCTTCTCCCACAAGGGGAGAAGGGGGGCACTGCACTTGGGAATAGTCCCGACTTCCCTTCTCCCCTTGTGGGAGAAGGTGGATCGCGCGTAGCGCGAGACGGATGAGGGGTAGGGATGTCGCGTTCATCACTCTGCCGCCTCCTTGCCTGCATCGTGCTCCGCCCGCATGCGCCGGATCAGGTCCAGTTCCGCCTGAAAATCCACGTAATGGGGCAGCTTCAGATGTTCGACAAAGCCGGTCGCCTGCACATTGTCCGAATGCGAAATGACGAACTCCTCGTCCTGCGCCGGCGCCAGGATGTCCTCGCCGAATTCCTTGGCCCGCAACGCCCGGTCCACCAGCGACATGGCCATGGCCTTGCGTTCGGCCTGTCCAAACACCAGCCCATAGCCGCGCGTGAATTGTGGCGGCACTTTTGCCGAGCCCTTGAACTGATTGACCATCTGGCACTCGGTGACGCGGATGCGGCCAAGGTTCACTGCAAAGCCGAGCTCGGGAATGTCGAATTCGACATCCACTTCGCCAATGCGGATTTCGCCGACAAAGGGATGGGTGCGGCCATAGCCGCGCTGCGTCGAATAGCCGAGTGCCAGCAAAAACCCTTCGTCGCTCCGCGCCAAAGCCTGCAAGCGCAGATCGCGGTCCAGCGGAAAATCCAGCGGTTCGCGCGTCAGGTCGCCGACTTCGTGCTCGAGGTTGGTGTCGCCATCTGGCTCCATCAATCCCTGTCGGCCAAGCAGATCGGTGACGCGCGGCGCCTGTTCGGTCTCGGCTTTGCGCCGCACCGGCTCCTCGGCCACGCCCTCGGGAATGGAGGGATCGAGCAGGCGATGGGTATAGTCGAAGGTCGGGCCCAGCATCTGCCCGCCCGGCAAATCCTTGAACGTTGCGGAAACGCGCCGTTCGATCCGCATCGTGCCGGTGTCGACAGGCTCGGAATAGCCGAAACGGGGCAGGGTGGTGCGATAGGCCCTGACGAGGAAAATGGCTTCGATCAGGTCGCCCCGCGCCTGCAAAATGGCGAGCGCGGCCAGTTCCCGATCATAGAGCGAGCCTTCGCCCATGGCCCGATCCACCGCGAGCCCCAATTGCTCGATAATCTGATCGAGCTGCAAGGCCGGCAGATTGCGGTCGCCACGGCGACGGTCGGCCATCAGGCGGTGGGCATTGGCAATGGCGGCTTCGCCGCCTTTAACGGCAACATACATTTCAAGCCTCCCCAATCCGGGTCGAACGCGGCAGGCCGAGCACCTGTCCGCCGGACACCAGCAATAGGTCGACGCCGCGCGGAAAGATTTCCCGATTGGCCGCCCATTGTTCGGTGAAATCCGCAGGCAGGTCCGGCGGCGAGATCGTGATGGTGTTTTCTATGCCCGGTCCGCGCAGCGTCAGCGCCGGTCCACCGGTTAGGGCGGGCAGTTCGACAATGATGGTGGTCGAGCGGTCAGGATATTCCTGCGTGCCAGGATTGAACTGGTCCAGCCGGGGCTGCGAGGCGGCGTCGGTGAAGGCAAATTGCGCGCGATCCATCGCCTCGACAATGGGTGCGCCTGTGTGAAAGCCGATAAACGCGCGGAGCGGTTCTGAACGGTAACAGTCTGCCAACCAGATTGGCGTGTCGTGGTCGGTCAGCGTCAACAATGTGCTGACGAATTCGCCCGAAAGGCGAAGATTTGTGACCGGCGGAACGGGCAAGTCCTGCACCTGTCCAGGATTGGCCAACGCGTCGAGAATAGCCCGAAACGCCTGCTGCGCCTCGTGTACGGGGTCGGCAAAAGCGCCTTCAAGACTGGCGTCCATCTCAATTATCCCCTCTGACCATGGTGAAGAAATCGACCCGCGTCGCCGCCGTTTCCTCGCGGGTTTTCAAGTCGATTCTTGCGATAAGCTCTTGCAAGGGCGCGATAATTTCGCGGTCGATGCGGGCAGCATCACTCTGGCGGATCGCATCGATCACCGCGATGATTTCGGCCTTCGTCCCGTCGCGGCCCAAACAATACCCGTGGCCCACTTCTCCGCTTACAATGCGGACACTGGCGCGGCTGACGCTGGCTTCGCCCAGGTTAAACGGCGCGCCGCCACCGCCCGCCCGCCCGCGTACCATCACCAGCCCGGTTTCAGGTCCGCGCAGTCGCTGGTGGTCGGGCTTGGGCGAAAAGGCATCCCAACGCTCGGCCAACGCCTTGGCGGGAGCGGCCGCCAGAATATCCAGCGCTCGTTTTCGCGCCGCTTGCTCGGGAGAAAGTCCGCTTGTCATGCTCGCCTCAATTTGTCTAATATAATAGACAACTATACTCACTGAATCCCGCTTACGCCTCATATGTGAAAGTGCAATGACAAAATCCGTTTCAGCACAGGGCGGCGTGGCCCTCTGGCGTCAGATTGCCGATGCGATCCGTCTCGATATTGTGGGTGGCAAGCTCTCCAGCGGCGACCGCCTGCCCACGGAAGCCATTCTGGCAGAACGATTTTCTGCCAATCGACACACGGTGCGCCGCGCCCTGTCTGTGCTAGCGGAGGAAGGGGTGGTGATGGCCGAACAGGGTCGCGGCACCTTCGTGCGCAGCGCCCGCCGCCTGACCTATCCCATTGGCCGTCGCACCCGGTTTCGTGAAGGTTTGCGGGGGCAGGCCAGCCATCTGACCTCGGCCAGCATCAGCGACAGACTGGAAAATGCCAGCGCTGGGGTTGCCGCAGCATTAGGTCTCAAGCCCGGGTCCAAAGTGGTGCGCACTGAAGGCATGTCGCTGGCCGATGGGGTGCCGATTTCGCGTTCCACAACCTGGCTCGATTATCGACGGTTTCCCGATTTCGCCAGTCGCATCAACGAGATGCAATCGACGACTGCGGTTTTTGAGAGCTATGGCATTTCCGACTATTCGCGCGCGTCCACACGCATTTCCGCTCGTCATGCCGATGTCGAGGAAATGCAAACGCTCAGGCTTTCGGCCGGGGCGATAGTGCTGGTTTCCGAGGCCGTCGACATCGACGCAGAGGCAAGCCCGATTTCTTATGCCCTCAGCCGCTTTCCGGCGGAACGCATGGAATTGGTGGTCTAGGACAGCGCCCGCGCCGGATGATGGAGGCAATCGCGCACCAGCCTGACAAGCTGCTCGCCCGCCGCCTCGATCGGCCCGGAATTATCGATGCGGATCATGCCGGGTGGCAGTTGGAAAGCTGCGCCGCGCTCCAGTCGTTTCTGGATTTCCGCCATATCTTCGCGTCCTCTGGATTGAAGCCGCGCAGAAATTATCTCAGGCGCTGCAATGACTTCCACTACCATTGCGTCCGGATAAAGCTGCATGAGCCGAGGCAATACGGCGCGGGACAGATTGGCCATGACCACACGCCCCGCCGCCAGGTCGCGGTTCAGATCCGCAGGAAGACCATAGCGCAAACCATGCGCCTCCCAGCTCAGCGCGAAGCGGCCATTATTCTCGGCCAGAGCGAATTGCTCTTGGGTCATGCTGTCGTGGTCTTCGCTCTTGCCATCAACCGCGCGTGTCACCACGCGCCGCACGATCACCAGATCGGCGCCGCATTTTTCGCTGGCATAGGCCATCAGGCTATCCTTGCCTGCGCCGCTGGGACCGACAATCGCCAGAAATGTGCCGCTCATAAGACCCGGCGGCCCTGTCGCCAAACCGTGCGCACGATGGGAATGCCGTCTTCGACCCGCACCTGAATAAGGTCGGCGCGCTTGCCGATTGCGATCTCGCCCCGATCAGTCAGTCCCGCTGCGTTGGCCGGTCTTTTCGTGACAAAGCTGATCGCTTCGGGGAGGCTGACCGAGCCCACATCATGGGCGAGGCAGAAGGCCGATTGCAGCATGGAAAAGGGGATGTAGTCGGAAGAGAGAATATCCAGCAGGCCCGCCGCAGCGAGATCGCGGGCTGAAACATTGCCGGAATGTGAACCGCCGCGCACCACATTAGGTCCGCCCATCAGGATCGACATGCCCGCGTCGCGCGACGCTCGCGCCGCCTCGAGTGTGGTCGGGAATTCAGCGATACGAATGCCGAGCGCCACCGCTTCATCCACATGTGCAATGGTGGCGTCGTCATGGCTGGCCAGCGCAATACCGCGCATATTGCTCAATTCCGCCAATGCCTTGCGATGCCTGTCGGAATAAGTTTGCGATTCAAGGTTGCGGCGTGCGGTGAACGCATCAAGCTCGGCGTCGCTCATCTTGAGCTTGCCCTGGTAATAAACCTTATAGGCGTCCGGGCTGGCGAATTGCCGCTGGCCCGGGGCATGGTCCATCAGCGAGGCGAGGCGGACCAGTTTGTGGTCCATAATCCCTTCAAACGCCTCAAGGCAGTCCGGCGCGGAAACTTCGCAACGCAGATGGATCAAATGATCGGCGCGCAACCGGTCAGCCTCGACACCTGCGGTAATTGCGTCGGCCAGAATGCGCAATTCTGCCGCGCCCATATCGGCATGTTCGTCGATCCCAACGCGAATGGCGTCGAAAACCGTCGTTATCCCGGAAGCGGCGATCTGGGAATCATGGGCCTGAACAGCCGCCACCGGATGCCAGCGCACACGCGGGCGCGGTGCATAATGGGTCTCGAGATGGTCGGTATGCAGTTCAACCAGCCCCGGCAGAAGATAATCGCCTTCCAGATCGATGCCGCGCCCCGATTTTTCTCCCAGATCGGTGATAACGCCCCCGGCAAAAACCAGCGAGCCGTCTACGATCTGATGCGGCAACACGATCTTTGCGTTGGTGAAGATGGTTTCTTCAAGAGCGATAGCGTTCATCCGGAATCTCCTTGGGCGCTCGCCTATCCCGGACGCATGACAATTCCACGACAAGCCGCGATTTTGACGCGCAAGTGAGGGGCGGATTCCAAAATCCGTCACAGCGTTCCGAAGCGATGTGGAGATTTAGAAAACGAGAGATTGCCGTTCAACCACCACCTATAGATCGGCTAGGACTTCGGAACTCCGTCAAAAGAAAAGCCCCGGTTTCCCGAGGCTTTTGCATTATTCGCTCATCAAATTGTGGTGCTTAAAAAGGCCTGTCACCTCAACTACACCCCGTCGTCGTCCCACACGTGTCGCACTTCAAACACGTGCCATTCCGCACCATCGTGAAGTTGTGACACTCCGTACACTGGTCGCCCGTATAGCCTTTCATCTGCGCTTCGGCGCGTAGCAGGCCGGTGTCTTTTGAGGGCGGGGGTGCCGGGATGGGGCTGAGTTCTGCTGCATTGAGAGCGGTTGCGGCAGGGTCGATCTTTAGGGCCGTGGCGCTCCGTAGGGTCGTGACCGTTGAGGTGCTTACGGCCTGAGGGGCGTAGCGAGCGGCTTCGGCGGTTGGGACCAGCATCAACGATGCATTGGCCGTTTTGCCGCGAGTCATGCCGCGGGAGACAAAGCGCTCGGCGGGCACCGGGGATGGCGCAATGGCGTTGCCACGCGCGCCTTGCTCCTCGGCAACGCCCTTGCCGAGCGAAGTGGGGCTGTCTGGATTGACATGGGCCAAGTCGTTCCGGTCGAGATACGACACGGCCAGTTCGCGGAACACATAGTCGAGGATCGACGTGGCGTTCTTGATGCGATCATTGCCCATGACCATGCCTGCTGGCTCGAAGCGGGTGAAGGTGAAGGCCTCCACATATTCGTCCAGCGGCACGCCATATTGCAGGCCGAGCGAGATGGCGATGGCAAAATTGTTCATCATGGCGCGGAAGGCGGCGCCTTCCTTGTGCATGTCGATGAAGATTTCACCCAGGCGGCCATCGTCATATTCGCCGGTGCGGACATAGACCTTGTGGCCACCAACCACGGCCTTCTGGGTATAGCCCTTGCGGCGATCCGGCATCTTCTCGCGTTCGCGCAACCGCTCGACAATGCGTTCCACCACCACTTCGGTACGCGCAGCCAGGGGCAGGGCGGCGATGTTTTCTGCCGTGTCTTCTTCGTCCTCGTCGTCCGCAGCGGCGAGCACGGATGAATTGAGCGGCTGGGACAGCTTGGAGCCGTCGCGGTAGAGCGCATTGGCCTTGAGCGCCAGTTTCCAGCTCAGCATATAGGCGTTCTTGGCGTCCTCGACGCTGGCGTCGTTCGGCATGTTGATGGTTTTAGAGATGGCGCCGGAAATGAAAGGCTGAGCAGCCGCCATCATCAGAATATGCGATTCAACCGACAGGTAGCGCTTGCCGATCTTGCCGCAGGGGGTCGCGCAGTCGAAGACCGGCAGGTGTTCTGGCTTGAGGAAAGGTGCGCCTTCCAGCGTCATTGCACCGCAAACGTGGATATTGGCGGCTTCGATTTCCTTCTTGCTGTAGCCGAGGAAGGCCAACAGGTCGAAGGAGAAATCGTTGAGCTGCTCGTCGGTGACGCCGAGGTTTTTGAGGAAATCGGTGCCGAGCGTCCACTGGTTGAACACGAACTTGATGTCAAAGGCCGAGGCCAGCGCCTTGTTCAGCGCCTCGATCTTGTCTTCGGTGAAACCCTTGGTCTTGAGGCTGACGGGGTTGACCGCCGGTGCCTGATTGAGATTGCCATGGCCGACGGCGTAGGCTTCCATTTCCGCGATCTGGTCTTCGGCATAGCCGAGCGTACGCAGAGCAGGGGGCACTGCGCGGTTGATGATCTTGAAATAGCCGCCACCGGCGAGCTTCTTGAACTTTACCAGCGCAAAATCGGGCTCGATGCCCGTGGTGTCGCAATCCATGACCAGGCCAATCGTGCCGGTGGGTGCGATAACGGAAACCTGTGCGTTACGGTAGCCGTGCTTCTCACCGAGCGTGAGGGCACTGTCCCAGGCCAGTTTGGCGCGCTCGGAAAGCGCTTTGTCGGTGACATTGGCGTGATCCAGCGGCACGGGATTGATGCTCAGCGCCTCGTAGCCATCGGCGTGGCCGTGGGCCGCGTTGCGATGGTTGCGGATAACGCGCAGCATATGCTTGGCGTTGCGCTTGTAGTCCTTGAACGGGCCAAGCTCCTTGGCCATTTCGGCCGAGGTCGCGTAGCTGACGCCGGTCATGACGGCTGTGATGGCGCCGGCAATGGCGCGGCCTTCCGCGCTGTCATAGGGAATGCCAGAGGTCATCAGCAAGCCGCCAATATTGGCATAGCCGATACCGAGCGTGCGATATTCAAAGCTGCGCTCGGCAATGGCGCGGCTGGGGAATTGCGCCATCATCACCGAGATTTCGAGTACAATGGTCCAGAGGCGGACGGTATGTTCGAAGGCGGCGGTGTCGAAGGAAGAGTCCTTGTTGCGGTAAGGCAGCAGGTTGACCGAGCAGAGATTGCAGGCCGTGTCGTCTAGGAACATGTATTCCGAGCACGGATTGGAGGCGACGATCGGGCCGGCGGCAGGGCTGGTGTGCCATTCATTGATTGTGGTGTGATATTGAATGCCGGGGTCAGCCGAGGCCCAGGCTGCGTAACCGATCTGTTCCCAAAGATCGCGGGCTTTGAGCGTCTTGATGGTCTTGCCGTTCTGGCGGGCGGTCAGGTTCCAATCGCCATCATTGTCGACGGCGTTAAGGAAATCATCAGTGACGCGGACCGAGTTGTTCGAATTCTGGCCGGAAACCGTGAGATAGGCTTCACTATCCCAATCGGTGTCATAGATCGGGAATTCGAGATCGGTATAGCCTTGGCGGGCGAACTGGATGACGCGGTAGATGTAGTTTTCTGGCACCAGCGCCTTCTTGGCGGCGCGGACTTCGCGCTTCAGCGCTGGGTTTTTGGCAACGTCAAAGCAATCGTCGCCCGAACCTTCGCAATTCACGGCCGCTTTCATGATGGCCTTGAGGTGCTTCGAGACAATTTTGGAGCCGGTGACGAGCGCGGCGACCTTCTGCTCTTCCTTCACCTTCCAATTGATATAGGCCTCAATGTCCGGGTGATCGATGTCGATCACCACCATCTTGGCGGCGCGGCGCGTTGTCCCGCCCGACTTGATGGCGCCGGCAGCGCGGTCGCCGATCTTGAGAAAGCTCATCAGGCCGGATGACTTGCCGCCGCCGGAGAGTTTTTCGCCTTCACCGCGCAGTTTGGAGAAGTTTGTGCCGGTGCCCGAGCCATATTTGAACAGGCGCGCTTCACGGACCCAGAGGTCCATGATGCCGTTCTCATTCACCAGATCGTCGTCTACCGACTGGATGAAGCAGGCATGCGGCTGGGGATGCTCATAGGCCGATTTGGACTGCACGAGCTTGTGCGTGAACGGATCGACATAGAAATGGCCCTGGCCGGGACCGTCGATGCCATAGGCCCAGTGCAGGCCCGTATTGAACCATTGCGGGGAATTGGGCGCGACACGCTGGGTTGCGAGCATGAAGGCCAGTTCGTCAAAAAACGTGCGGGCGTCTTCCTCGCTGTCGAAATAGCCGCCTTTCCAGCCCCAATAGGTCCAGGTTCCGGCCAGGCGATCAAAGACCTGCCGAGAATCCATTTCCGAGCCGTAGCGTTCGGACTCGGGCAGTTTGGCGAGTGCGGCCTCATCGGGAACGGAGCGCCACAGCCATGAGGGGACAGCGTTTTCCTCGACCTTTTTCAAGACCTTGGCCACACCCGCCTTGCGGAAATATTTCTGCGCAATGATGTCCGTGGCCACCTGCGACCACGCCGAGGGCACCGCGATATCGTTGAGCTTGAAGACCACAGAGCCGTCCGGATTACGGATTTCGCTGGTCGCCGAGCGGAACTCGATGGAGCCATAACGATCCGCGTTGGCAGTGGTAAACCGGCGTTCGATGCGCATTGTCTTCGTATTCCCCAAATCACGCAGGCATGATCGCCCGCCAGCCGCTGATCCGGCTTCGTCCGTTCTTGTGTGACGCTTTTACAAACCGATGCCCGCAGGAGGGTGCGGACCCCGAACATTTGCCCTGTGCCTCGATCCGCGCCGATCTGTAATGCCGGTGCTGGATATCAAGGACTTGCCCGTCCCCTGAAGCAGGTTTGGGCCGAGGTTCAGACTTTCCCGATTCAGTTGGCGCGTCAACGCCAGAAATCACAACACCTAGTGCCTGTACTTTGCTCCAGAACAAGCAGTGGTATGTGTAATATGTGAATTGCGGGGACAAAGCGCAATGCAAACAGGGCTCTGACACAGCAGATTTGATCAGTGCTGGAACGCGGCTGCGGAGCCAAAATGTGAGATCAGCTTCCGCTCATAATGCGCGACAATTGCTTGCAGTTCGGGTGCGAAGCTGGCGCGTTAAGCGGCGCTTTACCATAGGACGAGATGCCAGAATCAGACGGCTCTGGAGAGTGTCAAGCTATCTATTCCGGCCCTCACAGGCCGCAGAGCAGCATACCATATCTTGTGGCGCATCGGCGTCCCGGGTCAGAGATAGGCTACGCCGCAAAAGGAGGCTCGCGCTTGTGCTTTGGACTAGGCTCTGTGGGCCAGCCATGCTAAACCGCGAGCAAATCGACGCCCAAACTTTCGGAATCGTCCCGTGGCCCAATCCGGTATCAAGCAATTCCTGACCGAAATCCTCTCCTGGTGGGGGGGGAACACCTGGGGCACGCGCCTCTGGATCCGCCGGTTCGGGGAATATGTCGGCTCCGATGAGTTCGGCAATCGCTATTATTACGACAAGAAGCACGATCGTCGCTATGTGACCTATGCTGGTGGCTATGCCGATGCTTCCGCTATTCCCCCGGGTTGGCATGGCTGGATGCATCATCGTACCGATGTGACGCCAGCAGACGCGAAATATGAGCCGCGCGCCTGGGAAAAACCGCACCAGCCGAACCTGACAGGCACCGCTGCGGCTTACCGTCCCGATGGTAGCCTGCTCAATAAGGGCGAACGTCCGCGTGTTACCGGTGACTATCAGGCCTGGTCGCCTGAATAAGGGCATCAAGGGCTTGCGTACTTTTCTTCATGCAATGCTACGGCCGCTTTTGACAGCGGCCGTTTTGGCTTGCGGCATTTCGGTGCCGGCGCAGGCGCAGCCACTTGCCAATCCGGTGGCGACATTTGCCGGTCTCGACAAGATTACCGGCCGCATCACGCGTTTCGATGTTTATATCGATGAAACGGTGCTTTTTGGCGCGCTGGAGATCACGCCGCGCGCCTGTTACAACCGTCCTGCCAGTGACACATTGCAGCGCATCTCGGCCTTTCTTGAGGTCAATCAGATGAGCCTGGATGGCTCTGATGAACGGATTTTCACCGGCTGGATGTTTGCTGATAGCCCGGCGCTCAATGCGGTGGATCACGCGGTCTATGATGTCTGGCTGATCGAGTGCAAAACCTCGACCAATGTGCCGCCGCCGGACCAGCGCTAGACCGGCTTCCGCTGCCGAAATCTCATATTGCCGTTCCTCGCAAATATGAGAGAATCAGGTCAGCGGAGGAATGATCATGCTGACCTTGCCAGAAATTGTTGACCGACCGGCGCAGCCCTATGTCTTTGTGCGCTTTACCGTGCCGATGAATGACATGCAGAAGCCCGCCAATGAGGGCTTCCCCAAGCTGTTTGGCCATCTGCAAAAGCTTGGAATCGAGCCGGTCGGCCCTGCCTTCTATAATTATCGGCGCATCGACATGGCCGGAACGCTGGATGTCGAAGCCGGCATCGCCGTTGAGCGTGCGGGAGATGATGAGGGCGACGTGCATTTCGGTACGCTGCCAGGGGGTGAGTTCGTAACGCTGACCTGGAATGGCCACCCTGATAGACTGATGACGGTCACCGGCATGCTGATCGGCTGGCTCAAGGAAATCGGCACCAAGCTGGATGTCGACGAAAAAGCCGATGGCGATCATTTCGCCTGTCGACTTGAACTCTACGAATCCGATCCGGTCGAGGTACCAGATATGGATCAGTGGGTTACGACACTGGCTTTCAAGCTGGCAGAGTAACTCAGAACATCTCGTCGAGCGCGTTATAGAAGCGATATTTCGTCTCGTCCCATTCAACGCCATAGGCTTTCAGGAATGAGGCGACGTGCTCCTCGCCCACATTCTTGGCAATGCTGCGGTAGGCGAGGGTGAGATCCTGCCAGACATCGCTGCGGCCGAGGCGGCTGCAATCGACCATGCCGGAAAAACGGCCATCGTCGGCAAGGATATTTGGAGCTGAGGCGTCGCCATGGGTGACGATCAACTGCCCCTCTATAGGGCGATTGGCCTTAAGCCAGTCAAGCACCTGCTGGCCGGTCCACCCAATATGGGCCGTATCGAAATCGCTTTTGTCCACCAGCCCGGCGGCAAGTCTGGCCTCTGCTTCGGCGATGCGAGCATCGATGCTGTGATCAAAAGGGCAATGGGCCGGGTCGAGCGCGTGCATGCGTTTCAGGCCTTGCGCATAGGCGCGGACAAAGTCGGCAGGACGATCCAGATAATGGGTAAGGTCCTGTCCCGGCACGGCGCTCATCAGGAGCCAGATGCGGTCATTGGTCTGTTCGGCGTCGATGACGCGCGGTGACTTGAAGCCCATTTTGGTGAGCCAGTTCAGGCGCTCGATTTCTCCGGGCAATTCGGCCAGCGGGTGAACGGGCTCGGCCTTGAGGAACACCGCATTGCCATCTCCCAGCATGATGCGCCAGACGTCACAACTCGATTTTCCGATCCCGATTTCGGTCCATTCGAGACCAGCGAGCGGCGAAAGGCTTTCAGGCAGGTCTGTGGGTTTGGTCATTTTCGGTCCCATCTGGTCCAATCGCCATCGCGCTGCAAGGCGCGGCTGAGACTGTCTTCATATTCGGCGCGTGGAATTTCAATCCCGCCCAGAGAGGCAAGGTGATCGGTGAGAAACTGGGTATCGAGCAATTCAAAGCCACCAGCCTTGAGGCGCTCGACCAGATGGGCCATCGCCATTTTGGAGGCGTCGGTGCGGCGGTGAAACATGGACTCACCAAAAAAAGCAGCTCCGATGGCAAGGCCATAGAGGCCGCCGATGAGTTCATTGTCGTCCCAGACTTCAACCGTATGCGCGACGCCCCGACGGAACAATTCGCCATAGACGGAACGGATCGTCCGGTTGATCCAGGTGCTCTGCCGATCGGCGCCAACCGTCGCGCAGCCCTCGATGATGCCATCCCAATTGCTGTCCACGCGTATGGTCCAGCCCGATTTCCGCATGGCCTTGCGCAGGCTTTTGCTGGCGTGAAAACCATTGAGCGGGATGATGCCGCGCAGTTCGGGACTGACCCAGAACAGATCATTGTCTTCCGCATCCTCGGCCATGGGAAAAATCCCGGCGCGATAGGCCCGAATGATCAGCTCGGGGGTGATGTCGACGGCGAAGGGATCGGTGCGGCGGGCCATGAGGTGCTTTTACCGAATGAACATGGTGGAGGGAAGAACCCCCACCTAGCCTCCCCCTGTAACAGGGGGAGGGACCCATCCAGTGGGCCCATATGCTTGAGATAAACTCGATCAGCTCCTCCCCCTTCTTGAGGGGGAGGTTGGGTGGGGGTGTCCTACGCCTTGTTATTGGCCAGGAATTTTTCCAGCCAATGGATATCGTAATTCCCGGCCAGAATGTCCGGCTCCTTGATGAGCCGCTGGAACAGGGGCAGGGTGGTTTTGACACCATCCACCACGAATTCGTCCACGGCGCGGCTGAGGCGCTTCAGGCATTCTTCGCGGGTGCGGCCATAAACGATCAGCTTGCCGATCAGCGAGTCGTAATAGGGCGGAATCTTGTAGCCCTGATAGACCGCCGAATCGACGCGAACGCCGACGCCGCCTGCCGGATGGTAGAACGTGATCGTGCCCGGTGACGGAGCAAAGGTCTGTGCGTCTTCGGCGTTGATGCGCACTTCGATGGCGTGGCCATAGAACTGCACCTGATCTTGCGTCATCGACAGCTTTTCGCCCGAAGCGACCTTGATCTGCTCATAGACGATGTCGATGCCGGTGATGCGTTCGGTCACCGGATGCTCTACCTGCAAGCGGGTGTTCATTTCGATGAAATAGAACTCGCCGTTTTCGTAGAGAAACTCGACGGTGCCGGCGCCGGAATATTTGAGCTTGCGCATCGCGGCGGCGCAGATTTCGCCGATTTCATCGCGCTCTTCTGGCTTGATGGTAGGCCCACCGGCTTCTTCCCAAACCTTCTGGTGGCGGCGCTGCAAGGAGCAGTCGCGGACGCCCAGATGGACGGCATTGCCCTGACCGTCGCCGAGGACCTGAACCTCGATGTGGCGCGGCTTGCCGAGATATTTTTCCATATAGACCGAATCGTTGCCGAAAGCCGCCTTGGCTTCTGAACGGGCGGTCGACCAGGCGACCAGCAGTTCGGATTCGGTCTGGGCAACCTTCATGCCGCGGCCACCGCCGCCAGCGGTCGCCTTGATCAGCACCGGATAGCCGATGTCCTTGGCGTTCTTGAGCGCCTGCTGTTCGGTTTCCACTGCGCCAGCCGAGCCCGGAACCACGGGAATGCCAAGCTCCACCGCCGTCTTCTTGGCAGTGATCTTGTCGCCCATGATCTCTATATGATGCGCGGAAGGCCCGATGAAGGTGATGTTGTGTTCTTCAAGGATCTTGGCGAAGCGCGCATTTTCCGAAAGGAAGCCATAGCCCGGATGCACCGCATCGGCGCCGGTAATCTCACAGGCCGCCATGATGGCGGGAATGTTGAGATAGGAATCCTTGGCCGAATTGGGCCCGATGCAAACGCTTTCGTCGGCAAGGCGCACATGCATGGCATTGGCGTCGGCCGTGGAGTGTACCGCCACGGTTGCGATGCCCATTTCCTTGCAGGCGCGCAGAATGCGCAGAGCGATTTCGCCGCGATTGGCGATCAGGACTTTCTGGAACATAGGAAAGACCCCTTACTCGATGACGACGAGCGGCTCGCCATATTCGACCGGCTGGGCGTCTTCCACGAGAATGCGGGTGATGGTGCCCGAACGGTGCGCCGGAATCTGGTTCATGGTCTTCATCGCTTCGATGATGAGGACGGTCTGGCCTTCCGTGACCTTGGCGCCAACTTCAGCAAAAGCAGGCTTGCCCGGCTCGGGAGAGCGGTATGCCGTGCCGACCATGGGAGAGGTCAGCGTGCCCGGATTGGAGGCAAGGTCTTCGGCCTTGGCAGGCGCTGCTGCCGGCACGGAACCCGAAGGTGCACTCGGCGCTGCTGCAGGTGCGGCGGCCATATACTGCATCGGCGGCTGTGCGTAGACAGGTGCCTCATTGGGGTATGACCGGGTGACGCGAACCCGCAGGTCTTCCTGCTCGATTTCGATCTCGGCAAGGTTTTCCTTGTTGAGCAGTTCGGCGATGGCGCGGATCAGGTCCTGATCCAGCGATGACTTCGTCATTTTTGTCGGTCTCCCGGCTTCGCGTGTCGAAGCTTCATTTGAGTTTTTGGGCCAGGGCTTCAAGGGCTAACTTATACCCCAGGCTGCCAAAGCCGCAAATGACGCCAAAAGCGACCGACGACACATAGGAATGGTGCCGGAACGCTTCGCGTTGATGGATATTGGAAAGATGAACTTCAACCACCGGAATATCCGCAGCCCGCAGGGCGTCGTGGATGGCGACTGAAGTGTGGGAATAAGCAGCCGGATTGATGACAATGCCGTCTGCCGTTTTGCGGGCGTCCTGAATCCAGGTCACCAGTTCGCCTTCGTGATTGGACTGGCGAAAGTCCAATGTCAGCTCAAGCTCGCTGGCGGCGCGCCTGCACAAGGATTCTACGTCCTTGAGCGTTTCCGAGCCATAGGTTTCCGGCTCGCGCGTGCCGAGCAGGTTGAGGTTCGGGCCATTGAGGACGAGAACGCGTTTGGTCATGATCCCAGTCTTGTGCAACGGCCTGTCTGGCCGACGCAAGGGCGGTTACACGAAATGCACTGGAAATGCTAGCAATGTGCTCACTCAGGAGCAGGTGGTGCTGCCACATTCGCGCATATTGGCGATGCGGGTGCGCAATTCATCGGCACCAATGGCACCCGGAATGATCTCATTGCCGATAATGTAGGTGGGCGTGCCCGAAATGCCGAGCGCCTGTGCGATCTCGTATGAACTCTGAATGGTGCGGGCCACCTGTTCTTCGCCCATGCGCAATTCCAGATCGACGGGCGAAAGGCCCTGTTCGGCCGCAGCCGCAAGAGCGGTCGCTTTGTCCACCTTGCCCCGGCTGGAGAACAGGGTCTGGTGGAAGCTCCAATAGTCCGCATCGCTCTTGCCGACGAGAATCCCGATGCGTGCGGCATCGATGGATTCATTGGAGAGGATCGGGAATTCCTTGAGGATAATCTTGAGGTTGGGGTCTTCGGCCAGCAGGGCCGCCATGTCCGGAACCGCGTTGCGGCAATAGCCGCAATTGTAATCAAAGAATTCGACCAGCGTCACATCGCCATCCGGATTGCCGAGGATGATGGGATCGGGCGCGTTGAAAATAGCGTCATAGTAACTGGTCATCGCCAGTTCGGTGCGGGACTGCTCTTCAACCCGCAATGTATCTTCCAGAGCGACGGACAGCCGCTGCAGCAGCTTCGGATCGCTCATCAGGAAGTCTTCGATCATCGGATTGAGCGTCTCGGGATCGAGAGCGGCCATTTGCGGCGCCACTGGCGCGGGTTGCTCGGCGAGAACCTGTTCCACGATGGCGCGCACGGCCAGCGCATCCGTTTCCGGTTTGGGCTGATTAAGCAGCGAAAAGCCGAGGGCGCCGGCAAGAAGGCCAGCGACAGCGGCCAGCACAATGGAAAGGCTTTTCATGGCAGGCTCCGTCGAGTCGTTGCGCTCTTCTAGCAGACCTCTGGTAAACGAACAGCCGGGAGTGGGCGGAGTGTCTGTTTCATCACCAATTGTTGTTGAGAGGCGCGGCGCTTCGGGTTAGTCCCGGGGCAACGCATAGGAGCCGATATGAAAGACGCGTCCGCAGACGGGCTGATGCCGTTCCTGGCCATGGATATTCTCAAGCGCGCCAAGATGCTGGAGGGGCAGGGCCGCAGCATATGCCATCTGGAGCTGGGCGAGCCCGGCCAGCCGCCTGCGCCTCGTGTCATCGAGGCTGTCGCCAGAGCGCTGCCGCAACCACAGGGTTACACCAGCGCCAAGGGCATGCTGGAGCTGCGCGAGGGGCTGGCGGGCTATTATCAGAGCCAGCACGGCGTTTCGGTCGATCCCGAGCTGATCATCGCCACTACGGGATCATCGGCTGGTTTTATTCTGGCATTTCACACTGCCTTCAAGCCCGGCGCGCGCATTGCCATCACCCGGCCCGGCTATCCTGCCTATGTGAACACCCTGCTGGGGCTTGGCTTTGGTATCGCCGAAATCCCGGTCAAAGCCGCTAATGGCTGGCAATTGAGCGGGGCGGATATCGAGGCCGCCTATGCCGAGGCGCCGTTTGATGGATTGCTGTTCGCCAGCCCGGCCAATCCAACCGGGGCCGCTGTCGATCGGGCCGGACTGGCCGATATTGTCCAGACCTGCGCCCGGCTGGGCGTGCAGTTTATTTCTGACGAAATCTATCACGGCCTTGATTATCGCGGGCCGTCGGTGAGCGCGCTCGAGCTGACCCGCGACGCCATCGTCATTAATAGTTTCTCCAAATATTATTGTATGACCGGCTGGCGGATCGGCTGGATGGTGTTGCCGGAAGCGTTGATCCGGCGCGCGGAAATCCTGCAACAGAACCTGTTCATTTCCGCCCCTACGCTCAGCCAGATTGCGGCGCAGGTGGCGCTTGGGGAGCGAGATTATGCCGAAGTCCAGAAAGCAGATTATGCGGCAAACCGGCAGGTTCTGGCGGCGGGTTTGCGCGAGATCGGTTTTGAGCTGCCATCAAGCGGCGACGGGGCCTTTTACGCCTATGCAGGGATCAGCCGGTTCTCCAACGATTCCCTGAAATTCTGTGAGACACTGCTGGAAGAAGCCGGAATCGCCGCGACGCCCGGCGTCGATTTTGACCGGGTGGATGGTCATGGCTATGTGCGGTTCAGCTATGCGGGGACGCAATCGACCATCAATGAGGCGCTTGAGCGTCTGCGGCGTTTCGTTCTCGCCTGAAGCCTTCATCAACCCAAAAAGAAAGGGCGGCCCGAGAGCCGCCCTTAGTGTTTCTAGCCAAGGCCGAGGCGGCGCTGCCACCAGCCAACCTTCTTCTTCTTGTCCGGCTCAGCTTCGGCGCTTGCTTCGCTTTCAGGCGCGGCAGGAGTTTCCTCCGCAGGCGTGGAGCTTGAAGTCACCACCACACCTTCGGGCGGCAATTCCTTCTTCACGCGGCGGGCGCGAGCGGGCTTCTTTTCTTCCGCAGCCGGTTCTTCCGCCTTCGGCGCTTCGGCAATCGGAGCCGCTTCGGTCACAGCGGTTTCTGCTGCTGCTTCGGCGGGTTCTGCCTTTTTGCGCGTGCGCGGCTTGCGCTTTGGCTTTTCCTCGGCAACCGGCTCTGCCGCGACAGCCTCGACCGGGGTGGTTTCTGCTGGCGCAGATTCCTCGGTTTCGGCAACCTTCTTGCGAGTACGCGGCTTACGCTTTGGCTTTTCCTCGGCTGCCGGGGCTTCTTCTGCTGCGGGAGCAACTTCGGCTACAGGAGCAGCCTCAAGGTCGACATGGGCGACAACGGCTTCAGCCGGTGCCTCAACCGCGGCTTCGGCGTTCACCTCGTCGCGGCGATTGCGACGGCCACCACGGCGACCGCGACGACGGCGACGGCGCTGTTCTTCTTCAGCATCATCACCTTCAACGGCATGGCGCGCGGCGGCGTTTTCTTCGCTGTCTTCGGCTTCTTCCTCAGAAGTGGTTTCACCAACCGCGCCATTCTCGGAGGCATTGGCCTGAGCGGCGTCACCATTGCGGCCGCCACGGCGACGACGACGGCGGCGGCGACGGCCATTTCCATCACCTTCGGCGGTCTCGGCGCGGGCTTCGGTTTCTTCGGCCTCGTCTTCCTCGACCTCTTCGACGTCAGCCTCTTCCTCGATCACGGCGCTATCGACACGCACATGGGCAGCGGCACGCTGGTCGGCATAGGCGGAAACGCGGGTTTCGCCCTTTTCGATATGGAAGTCGTGCCCTGCCAGCTTGCCATCGGCAGTGATGGTGATCGACAGATTGTTGCGGATTTCGAGCTGGGTCAGCGTTTCGCGCTTGTAGTTGAGAATGTAGAGCGCGACTTCGACCGGCACGCGGACATTGATCGACTGGCCCTGCTTGCGCAGAACATGGTCTTCGATGTGGCGCATGATCATCAGCGCCAGGCTTTCGGTGGAGCGAACCAGACCCGTGCCGTCGCAGATCGGGCACTTGTGGGTCGAGCTTTCGACAACGCCGAAACGAATGCGCTGGCGGCTCATTTCCATCAGGCCGAAATGGCTGATGCGGCCAACCTGAATGCGGGCGCGATCGTCCTTGAGACAATCCTTGAGCTTGCGCTCGACGGCCCGGTTGGAACGGTTCTCCATCATGTCGATGAAGTCGATGACGATGAGGCCGGCGAGGTCCCGCAGACGGAGTTGGCGCGCCACTTCATCGGCCGCTTCCAGATTGGTCTGGAGCGCCGTGTCCTCGATATTGTGTTCCTTGGTCGAGCGACCCGAATTCACGTCGATGGAGACCAGCGCTTCGGTCGGGTTGATGACGATGTAACCGCCGGAGGGCAGGGTGACCGTGGGCGAGAACATGGAATCGAGCTGAGCTTCGACGCCATATTTGGAGAACAGGGGCTGATCATCCTTGTAGAGCACCACGTTCTTGGCGTGGCTCGGCATGATCATCTTCATGAAGTCCTTGGCTTCGCGGAAAGCGTCATCGCCCGCCACGAACACTTCATCGATGTCCTTGTTATAGAGATCACGGATGGTGCGCTTGATCAGCGAGCCTTCCTCGTAAACCAGACAGGGCGCCTGGCTCTGCAAGGTCAGCGTACGCACGCTTTCCCATAGACGCATCAGATATTCGAAGTCGCGCTTCACCTCGGCCTTGGTGCGCGAAGCGCCAGCCGTGCGCAGAATCACGCCCATGCCCTGCGGCACTTCCAGATCGGCGGTGATTTCCTTCAAACGCTTGCGGTCAGCCGCATTGGTGATCTTGCGCGAAATGCCGCCGCCACGGGCAGTATTCGGCATCAGGACGGAATAGCGACCGGCCAGCGACAGATAGGTGGTGAGAGCCGCGCCCTTATTGCCGCGCTCTTCCTTGACCACCTGAACCAGCATCACCTGGCGGCGCTTGATGACTTCCTGAATCTTGTACTGGTGACGACGCTGCTGGCTGGAGCGACGACGTTCCGGCACTTCTTCGAGCGCGTCTGCGCCACCGATGGATTCCACCGGCTCGCTATTGGCTGGGGCCTGCTCGATGTGGCTGGGCTCACCATGTTCCTGCGGATCAGATTCGGCATCGGCCTCAACGACGCCTTCAGGCACCGAGACAGTGTCCTCGACGTCATCGTGGCTGTCGTCCTCGCTCTCTTCATCGCGCAGCAGGGCTTCGCGGTCGGCAACGGGGATCTGGTAATAGTCGGGGTGGATTTCGCTGAAAGCGAGGAAACCGTGGCGATTGCCACCATATTCGACGAAAGCCGCTTGCAGGGACGGCTCAACGCGCGTGACCTTTGCGAGGTAGATATTCCCCCGCAACTGGCGGCGGGTCGCCGATTCAAAGTCGAATTCCTCGAGCCGGTTACCTGATGTAACGACAATCCGTGTTTCTTCCGGGTGGATGGCATCCACCAGCATTCTCTTGGTCGCCATAATATGCTCCGCGCACCCGCGCGCCGACAAGGGGACGCCGAATAGGCGGCATCCTGGGTGTGGCGCATTGCGGGGCGAATGGGTTGAGTGGGGTAGGGCGCGAACCTCTCACGTTCAGCGCCGGAGTAAATGTGATCAAAGCCGACATATTGGGCGATGCAAAGCGGCAATCGGTAATCTCGATCGCGTCGCTGTTACTCCGCCTGCGGGCCATTTGACCTCTTCCTATTGGGTGGCGGAAAATCTGCCACCGTCCGGCCGGGGGGCCGAAATTCGTCAAGTCAGGCGCGCAAACCGCAACGTCCGTTCTGGACCGATCTGCCTCTAGCAGCATCTGCCAGCACTGTTCCGAACCAAGGGAGGGGTGTCACTTCCTCCAAAATTGGCTGCGAAACACACGCGCCTTCACCTCTAGCGTGTAGAAAAGTTGCGCCGGAATGGCAACAGGAAAGTCAAAAGCTGTGGCTGTGTACGGATTTGAACGGTCACTTCTTTGCCACGAAGGCAAATCATCGCATAAAGCAGCCTATTGCCGAAGAATCGCCGCGTGAGCGCGGTTTTTCCGACCTATTCAGCGCAGGAGCCGGTCGCGTTTTGACCAGACACATTCTGATCCGATTGGTGCTGCTTGTTTCTCTGGCGTTTCAGGGGAACGTTTATGGACAGGAGAGCGCCAGCCTGCCGCCTTTGCCCAATGTGATCGACGCACGCATCACCGCGACGCCCGAACGGGCCAGGCTGGTGATCGATCTGGCGGCGCGAACCGAATTTTCGTTCGTGTCACTTGATGAGCCGAACAGGCTGGCCGTCGACGTGCGGGCAGGGACATTCTCGCTGCAGGAAACGGAAGGCGAGGCTGCGGGCGAGGGGATGGTCTCTGGCTATACCATTGAACAGGCAGCGCCCGATCGGGTGCGCACGATGTTGACCCTTTCCGGCCCTGCGCAGGTGCAGCAGGCCTATGTGCTTGATCCATTCGACGGGCAGCCCGCGCGCTTAGTGGTCGATATTATTCCGGCGACAGCAGAAGAGTTTGCCGAAAACGTGGAGCGGGATCGTACGGCTTCGGCCAGTGTCGCCGCGCCTGCCGCATCGACACCGGCAGGCGGCTCGGAATTGCCGATTGCGACAAAGCCATTGGTCGTCATCGATCCGGGCCATGGTGGCATCGACAGCGGTGCAGAAACCGCAGATGGCGTTCGTGAAAAGGACATCGTGCTGGCCTTCTCGCTACGCCTGCAGGAATTGCTGGTGGAGTCTGGCCGGTTCGATGTGGCGCTGACGCGCGAAACGGACATTTATCTCCGGCTTGAAGAACGGGTTGCGCTCGCTCGTGCGAACAAGGCGGATCTTTTGATTTCCATTCACGCCGATAGCTTCCAACAGCCTGAAATCCGTGGGGCTAGCGTTTATACGCGTAACGAGAATGCGACTGATGTTTTGGATAAGGTTCTCGCTGAAAACGAGAATAAGTCCGACGTTATTGCTGGCTTTGCCATGCCGCAGATGGGCCCGCAAGTGGTCGATATTCTGCTTGATCTGATGCGGCGGGAAATGCGGGTGCAGTCATTCTATGCGGCGCAATCTATCGTGCATCAGCTAGAACCTAGCGTGGCCTTGCGGCGGTTCCCGGTGCGGCAGGCAGACTTCTTTGTGCTGCAGGCGCCCGATGTGCCGTCTGTGCTGGTGGAGCTTGGTTTTCTCTCCAATGCCAGCGATGCAGCTAACCTGATGCAGTCTGACTGGCGTGACCGTACGGCGGAAGCCATTGCGCGTGGGATTTCGACTTATTTTGACACTTTGAAGGAAGAGCAGTGAGCCTGATGAAGCGGGCCGGCTCCCAAGCTAAAGTGATCCATATCACGACCGGATTCTGCTATGATTCCGGTCTGTCTGCCGCTTGTGCGGCGCGAGGTAATTGATGTTTCGTCTACTCGGCTGGCTTTTCGGCTTCGGTATGTTTCTCGCGCTGGTCGGCGTGGGCGTAGCGGGCGTTTATGTGGCGACCGTTACGGCGCAATTGCCAGACTACACCGTGCTGCAGGATTACCAGCCGCCGGTGACGACGCGCGTTCATGCTGCCGATGGCACGCTGCTGGCCGAATATGCACGCGAGCGGCGGTTGTTTCAGCCGGTGGAGACTGTTCCGCCACTGGTTGTCGAAGCGTTTCTCTCCGCCGAGGACAAGGATTTCTACAAGCATGGCGGCATTGCCATTGACGGCGTGATCCGCGCGCTGCGTGACAATGTGCTGGCGCGCATGGATGGCAACAATTCCATTCAGGGTGGCGGCTCGTCCATTACCCAGCAGGTGGCCAAGAACTTCCTGCTGACCTCGGAACAGACCTGGGATCGCAAGATTCAGGAAGCCATTCTGGCAGTTCGGATCGAGTCGACCTTTTCCAAGGATAAAATCCTTGAGCTCTATCTCAACGAGATTTTCCTCGGCCTCAATTCCTATGGCGTTGCCGCGGCGGCGCTCAATTATTTCGACAAGGCGCTGTATCAGCTGACGCTGCCGGAGGCCGCCTATATCGCTGCCTTGCCCAAGGGGCCGAACAATTACCACCCATTCCGCCGCCCCCAACAAGCTATCGAGCGCCGCAACTGGGTGATCGACCGCATGGTCGAGAATGGCTATGTGACGCCCGATGAAGCGGCGGCGGCCAAGCA
>PJUL01000519.1_pt1 | contig 26677 bp, 23 predicted proteins | sample 1512221 | NCBI WGS metagenome assembly PJUL01 (sample SAMN08177667, study PRJNA422409) | Feces metagenome, whole genome shotgun sequencing project.
GGGAAGGTGTTGGTCGAGAAGCGCTGGTGCACCAGGCCCAGGGCCGAGACGCAGCGCTTGTCCTGCAGGTCGAGGTAGTAGGTACCGACCTGGTCGGCGAGCAGCAGGCCCTTGTAGACCACGGTGCGGCTCGACATGCTCGGAACGTAGTATTCCTTGCTGTGCTTGAGCTTCAGGCGCTGGATGTTGGCGCTCGCGGTCTTGCGGATCACGTAGAGCTTGCGTTCCAGCGCGTCCTGCACGATCACGTCGTTGCCGCGGCCGATGAACACCTGGCGCAGGATGGGCTCCTTCTTGCGCACGGTGGGCGACATGGGCATGTCGAGGTTGACCGGCACATCGCGCCAGCCCAGCAGCACTTGGCCTTCGGCCTTGATCGCGCGCTCCATCTCCTGCTCGCAGGCCAGGCGGGAGGCGTGCTCCTTGGGCAGGAAGATCATGCCCACGCCGTACTCGCCGGCGGCGGGCAGCGTGATGCCCTGCTTGGCCATTTCTTCGCGGTACAGCGCGTCGGGGATCTGGATCAGGATGCCCGCGCCGTCACCCATCAGCGGGTCTGCGCCCACGGCGCCACGGTGGTCGATGTTTTCCAGGATCTTCAGGGCCTGCGTCACGATGTCGTGGCGCTTGACACCCTTGATGTGGGCTACGAAGCCGAGCCCGCAGGCGTCGTGTTCGTTACCCGATGAATACAAACCGTGTTGTTGCAGATGCTGGATCTCGGCGGCCGTCGTGGTCATGGCGCACTCCTCATGTTTTTCGCAGGGAGTTGGAGATTAGTGCATTGCAACATGCACTGCAAACATATTAATTAGGGTCAGATCCTATTTTCAAGAAAGAAGATGAAAAATCAAAAATACTAGGGACAAATCAAAATTAGTAGCTGTTAGCGCTTACTGGATAAGCGCTAGAGTCCATTTTCATACAAAAAATTCTCATGTCGTGGTCGCCCTACTTGACCTTTCATCACGCGGCGTGAAGTGTGGTTTTGCAACTCCGCTACAAACTCTGCGCCGCCCAAGGCCCATCCACCAAGCACCGATGAGGTCAACGCCAACTGTTCTTGAGACGATATTCCCCCCTCTACAAGGGAAGCGTAAGCAGCCTCTCGCGCGAACGGCGTGTTGCCCAATGCCCAATAAAGCGCATGGCTGGTGAGCAAGCGGTCGTTGCGCAAGCCCAGCCAGTGGGCATGGCTGGACCAGGGGTAATCTGACGCGCGCTCCACCAACCCTGACCGCACGGGATTCAGATCCAGATAGACCATGCAAGGCAACAGATAACGGCCGGCCTCCAGAACCGTGCAACGGTAGCGCCCTTCCCATAGCGTACCCGACCGACCGTGCCGACGATTGAAATATTGAACATAACGGCGCCCCACCGCTTGCATCATTTGTGGCAAGCCATCCACGGTGGAAGGGGTGGCCAAAATGTGAAAGTGGTTGCTCATCAGCACATAGGCGTGCACTGCGACGGCGTGCTTCTGGGCGTTTTCGGTCAGCAGGCTGAGCATCTGCTCAAAATCTTCACGGTCGATGAAGATGGGCTGGCGGTTATTGCCACGCTGGACAACGTGGTGCAAATGCTCCGGCAGAGTCAGGCGCGGGAGGCGGGCCATGAATGTCATCCCACAAGAAGCTAGGAGCCAGGGATCATAAACCCGTCCCCAGTTTCTCCGGCCTGAACCGGCCGTGATTCAAGGACCGTCCGAGGCCGTGCTCAGGCCAAACCGCGCGCCCATGACGCCGTCCAACCCGAATTCTTGAAGGATGGACCTTAACCGATCGGCAGCGCTGCGCTTCTTCTGACCCGTATACCGCGCAATGATCAGCTCGTTCTTCATGCTGTGCTCCCAGCCCACGAGTTCCGTCACCGTCACTTGATACCCCTGGGCTTCCAGATAAAGGCAGCGCAATACGTTCGTCACTTGGCTGCCCAGCTCCCGTGTGTGCAACGGGTGCCTCCACAGCTCTGCCAGCGGTGTGCGCGCCAGCTGCAGCGCCTTGCCCTGGCGCAGGCAGGCCGCCATCTCCGCCTGGCAGCACGGCACCAACACCATGGCGCGGGCCTGCTTTTGCAACCCAAAGGCAATGGCGTCGTCGGTGGCGGTGTCACAGGCATGCAGCGCCGTAACGATGTCGATGCGTTCAGGCAGCTCTTTGACATCCGCGGATTCAGCCACAGACACATTGAGAAAGGACATGCGCTGGAACCCCAACCGGCTGGCCAGCGCACGGGATTTCTCTACCAGTTCAGCCCGAGTTTCGACACCGTAGATGTGTCCCTGCCCGGCCGACTTGAAATACAGGTCGTACAGGATGAACCCCAAGTACGATTTGCCCGCGCCATGGTCTGCCAACGTGGCGCCTTGGCCGGCTTGGGCCAGGTCTTTCAATAAAGGCTCGATGAAGTTGAACAGGTGGTAGACCTGTTTGAGCTTGCGCCGCGAGTCTTGGTTGAGGCGCCCATCGCGCGTCAGGATATGGAGCTCCTTGAGCAACTCCACGGATTGTCCGGGGCGCAATTCCGCCAATTCGGCGGCGTCAGTGCGCGGCGTGGGGGTGCCGGATGCACGTGGCTGTTTGCGCGCTGTCATCGCTCCCCCACCCTCACCGTGTTGCCTGTCGCAAATTCAGGGGATGGCGGGGTCGCACCTACCCCCAGGGCCTCCCATCCAGCAGCACCCAGGGCTTGCAGCACTTCCATGTTGCGCTCGTAGATGGTTTCCGCCTCGGGGAAAACTTCGACTGCACGGTCAATGCTGGCCTCACGCAGCAAGTGCAATGTGGGATAGGGCGACCGGTTGGTGCAGTTGGTGACATCGTCCTGCGACGTGCCCGCAAACTGAAACTGGGGATGAAAACTGGCAATTTGCAAAACGCCTGCGAGCTCCATGGATTCCAGCAGATCGTCTGCGTCACCCAAGAAATCATTGAACTCGAAAAAATCCAGCAGGCAATGCGGAACCACCAAAAGTGTGGTGTCACGCACGTCGGCTGGCATGGCTGCCAAATCTTTCAACTCCTGCTCCAAAGCCCGCAGCACGTCTGCCGGATCAACCGCATCCACCACCCAGTAGTGAATTTGCCCTTTCATGTGCACGCCTTTTGCAAATGGGCAGAGGTTCAATCCGATCACCGCCCGCTCCAGCCAACGCACCGTGTCTGCGACAAACGGGGAGGGCGAATCTGCCGTATCGGTGGTTTGCAGGGGGGAGGCTAAGTTCATGTACATAGGCGCGCGCGGGTAGCGCAGAGAGAGAAGCCAGATTTTACCGATGCATTAAAGAGCAAAGGTTGGCCGCGCGGTTCGCAACAGCGTTGGAGCTTCCTCCAACAGCTCCCACCTCAGTCCAGAAGGCGTCGACCAGTCAACCGTTCATGCTCTCGCATGGCAAATCGGTCCGTCATGCCGGCGATGAAATCGGCCACCGCCCTGGCTCGTAACGCGCCTTCGTTTGCGGATGCCTGCTCTGCAAACGCCGCTTTCATTTCATGCGGCGACAGCGTGTATGCATCAAACAGCTCTCGAATGACGGTCTGCGCCTGGCGCGTGGTGTGCATCACCTGGGGATGGCGGTAAAGGTTCTGAAATAGAAAACGCTTCAGTATTTGCGACTGTTCTCGCATGACGTCACTGAATCTCACCAATGCCGGGCAACGTGTCCGCACGTCGTCGACGCTCTCAGGACCGAACTCGGCAAGCGCCAAGCGGGTTGAGTCAATCACGTCATACACCTGATCGCTCAACATTCTTCGAATCGCTTCGTACAGAAGCCGTCTCTCGCGTCCTGGCTCCGCGAGGTCAGGATGTTCAGCCTCAGCAGCGGCGCGATACCGATCAAACAAAGGCACGTCACGCAGTTGCGCCAACGTGATGAGCCCAGAGCGCACGCCGTCATCAATGTCATGTGCGTTATAGGCAATCTCATCGGCCAGATTGCAAAGTTGCGCTTCGAGGCTGGGCTGTTCCCTCCGCAGAAATCGCCCCCCAACCCCATGGGGCTCTCGCGCCTCCAACTCCTGGGCGTTAACACGGGAGCAATGCTTCAACACGCCCTCACGCGTTTCAAAAGTGAGGTTCAACCCATCGAAATACGGATACCGCTCTTCCAGCTTGTCGACCACCCTGAGACTCTGCAGGTTGTGCTCAAACCCCCCGTATTCGCTCATGCAACCATGGAGTGCATCCTGGCCCGCATGCCCAAAGGGGGTGTGGCCCAAATCGTGCGCCAGTGAGATCGCTTCGACCAGATCTTCGTTGATGGACAGCGACCTCGCGATAGAACGGCCCAACTGTGCGACTTCCAGCGAATGCGTCAAGCGCGTTCGAAAGAGGTCACCCTCATGGTTAAGAAAGACTTGGGTTTTGTAGACCAGCCTGCGAAACGCCGTGGAATGAACGATGCGGTCACGGTCCCGCTGAAACTCGGTACGCGTTGGTGCGGGTGGCTCGGCATAAAGGCGTCCGCGCGTACGCAGCGGGGCGCAGGCATACGCAGCAAGGTCAGACATTGGGATCAAATGTGAGCTTAGTGCTCATACATCAAGCGCTTACAGCTATCAATTAGTGAGCACAGCAATCATCAATCACTGCGCGTACCAGCGCATCAGGAGCGGCTTGCAATGTCGCTTTACCAGGGCCGTCGATCAGCACGAAACGAATCTCACCACCTTCGGCCTTCTTGTCCACACGCATCAACTGAAGGTAGCGTCCGGCATTGTCATCCGCATCAATTACTGCGCCACGCACGGGCAGGCCGGCACGCCCGATGAGCGCAGTGAGCCTCTGTACAAAGGAAGCATCCACCAGGCCTAAGCGGTGCGACAAGTGTGCCGCCATCACCATGCCAGCACCCACACCCTCGCCGTGCAGCCAGTGTCCGTAACCCATTCCCGCCTCAATGGCATGACCAAAGGTGTGCCCAAAGTTCAGGACCGCCCTCAGGCCAGACTCGCGCTCGTCCTGACCCACCACCCACGCCTTGATTTCGCAACTGCGGCGAATTGCATATGCCAATGCCGTTTTGTCGCGCGCCATCAGCGCATTAATGTTGTCCTCGATCCACTCCAAGAATGCCATGTCGGCAATGGGGCCATACTTAATCACCTCCGCTAACCCAGCGCTCAATTCGCGCTGCGGCAAGGTGGCAAGCACGTCCAAATCGCAAACTACCAGTTGCGGCTGGTAGAACGCTCCAATCATGTTCTTGCCCAGTGGATGATTAATGGCCGTTTTACCCCCCACAGAAGAATCCACTTGCGCCAAAAGCGTGGTGGGCACCTGCACAAAGGGCACTCCTCGCATGTAGCTGGCGGCGGCGAAACCTGTCATATCGCCTACCACTCCGCCGCCTAGAGCAAATAGAACGGTCTTCCGATCAAAATTGTTTTGCAACAGGGCGTCGAAAATCAGGTTGAGTGTCTGCCAAGTCTTGTGTTCTTCGCCGTCGGGAAGAACGACTGTATGCACAGCTGCATAGAGCTTACTCAAGGCCGCTGCCAAGGTGCTTCCATACAAAGGCGCTACTGTTTCATTGGTAACGATCACGGCCCCAGTTCCCGAAGGCATCCCTGATTGTTGCGCGATCTCATCCAGCAACTTAGATCCGATAGCGATGTCATAGCTGCGCTGATCGAGATCAATTGACACGATCGAGATGGGGTCGAAGGAGGGAGGGGGGACAGACATAACACCTGAGTCTAGAGGAAAAGAAAAAGCCCCAGGGCAAAAGCGCTGGGGCTAGGAAGTGCGCTCTGAACTTTAGAGAGCACGCCGTACAAATTTAATTACGGGCAGACTCCAGAAACTCCATCATCGATCTCCACCCTTACCTTGCGGCTTGAAGTTACCGTCCCTTGGGTTGCGGTTACAACAAAATCGTGATTACCGCACGCATTGGGATGCGCAGGCAACAATGCGGGGTTGACTGTCATCACCCCATTTGTGGATGCGATGCTTAGCCAGGCAGGTTGGCCGGTCAACGTCCAAGTTATTGCTGTCGTCGCCCCGCTGGTCGCCGTAAAAATGTAGCTATAAGCATCTCCGTATCCTGCCTTGGGCAACACACATGCCGTATTGGAACCAGAACCACAACCCGTCAGGACAATTGACAAAGGAGCAGCAGGCGGAGTGGGCGTTACGACTGTCGTTGGGGCCACTACCAGCGAAAAATTAGCCGTTTTCGATGCGCCAGTACTATCTGTAACCCGCGCAGCGATACTTGCGGTGCCAGCCGTGCCTACTGCTGGAGTGCCAGAGATCAATCCCGACGAACTCAGCGACAAGCCCGAAGGTAAACTGCCCAACGCAGACCATGTGTAAGGTGCTACGCCACCAGCAACCTCCAAAACGTAACTGTAGGAGACTCCCTCGGTAGCGCCTGCGAGAGCCGTCGTGGTAATCGTCAACGGATTGGCAGTAGAAGCGGTTGGAATCTTGTCAACCACAGAAAGAGCCAATAGCGCTGTAACAGGGATTTGAATTCCATTTGTAACATCGTTATCGCTTCTGTCGGCGACCATTTCCAACAAAATAGTTCCAGTATTTTGCCCCCCCGTCAAAGAGAATGTGGCAACACCTGCAGTTGTCTTCACCCGGACTACACCGCCCGATTGATCTTCCCAAACTAGACGTGCACCTGCTGCGGCAGCAGTTGACCCAACGATGCTAACTTGGACATTGGCATTCGCTGGCACAGGTACGGGCTGGCTAGCCTCGTCCCACAGACGCAGTTGTACGGTGGTGTTGTTCCTCACATTGTTAGTATTATTCAGCGTACCTAAGTAAGACGACTGGGCAATGCCTTGAATACTTGCAGCCCTACCCGTAACACCACCCACTGTGATATCTACGCTCGCGCTCATTACCCGACCGGACGCAGGATCAGTCACAGAGCAAGTAATCTTAGAAACCCCAGCTTGGTCTCCGGCATGGAAATGAAAAGAATTACCGCCAGAATTGGAGCCTAGTGTGATAGAGCGATACGACCCAGGTACTTTTATTGTTCCCCCCGAGCCATCATCCACTTCCACTGTGTGCTCGTCTTTGCCGTCAAGATAATATAGAGAACCTGAACTTAAACCACCAGAAACGTTACACCCAAAAATTTCCTCCCCTCCCGGTATCAGCGCACTCCCTTTCCGAGCTTCAACATGCAGCGTGGTAGTGTAAGGTGCATATACCCCAATACCGGCGGGATTGTTCGCTGGATCAATATTCACAGGGAGCTGAATTTTATCAGAGCGAAGTGAAATCGTATAAGACTCACTAGTACTACCAGGACTGCCGCCGCCGCCGCCGCATGCGGCAAGCAGGGACACAAAAAGAAGTGCAGATAGTTTATGAAATTTTGACATCATTTTCCCAATTTATTAATCAGCGCAAGGCGGCTCGCTCAGTGATAACTTTAGGCGTTATAAAAACCAACATCTCTTGTTTATTTGCCTGCTTTGTCCTAGTTTTAAACAAATTACCGACACCGGGAATATCGCCTAAAAATGGAACTTTGCTTTCCGTATTATCTTCAAACAGTTCAAATATACCACCAATAACAACCGTTCCACCGTTTTCGACAAGTACCTGCGTTTTAATGTGCTTGGTGTTTATTGCTCTAACGTTGTTCAATACTTCACCTGGACTGTCTTTGTTCACATCCAAATCCAATATAACGTTACCTTCTGGTGTTATTTGAGGTGTAACCTCAAGCTTAAGAACCGCCTTCTTAAAAGCGATAACTGTTCCACCATTTGGAGCCGTTACAGGGTACGGAAACTCAGTGCCCTGCTCAATCGAAGCTTTTGTTTGATCGGCGGTTACTACGCGCGGGCTCGATACGATCTTCCCCTTACCGTCAGCCTCCAATGCTGATATTTCAAGATTCAAAAATCTATTAGCAGCCGAGTTAAAAATGGAAATGGCAAAGCTAGCTGGGTCATAACCCCCTTGAGCTTGAGCGGGCAAATTGACAAAGTTACCCAAAGTGTTTACCGAACCACCGGCACCTGTGGAAGCTACTGCATTGCTGTAGCTCGTCCCAAAACCAATGCGATTACCACCACCGATTCCATAGCCGCCATCTCCACCACGATTCGCACGCAAATCGGTTGCACCCAATCTCACACCCAGTGAACGACCAAATGTATCTGAAGCTTCAACGATTCGAGCCTCGATCAACACTTGCCGCACTGCAACGTCAAGCGTTGAAAGTAATTGCCGAACCTCCTCCAGTTTACTGGGCGTGTCTGTTACGAAAAGCTGATTAGTACGCGGCTCCGCAATAGCACTACCTCTTTCCGAAAGAAAACGGTTATTTGAGCCAGCTCCAGATGTCACCCCTCCGCTCGGATTAGTTAGCTGTGTGACCATATCCACAGCTTTGGCATAATTCATCTGAAAAGCCTGTGTTCGCAATGGCTCTAATTTTTGTATAGCCAGAGCGGCCTCATAATCTTTCTTAGTCCTATCATCAATTTCATCTTTCGGCGCTATCCATAGCACCGTGCCTGTCTTTCTCATCCCAAGACCTTTGGCGTCCATAATTATCTGAAGTGCTTGATCCCAAGGCACATCCTTCAATCTCAAGGTAAGCGAGCCAGTTACAGTATCAGAAGTAACAATATTAAAATTAGTGAAATCTGCTATCACCTGCAACAAAGAGCGGACTTCAATATTCTGAAAATTCAAAGATAGTTTTTCACCACTATAGCCCGGTCCTTGTGTTAACTTTGAAAGATCAACTTTCTTCTGGCGCACTTCCACAACAAACTGACTGTCACTCTGATAAGCGCTGTGCTCCCATTCGCCTACCGGCTCAATGGTCATTCGAACTCGCTCGCCTTGTTGCGTTGTATTAATCACCTGAACTGGGGTTCCAAAGTCCGCGACGTCTAACTTTCGGCGCAAGCCCTCTGGAAGAGATGACTTGAGGAACTCCACCAACAAGCCTTTACCCTGCTGGCGTATATCAACACCAACTTGGCTGGACGGTAAAGTGATTACTACACGCCCCGAGCCATCTGCTCCCCTCCGAAAATCAACGTCCCGAATTGGCAAGATATCTGAACTACCCGCTTCCGCAAAAACCTGAGATTGCGTAGCCTGCGGCGTGGATGAAGATGCTGATGCGGAAGGTGCACCAAGAGTAATGAGAAGCGACTTTCCTTGGATTTCTGCCTGATACGAACTTGGCTGCTTCAAATTCAGAACGATTCGTGCTCTGTCACCAGCTTGAGCTATGTTCACAGATTTCAGATTTCCCTGATTGACCTCGAATGCAGTTTTCCCGCTGGAGTTGGCTGTATTTGGAAAGTCCAATGCGATTCTTGCTGGAGATTGAATAGAAAATCCCGTAGGCAAGCCCTGAGGGGCTTCCGAAAAATCGATACGAACAACTTCCATCCCGCTCTGCATACTACCCACTACAGATTGAATAGCAGTTTGCGCCCAAACGTTTACAGGTGCAAATATTGCCGCCGACACGGTCAGCGCAAGTTGGAACAAGCGCAAAGAGTAATTACTACAGTGTTTCATTTTTTCCCCTCTTGCAGATCCAATGTCGACGTGCGCTCAATCCAATCGCCAGTAGCATCCTGCACTATTTCGCGCAATTGAATTGTATTTTCAGTAATACGCACTATTTTTCCATAATTTTGACCAATATAATTCCCCAATCGAACTTGATACAAGAGTTTATCCACTCTCAACAGCGCGGTGGGCGCACCTTTTTTATCTAAACTACCTACCATGGCCATTGCATCAAGCGGATAAGCTTCTAAGGGCTCCTTTCGCCGAGTCATCTCGGGAGCAATCAGAGCGGCATTAGCTGCGAGTTGGTTCGACTCTCTACGCAATGCCTGCGTCAACTTAATAGAATTGAAAGGCTCAACTCCATTTTCTGATGAATATGACTGAGGAAAAAATTGCTTAGGCTCCGTTAAAGGAGTTACGCGCGGCTTGGTTGTCGCACGCAAGTCAGACATCCATTGGCGCAACTCCTCGTCACCAGCCGACCCACAACCTGCAAGCAAAATTGCAAAGATCCCTGTAAATATAAAATGGGCTGGAATCATGGCTTTTTCCCTCCCGCTTGCTTCTGCGCTTGAATCTCTTCGGGATCCAAATAGCGGAATGTCCGAGCAGTGGCATCCATTGTTAAGATACTACTATCTTTCGATGTAGGAACTATAGAGATATTATTCAGCGTCACAATTCGCGATAAGTGAGCAACATCCGAGGCAAAGGCCCCCATATCGTGGTACTTGCCCGTGACCCTCACAGAAATTGGGAGTTCCGCATAGTAGTCGCGGACTACCACTTGTCCAGGACGGAACAAGTCAAACTGCAAACTCCGCCCAAGCCCGGCCTGATTAATATCGGAAAGAAGCGCTGCCATTTCAGCTTTACTTGGCAACTGCTTTTCGAGTTGAATAACGTATTGTTGGACTTGCTCTCTCTGGCGCTTCAATGCATCCAAACTCACCGCCTTTACCAGCTTGGTTTGATAGTCAGTACGAAGCGCTTGCTCTTTGGTTTTTTCCGCTTCCAGCTCTGTTTCATACTCATTAATTTTTGCAAACCACAACCCAGCCGCCACACCTATCACGATAAAAAGACATAGCAGGACTTTGGGAGCGACGGGCCAAGCAGATGGATCTTTAGTGTCGAGATTTCTGAATTGTCTTACAACACCTTCCTGGAAGACAGCGAAATCAAATTTTGAGGATGCTTTATTGACCATAACTCACTTCCTCTGCCCAACAGGCACGCTCGCGACATCTTGAGTTTTTTGAACCTCCCCAGTGCGCATCAATCGAAACCGCAGGTTAAAGGTAGAAACTCTTCTTTGATCTCTGGCACTGAGGGCGATGTTATTAGCGACAATTTCAACCAATTCGGGCTTTGACAACCAAGGTGTGTTGTCTGTCAAATTGCGCAGCATTTCTGACACCCGCTCATTGGACTGCGCAACTCCCTGCATTGCAATGATCTGATTGGTCTGCTTGATACTGGTCACATAAGCACCATCAGGAATTTGCTGTACCAACTCATTCAGTAAGTGCACAGGCAAATTTCGATCAGACTGAAGATCTTCCACCGCTTTTTGTCTCGCACGCAGTGCGGCAATTTCGTCTTCGATCGTGGCAATTTCTTTAATTTGATTTTCTAAAATCTTTATTTCACTTTGGAGATAAGCGTTCTTCTCTTGCTGGGCTGTGATCATCATCTGGAACCACCAATAAATGGCTCCAGCAATCACAAGCCCAATCAAGAACGATGCGAACATGGTCGCCTGGAAGGCCTCCTTGCGGCGTTTGCGTGCTGCCTCCCGATGCGGGAGCAAGTTAATTAAAATCACTGCAAAAACCTCCGCATGGCCAAGCCGCATGACGTCAGGTAAGACGGAGCTTCACGCACCATTTTTTTCAGACGAACGGAACTTCCAATTTCCATACCATCAAAAGGATTGACTGCACTGCAGGCAAAACCCGTCTGTTGAGTGACAGCTTCTGTCAATCCAGGCAGAGGCGCTGACCCGCCAGCCAACATGATGTGATCAATGCGGTTGTGCGGGGTACTAGTGAAGAAAAATTGCAATGCCCTGCCGATTTCCTGAGCCATGCTGTCTACGAAAGGGCGTAGAACTGCCGATTGATAGTCTTCTGGCAGGTCGCCGCTTCGCTTTTTGCTTTCAGCTTCCTCGACAGAAAAGCCATACTGCCGGACGATCAGCTGCGTCAGCTGGGCACCGCCAAACGCCTGGTCTCTGTCATACAGAACTTCTTCGTTCCGGATGACCTGCATGCTTGTGGTGAGTGCGCCCACCTCAAACAGTGCGACCAAGGCGTCGACGCCTTTTTTTGGAAGCGCTTCAATCAAGCGCCCGGCTGCAAGACGGGAAGCGTGGGACTCGATATCCACGACAACAGGCTTCAGGCCCGCAGCCTCGGCCAGCCCTTGCCGATCTTGGACTTTCTCGCGGCGGGAGGCTGCGATCAGGACATCGACATCTCCGGGTGCGTTTTTGCTTGGCCCGATGACACAGAAATCCAAACTTACTTCGTCGAGCGAGAACGGGATGTACTGATTGGCTTCAGATTCGACTTGAACTTCAAGCTCTTGCTCAGTCATGCCACCAGGCAATGTGATCTTCTTCGTGATCACAGCGGAAGGCGGCAGTGCAAGTGCGACGTTCTTGGTCCGGGTACCGCTTTTTTTTACCAAGCGGCGCAAGGCGTCAGCAACCTCATCGAACTTTTCGATGTTGCCGTCCGTGATCCAGCCACGTTCGAGGGGCTCGATAGCACAACGCTCCAGAACCAAGCCGCCCGCTTTATCACGGCCCAACTCGACCAACTTGACGCTGGAGGAGCTGATGTCGATTCCCAGTAGCGGAGCAGACTGGCGACTGAACAAAGATCCCGTTGAGATCAAGATGGGTCCCCTGTAACTTGCCCAAATAAGGCAACAAAACTTAACACTTCACATGAATGCTATCAGTAAGATAGTTCTCCAGCAAAGATTTTTCCCCATGTAACGTCTCAGCGGCGTTGCCAAAAGCAGACGAAATTTCGTTGCCGAGCAACACCTTTCGGCGTGAACTCAATGCCTTTCACGAAGATTCCGGGGGGCTCAGATGTGGGGCAGTATGTGCAGGTGTGGACATTTTTATAATGCCTGCTCTTATCCCCTCGGAGCGATATGCCTGCGCCCTCTTCTTCCAAGCCTTCTGAAAAATCCACTGACGCCGCGCGTCCGCGTCGAGCGAGCTGGCTTCAATGGTTGCTCCGTGGCTTTCTGTGGCTAGTGGGTCTGGCTGTCGCAGGTGCAGTGACGGCAGTGCTTGCAGTTGCCACCGCGTTGGCAGTGGCGTACCCCAACCTCCCCGACATCTCGGACTTGGCCGACTACCGGCCCAAGCTGCCCTTGCGGGTGTACTCCTCGGAAGGAGCACTTCTGGGGGAGTTTGGGGAGGAGCGCCGCAATCTCACCCCCATTGGTGAAATCCCCAAGGTGATGAAAGACGCGGTCCTTGCGATTGAGGACACTCGGTTTTTTCAGCACGGCGGGGTGGACTACAAGGGCGTGATGCGCGCAGGGCTTGCTAACCTGGGGCGTGTGAAGAGCCAAGGCGCTTCCACCATCACCATGCAAGTGGCACGAAATGTTTATTTATCTTCAGAAAAAACATTTACTCGCAAAATTTACGAAATCTTACTTACATTCAAGCTCGAGCATTTGTTGTCTAAGGACCAAATTCTTGAGATTTACATGAATCAGATTTTCCTGGGCAACCGGGCTTATGGATTTGCGGCGGCTTCGGAGGCATATTTTGGAAAGCCGCTCAAATCGATTTCGGTGGCTGAAGCCGCCATGCTGGCCGGATTGCCAAAAGCACCATCGGCCTATAACCCGATCAGCAACCCTAAGCGTGCGCGTGCGCGGCAGCTCTACATCATTGAGCGCATGGAAGAAAACGGGTTCATCACGGCTCAAGAAGCTGCAGCGGCCAAGAAAGAAGAGTTGAAGATTCGCACCGGGCCTGACAACACGCGCGTACACGCCGAGTACGTTGCCGAGATGGCCCGTCAGCTCATCTTCGCCCAGTATGGAAATGAAGCCTATACCCGCGGCCTGAATGTCTATACGACCTTGAATGCTGCCGAGCAGGATGCCGCCTACGCAGCGCTGCGCAAGGGCATCATGGACTACGAACGCCGCCAGCAATACCGTGGCCCTGAGAAATTCGTTGCGCTTCCTACCGCCGCCCAGGAGGTAGAGGATGCCATCGACGACGCATTGGCCAATCACCCCGACAACGGCGACGTGCTTTCAGCGGTTGTCTTAGAGAACAATGCACGCAAGATCGTCGCTGCCCGCGCCAACGGCGATACGCTGGAAATCGTCGGCGAAGGCCTGAAGCCTGCGCAGTCGGGCCTCAGCGACAAGGCGCCGCCGAATATCAAGATCCGGCGCGGCGCGGTGATCCGCGTCGTGAAGACACCCAAGAGCACTTGGGAGATCACGCAACTGCCTGAGGTGGAGGGTGCGTTTGTGGCGCTGGATCCGCGCACCGGGTCGATCCGAGCGCTGGTAGGCGGGTTCGACTTCGACAAGAACAAGTTCAATCATGTCACGCAGGCATGGCGACAGCCCGGGTCCAGCTTCAAGCCGTTTATATATTCCGCAGCGCTGGAAAAAGGCTTCACGCCCGCCACAGTAGTCAACGATGCGCCCTTGTTCTTTGACGCTGGCGTCACCGGCGGCCAGCCTTGGGAACCCAAGAATTACGACGGCAAATATGACGGGCCGATGAGCCTGCGCACCGGCCTCGCCAAATCCAAGAACATGATCTCCATCCGCGTGCTCCAAGCCGTGGGCCCGAAGGCGGGACAAGAGTGGATCACGCGGTTCGGGTTCGATGCCGAGCGGCATCCTGCTTATCTCACCATGGCGCTGGGTGCAGGATCCGTCACGCCGTTGCAAGTAGCGACCGGTTACGCTGTATTCGCCAACGGGGGCTACCGCATCAACCCATGGCTGATTACCAAAGTGACCGATCACAAAGGACGGATCATTTCCGAGACAAAGCCGCCAGTGACCAGCGAACAGCCTCGCGCGATCGACGCACGCAATGCATTCGTGATGAACAGCCTGCTGCAAGAGGTGACGCGCTCTGGCACGGCCGCCCGTGCGCAGGGCACGCTCAAGCGGCCAGATCTGTATGGCAAGACGGGGACAACCAACGACTCTTGGGATGCCTGGTTTGCGGGGTACCAACCCACCATCACAGCCGTTACCTGGATTGGGTACGACACGCCCCGAAACCTTGGCAACCGGGAAACAGGCGGGGGGCTCAGTCTGCCGGTGTGGATCAGCTTCATGCAGCAGGCGCTTAAAGGTGTGCCTGTGATGGAAACGCCTGTGCCCCCCGGGGTGGTCAATGTGGGCGGCGAGTGGTTCTATGAAGAGTACGCGCGTAACGCGGGTGTGGCGAGTGTGGGACTGGACGACCGCTCCACGGCCCCTTCGGCCGTTACGCCCTCAGCCCCGCCACCTTCAGAAGAGCGCAACCGCATTCTTGATCTTTTCCGCAACTAAGCTATGCAGACACGACCTGAGCCGTCTGCGACGGCGACTGCGGTGTGACAGGGTCCTCTACGGAAGCCGGTATTGAAACGGCCTGAGGCCCGTCACGCCTTGAACGTCAGTGGCAAACCCGCTTGCTGTGCCGCATCACGGCTCAAGCAGGCAAAGAACTCTCCCGCGCCTTTGGTGTCCTGCCACGCATCGCCATCAAACCGATAGTGGTAGCCGCCGGAGCGCGAGGCCATCCACACTTCGTGCAGCGGCTTTTGCAGATTGATCACGATCTGGCTGCGGTTGGGGAACGTCAGGGTGACCATGCCGCCGGAGCGCTGGGCGTCGACATCGGCATCTGTGGTGTCGTTGATCAGATCGCAGCTGCGTTCGACACTCAACAGCAGTTTCTCGGCGTGGTCCATGAATTCGATGTCGGTCATACAATTTGCGGATGTTGAAAGCTTCCCAAATTCTAGTCAGGGCCGTTGCCCTTGCTGCCAGTGCGGCGGCCCTTGCGGGTTGTGGTCAACGAGGGCCCTTGTTTCTGCCCACAGACCCGGCCGCTCAGCAAAGGGCCACCCTGCCGCAAACGCTGGCGCCTTCCGCCAGCAGCAACAGTGCTTCCAGCACCGCCCTGCCGCCAGCCCCCGCCTCAGCGAAGGCCTCTGCACCTAGCTGACCACAAGCTCGCAGCCACGCTGTGGCGCAGCTCGCCGCAATATCCCGCGCCATCATCTGCCGTTCGCTTGATCTCCATCAAGCACCCTTCGCCATCGCAGCCGTACATTGCGGGCTTTATTGCACCGCAGGATGGCCATGGCCCTCGAACTCTATCGCGACAAGAATCACGCTTGCCTGATGTTCACCGACCTCATCGAAGAGGATGGTCAGGCCGTGCAGGCCAATCAATTCTTGATCGTGGACGACGACACTGGCGCCATCATCGACCCCGGCGGCAACCTGGCGTTCAATGAGCTGTTCATGGGAATGACCAAACACTTCCCACCGCACAAGTTGTCCTATCTGATTGCGTCGCACGCGGACCCGGACATCATTGCGTCGCTTGACCGGTGGATGACCAGCACCAAGGCCAATCTCGTGATCTCCCGCGTGTGGGAGCGATTTGCTCCGCACTTCACCAAAGTGGGTAAAACAGAAAACCGGGTGATTGGCGTACCGGATGGCGGCGGCCACTTGCCGCTGGGTCGGCATGAACTGGTGCTGCTGCCAGCGCACTTCATGCATTCCGAGGGCAATTTCCATTTCTACGACCCTGTGAGCCGCATTCTCTTCACAGGCGATTTGGGCGTCTCGATGATGTCTGGCACAGAAGCCCGCGTGCCGGTAACCGATCTCAAGGCCCACATTCCTCTGATGGAGGGCTTTCACCGCCGCTACATGGTGTCCAACAAAATTCTGCGCCTGTGGACCCGCATGGCGCGGCAGCTGGACATCGCCATGTTGGTGCCACAGCATGGCGCGCCCATCATGGGCAAAGAGGCCATCAATGACTTCTTCAATTGGATCGAAAACCTGATGTGCGGCATCGACCTGTTTGACGACAGGGCCTACCAGATACCCACAGGCTACATCGACCCTGTCACCAGGCAAATGCGGCCTGCCCTGCGCTCTGTGGGCTAGGTTTTTAGGTCAGATTGGGCTCTAGCGCTTACCCAGCAAGCGCTAGCAGCTATCAATTTTATAAGGCCCAGTCACCCAGAACGATGGGGTGCGCCACTAACTGGACCTGGCTTTGCGGCCGCCCGTGCCGCGCGGCGTTTGCGGACCATGTTCCATGCACGCCACCCCAGCAGCGCGGAAAGGATGGCCGCGTACACAGCCACTTCGCTGAAGTCGTTCTTGCCTGCGCGCATCCAGAAGAAGTGCAGCACAGACAACAGCGCAACGGCATACACCGCACGGTGCAAAACCTGCCACCGCCGCGCCCCCAGCGCCTTGATGGCCCGGTTGAACGATGTGGCCGACAGCATGGCCAACAGGACAAACGCCACGAATCCGACAAGGATGAAAGGGCGCTTGGCGATATCGCGGGCAATGTCGCCCACATCAAACCCCATGTCGAAGCCGCTGTAGCTCAAGAGGTGCAGCACTGCATAAAAGAACACGTACAGCCCCAGCATGCGCCGAAAACGTGCGAGCTGCGGGGTGGCCGTGAGCACGCGCACTGGTGTGACCGCGAGAACCAGGCACAGCGCCCGCAGCGTCCAATCTCCCGTGGCACGAATGAGCGCTTCGGCCGGGTTGGAGCCCAGCTGGTTGGTGGCGACGGCAAATACCAGCCACGCCAACGGCAAGAGGCACAACACGAAGACGGCAGGCTTTGCTGCCGGGTGGAGCAGTAGTTTTCTCATCCGTTCAAACCTTGCGACTCCAGCATCCAGCGGGCACCTGCGGCATCCGTAGATCCGCCGCCAGCACAGCGCATTCCGGTTTCAATAGAACTTTTTAAGGTCCATGCCCGCATAGAGCTGGCCGACCTGCGCTTCATAGCCATTGAACATCAGCGTCTTGCGCTTCTTGGCAAACAGGCCATCCTCGCCGATGCGCCGCTCGGTGGCTTGACTCCACCGGGGGTGATCCACCTCGGGGTTCACGTTGGAATAAAACCCGTACTCCTGCTTGGCAGCTTTGTTCCAGGCCGTACCGGGTTCCTTCTCGACAAAGCGGATCTTGACGATGCTCTTGGCGCTTTTAAAGCCGTATTTCCAGGGCACCACCAGGCGAACGGGCGCGCCGTTCTGGTTGGGCAGCACTTCGCCATACATGCCAAAGGTCAGCAGCGTCAACGGGTGCATGGCCTCGTCCATGCGCAGACCCTCCACGTAGGGCCAATCCAGCACGCGAGAGCCAACGTAAGGCATGGTGGCCTTGTCGGCCAGGGTCACAAACTCCACATACTTGGCGCTGCCCTGCGGCTCCACGCGCTTGATGAGTTCGGCCAGCGAATAGCCCACCCAGGGGATCACCATGGACCAGCCTTCTACACAGCGCAGCCGGTAGATGCGCTCTTCCTGCGCGCTGAGCTTGATCAGGTCTTCGATGCCGTATTTGCCAGGCTTCTTGACCAGACCTTCCACTTCCACCGTCCAGGGGTTGGTTTTGAGCGTATGGGCGTTGCGCGCGGGGTCGGCCTTGTCGGTGCCGAATTCGTAGAAGTTGTTGTAAGTGCTCGCGTCCTTGTAGTCGGTGAGCTTTTCCATCGTGACCGCGCCCGCCACGGTGGACTTGGCGCCCGCCAGGACAGCGAGCTTGTTAGGCCGCACCACCTGGGCCTGCTGCGCCAGTGCCTCGCGGCCCGCCCAAGCCGCCATCGCGGCACCCGCCGCGCCGCCCGCCATGAGTTTGAGCATCTGCCGACGGTCTTCGTAGACCGCACGGGGCGTGATTTCGGAAGGGTGGGGGTGGTTGAAACCCGAGTCGCGCGAGGGGATCAGCATGGGGAGGCTCCGGTCATGGTCTGTGGAAACAGCTGCTGCGGTAGAGTAGGACAACTGTTAGTTCGTTCCCTAGACCGCGCAGGTTACACCGAAGACGCAATAGTTGCTGGCTCCTGCGGCCCGACAGGGCCCTCCCCCATCACCCCATCACAGGGTGCCGTAGCTGTGCAGGCCGCTCAGAAACATGTTCACCCCGAGGAACGCGAACGTGGTCACCGCCAACCCCACCAGCGCCCACCAGGCGGACACGGTGCCGCGCAGCCCCTTCATGAGGCGCATGTGCAGCCACGCAGCGTAGTTGAGCCACACGATCAGCGCCCAGGTTTCTTTCGGGTCCCAGCTCCAGTAGCCGCCCCAGGCCTCGGCCGCCCACAGGGCTCCGAGCACGGTGGCGATGGTGAAGAACGCAAATCCTACCGCGATGGACTTGTACATCACGTCGTCCAGTATCTCGAACGACGGCAAACGTGCCGCGATGCGCTTGCGGCCCAGCAGGATGCCCGCAACGATGAAGGCTGAGATGCCGAAATACACCATCCAGTAGCCACCGCCGCTCTCCGTCGCACCTTGGCGGAACACGATGGGCTCGAAACAGAGCACCACGCCCAGCAGCCACAACGGCGCCAGTTTGTACCAGCGGGTTTCGGTAGCCTGCTGCTTGATCAGGTAGGCAAACGCCACCATCGCGGCCAACGCGAAAGTGCCGTAACCGATGAAGTTGGCGGGCACATGCAGCTTCATCCACCAGCTCTTGAGCGCAGGCACCAAGGGCTGAATCTCATGCGCCTCGCGCACCACGGTGTACCAGAGCAGAAAGCCCACGGCAGCACTCACCACCAGCATCACAAAGCCGCCCAGCGCTCGGGTGTCGTACTGCTGTTCGTAGTACAGATAGAACGCCGCCGTCATCCAGCAGAACATCACGAACACTTCGTAGAGATTGCTGACGGGGATGTGACCAATGTCCGGGCCGATGAGGTAGCTCTCGTACCAGCGCACCAACGTGCCGATGAGCGCCATGGCCACCGCCACCCAGGCGATGCGCGAGCCGATGAGACTCATGGTGCGGCCCTCGCCGCGCGAAAACATGCCGATCCAGTAGAACGCGGTGCTCATGAAGAACAACATGCTCATCCACAGAATCGCCGACTGGCTGGACAGAAAATACTTGAGGCCAAAGACCGTGTCCGCGCGCGCCAGATTGCCGGCGCCATCCTGTTGATACAGGCCGATTGCCATCAGCGCCACCGCCGCCACAATCAGAAACAGGCCGCGCAAAGGCCGCCAGAACCAGCACAGCCAGATGGTGCAAGGGATCGTGCCCAGCAGGATGCCCTTTTCGTAGCCATCCATGAAGCTGCCGTAGCGCTGCAGCGCAAACAGCCCGCCCACCACCACAATGGCTGCAAACAGCCAGTCGAACCAGTTGCGGCGGGCAAAGAAACCCTCGTTCAGCGTGATGGTGGTAGCTGCGGCGGCAGTACCAGAAGGGGTGGAAGAGGTCGCGGTGTTCATGTGGTGCCTTCGCGGGGCTGGGCCCCGATCAGTTTCTGTGCGAGCTGGACAAACTCCTGGTCGCCGTCCATGGTCTTGCGGTTGGTCGACAACGCCATGGTGGCGTGCGTGCGGTTACCCTGCGGCGCCACCCAGATCCAGATGCGCCGATCTCGCACATACAGCATGGCAAAGATGCCCAGAATCAGCAAGGTGCAACCCAGATAGACAATGTTTTTGCCTGGCGCACGAGCCACCTGAAACACGCTGGCCTGCACTTGCGTGAAGTCCTTGAGCTCAAAAGCCAGCGGCGCCGGGTAGATCTGCGCATCGCTGAGCGACAGCACGGCCTGGGTCATGAAGGCACGCGTCTGGTCGTCCTGCGGCAACGGCCCCACACCGGCGCGCTGGCGCGAAAGCTGGGCCACTTCAAACAAGGTGCCGTTGAGGATTCGCACCAGCACCTCGCCAGCACGCGCGCGCTCGGCCTCTGGCACATTGGCTTCCATGAAGTCGGAGACCGCCTGCAGACCCCCCGTGGGTTTGCCATCAACCATGCCCTGGCCTGCAAACAGCGTCAGCGCGCGCAATGCGGACTGCTGCAGTTGGTCCGCCAGATCCGGCCGCGATGCGTCAATGGCCTGCGCAACATAGCGCCGCACAGCCTCTTCGCGTGTGGGCGCATCGGCCAGCGCAGCTTTCATGCGCAGGAAACCGTCCATGCCACCTTGCTCGTCGGCCGGTATGCGCAAGTAGCGGAAAGGATCGGATGGCGTCTCGCGCACGCCCAGCAGAAACACCGCCACGCCATCGCCCGTGTCCACGGGCAGCATGTAGTTGTGAAACTCCCGGGCCTGGCCCGCCGCGTCGCGCAGTTTGTAGGTCACGCTGGGGCCCACGTTGCGCAGTTCCTTTTTGGTCACGGTCTTGTTGGCCGCACCCAGGCGGGATTCCACCGACTCGCGCAGGTCGACCTTGCGCACATCCACGCCCGAGCCGCTGCTGCCCGGGTCCGCAAAGTTTTCGACGTTGATGGTGCGCAGCGCGGTGAACTCCAACGTCAGCGTATCGGCCCCCGCTCCGCCGCCGTTGTTGACCAACTGGGTGGAATTGCCCACCACCCCTTCCACCTCAAAGCCCTTGGCGCCGGCCACCATGGGCACGGCGCGCAGCTTGAGGAGCGAGCCTCCATCATCAAAGCTTGATTGGTAGATCTCGACGCCTTTGTAGCTGGCTGGGTGGTTCACCTCGACGCGTGCCGGGGTCTTTTCGCCGGTGGCCTTGTCGTGGATGACGATCTCGCTGGCGAACAGCTTGGGCATGCCGGTGGAGTAGTGCTCCACGATGAACTTCTTGAGCTCGATGGCAAACGGCAAATCCTGCAGCAACACGCCATCGGACTGGTTCAGGATGGCCGTGCTCGACTGTGTGCCTTCGGCCACCAGCAGGTTGCCGCGAAAGGTCGGGTTGCGCTCGGACAGGCGGTGCTCGGGCTTCACGTCGGCAATCAGCCCGCCCCCCGTGTAAACCGACTTGCCACCCAGCAGCATCTGCGCACGCACGATCAGGTCGCCGTCCAGCAGTCCGCCCACACACACCAGCACGATGGCGCTGTGCGCAGCGATGTAACCCAGCTTGTTCGCAGCACCCGCCTTCGCCGCAACCATCCAGCCCGTGCCGGGGCCTGCGCTGGTGTCGCGTTGCTGCATCCGCACTTTCCAGCCGCCGCCCGCCAGCAGCGTACCGATGCGACGCGCCTCGACTTCGGCAGATTGGGGCAGATCGGCCTCGGCCTTGTGATGAAAAGCCTTGAGGCTTTGCTCGCGGATGTTTTCCTTGTAAGCCTTGAGGTCCACCAGGATCTTGGGCGTGTTGCGGGCGATGCACAGCGAGGTGCTGATGACCAGAAAAGCCAGGATCAGCAGGAACCACCATGCGCTGTACACCGCATTGAGCTGGATGGCGCCAAACAGCTCGGCCCAGAAGGGGCCGAACTGGTTGACGTAGTTGACCGCGGGCTCGTGCTGCTTGAGCACCGTGCCGATCACCGATGCGATGCAGATCACCGTCAGCAGCGAGATGGCGAACCGCATGGACGACAGCAGTTCGATCACGGCGCGCCAGGCCTGGGAACCAGACTGGATGCGAAGGCCTTGGGTGGAGTCGGACATGTTGGAGCCGGGATCTGGAGGCAGGGGAAATCGAAAGAAAAAATGGGCGGGACCATCGCTGGGATGGGCCCGCCCATTTTGGGTTTGTTATTGGCGGTAGGTTCCGTGCCGCCCGGTCAACCGGGCCACGGTTTGACTGGGATCAATCAGCGCAGGCCGGCAATGTAATCCGACACGGCCTTGATTTCCTTGTCGTTGAGCTTGGCAGCCACTTGGGCCATCTGGGCATTGTTGGCGCGCGTGCCGTCGCGGAACATCATCAGCTGCGCGGCGGTGTAATCGGCGTGCTGGCCCGAAAGACGGGGGTACTGCGCAGGAATGCCCGCGCCGTTGGGGCTGTGGCAGCCTGCGCAGGCCGCGATGTTGCGGTCTGCAATGCCACCACGGTAGATGCGTTCGCCCAGCGAAACAAGCGCCTTCTCCTTCGCAAAGCCGGGCTTGGCGGCCTTCGAAGTCACCCAGTAGGCAATGTTCTTCATGTCGTCGTCCGACAGGGCGGATGCGAAACCCTTCATCACGGCGTTGTTGCGCTTGCCGGACTTGAACTCTTGCAGTTGCTTGACCAGGTATTCAGGGTGTTGCTGCGACAGCTTGGGATTGGCCGCGATGGCCGAATTGCCGTCAGCGCCATGGCAGGCGGCACACACGGCGGTGTAGCTGGCCTCACCCTTGACGAGATCCGGCTTGGCCGCCTTGGGAGGCGCAGCAGGCGCTTCCCCCGCTGCATAGGCCGAAAAAACAGGTGCTGCCAGTGCGGCAGCCGTCAGCAAAGAGGCGAGCAACTTCATATCGAGGGTGTATGTTTATGTGCGCAAAACCTCGCGATTCTACAATGAGGCTCCTTCGCCTCCCAATTTCCCATGACGACCTCTTCCAATGCGCCAGCTGCTGGCTCCCTTCCGCCCGCACCCGACGCCAAGATCGCCATGGGATGGATGCACACCGCGAGGTTTCTGACGACCGCCGCACAGTTGCACCACCTGCCACCCATCGATGTGCCCGAGATCGCCTTCGTGGGCCGCTCCAACGCCGGCAAATCCACCTGCATCAACACGCTCACCCAGCAAAAGCAGCTCGCGTTTGCCTCCAAGAAACCGGGCCGCACGCAGCACATCAATCTGTTCTCGCTGGGCAAACAGGGCGTGACCGATGCCGTGCTGGCAGACCTTCCCGGTTATGGCTATGCCGCAGTGTCGCGCTCGGACAAAGTGCGCTGGCAGCAGGTGATGGTGAACTACCTGGTCAGCCGCCCCGGCCTCACCGGCATCGTGCTGCTGTGCGACCCGCGCCTGGGCCTCACCGAACTGGACGAAGCCCTGCTGGAAGTGGTGCGCCCGCGCGTCGAGGAAGGTCTGAAGTTCCTCATCGTGCTGACCAAGGCCGACAAGCTCACGCGCGCCGAGCAGGCCAAGGTGCTGTCGATTACGCGACTGAATGCCGGCGGCGGAGAGGTGAAGATGTTTTCGGCCCTCAAGAAGCAGGGCGTGGACGAAGTGGCGCAGTTGCTGTGGCAATGGGCGCACCCGGTGGGCGCCACATCGCCCGCGGCTCCGGCAGAACCGGACGCTCCGTCAGCGCCCGCGGCTGAGGATTCAGAGCAAAAATAGCCTCTAGCGCTTACCCATCAAGCGCTGAAAGCTATTAAACAAATAGCAATTTGCAGCGCCATGATTGATACCCGCTCCGTCTCCCTGCCCCACGGCACCACCTTGCACTGCCGCGTGAGCGGTGTGGCCGGGCGCCCGGTGATGCTGTTCCTGCACGGCTTTCCAGAAGGCGCCTTCATCTGGGACGAGTTGCTGCTGCACTTTTCCCGCCCCGAGAACGGCGGCTACCGCTGCGTGGCGCCGTACCTGCGCGGCTTCGGCCCTTCCAGCAGCCCCACCGAAGTCGAGGCCTACCGCGCCAAGCATCTGGTGCAAGACCTGGCAGCGCTGATCGCTGCCGAATGCCCTGGCGGCGCCCTGGAATGCCTGGTGGCACACGACTGGGGCGGCGCTGTGGCCTGGAACCTGGCCAACCAGCAGCCGCAGTTGATGAAGCGGCTGGCCATCATCAACTCGCCCCACCCCGGAGCGTTTGTGCGCGAACTGGCGCACAGCCCTGCGCAGCAGGCGGCCAGCCAGTACATGCATTTCTTGTGCAGGCCCGATGCGGAGGCGCTGCTGGCTGCAGACGATTTCCGGCGCCTGTTCGGCTTTTTCGACGACCCGCAGGGCCGTGCCCCCACCTGGCTCACCGACAGCGTGCGCGCCCAGTACCGGGCGCTGTGGCAGCAAGGGCTCACGGGCGCCTGCAACTACTACCGCGCCAGCCCCATCCGCCCGCCACGCCACACTGACGACGGCTTTGATCCCGGCGCCCAGGCCATCACCCTGCCCGAGTCGATGCTCACCGTGGCCGTGCCCACCCTGGTGCTGTGGGGCATGGACGACCCCGCCCTGTTGCCCGGACTGCTGGACGGCCTGCCCGGCTGGGTGCCGCAGTTGCAGCTGCGGCAGGTGGAGAAGGCCTCGCACTGGATCGTGCACGAACACCCTGAGCGCGTGGCCCAGGAGTTGCAACGCTTCGTCCATCAAAAATGATAGCTATCAGCGCTTGATGGATAAGCGCTAGGGCCCTATTTGGCTCAAAACCTAACCATAAACCGGCGGTTCGCCCTCGGGCCGTGTCTTGAAGCGCTTGTGCACCCAGTAGTACTGCTCGGGCATGGTGTCGATCACGGCCTGCAGCTCGCGGTTCATGCGCTCGGTGTCGGCTTCCACATCCTCGGTGGGGTAATCGGGCCACGCGGGCGACACCTCGGCCACGTAGCCGGTGGGCGTCATGCGCGAATACACGCCCACCACCTTGGCCCGCCCCAGCCGCGCAAAGCGCGACAGCGACGGGATGGTGGCGGCGGTCACACCATAGAAGGGCACAAAGAGCGAATCGTTGCGGCCATAGTCCATGTCCGGCAGCAAATACAACAGGCCGCCTTTGCGCAGATTCGCGATGATGGGCTTGACGCCGTCCGACCGGTTGAGCATGCGCACATCGCCAAAGCGCTGACGCCCGGCCATGAACCACGCATCCACCGCGGGATCGGGGTGGGTGGCAAAGATGGACGTGAAGGCCCGTTGGCTGCGCAGCGGCAGCGCCAACCCTCCGGCATCCATGCCGTAGAAATGCGGTGCGAAGAGGATGGTGGGCGTGTCGCCCTCCAGCTCATGCACGGCGCCCGTCAGCTGCACACGCTGCGCCACTACTTCGCGCGGCGCCGACCACAGCCAGCTTCGGTCCAGCCACGTCTGGCAGAAGGCCACAAAATTGGCGCGCGCCACGGCGCGGCGTTTCGCGTCTGTCCAGTCTGGAAAACACAGCGCCAAGTTGCGCAGCGCCACCTTGCGCCGCCGCACCACCAAGGCATAGGCCACCTGCCCCAGCACCCAGCCCATGCCGCGCAGCACAGGCAGCGGCAGGCGCGCCAGCACGCTCATGAACCACACGCCCAGACGGCCGGTCATGCCTGGGCCTCGGCTGGCGCGGGGGCTTCGCCGCGCGGCTGCTTGTAGCGGCCGTAGCCCCACAGATACTGCTCTGGGCATTGGCGGATGAGATGCTCCATGGCCTGGTTGATCTGCAGCAGGGCCTGATCCATGTCGGCGGACAGGGGTGCCGGCAATGGCTCGAAGTGCGTGACGTAGCCGCGGCCCCAGGGCAGACGCTCGCAGCGCGCCAGCACCACGGCGGCACCCGTCTGTTGTGCCAGGCGCACCGCCAGCGTCATGGTGTAGGCGTCGCGGCCAAAAAAAGGCGCCCACTGGCCCTGACCGTCGGGCGGCACTTGGTCGGGCAACAGGCCCACCGCTTCGCCGCGGCGCAACGCCTTGATCATCTGGCGCACGCCCGCCAAAGTGGTGGGCACGGCCAGCATGCCGGGGCGGTTGCGGGCCGTCTCCATCACCTTGGCCAGCGCGGCCTGGCGCGCAGGACGGTACAGCACGGTGATGGGGCCGCGTTCCGCGCTCCAGCGGTGCGCGGCGGCCTGGGCCGACAACTCGAAGCAACCCAGGTGCGGCGTGAGGTACAAAATGCCGCGCCCCTGCGCATAGGCCTGCTCCACGCAGGCTTCGCCTTGCAGGGCGCAAGGCATGGTCGCGCCCAGCCACAGTCGTGGCAGCTCGGCCACCATGCGGCCCGCGTGGGCCACGGCAGCGCGCACCTGCCGGAATGAATAACCCGCCAACGCAGAGTTGGCCAGAAACCGGCGCCGGTAAGTGGGCGACACGCAAAACGCCACCCATCCCATGGCGGCGCCGAGGGCATGCAACGCCCACAGTGGAAACGCGGAAAAGAATCGGAAGACGAGTGGCATTAAAATGTGCGGGTCGCTGAGTTAAATGAGCAACTTGCAGGGCGACGTTAAAAAAATCTGCTAAAGCGTTCGCCAGAGCTCCTTCGGGGTGAGGGCAACGCCCCAAATGCCGGAAC
>PJUL01000520.1_pt1 | contig 26653 bp, 18 predicted proteins | sample 1512221 | NCBI WGS metagenome assembly PJUL01 (sample SAMN08177667, study PRJNA422409) | Feces metagenome, whole genome shotgun sequencing project.
AGCTTCACCGTGGCGATATTGGTGTAGCTGTCGACAATGCGTCCGGTCATCATCGAGCGCGCGTCGGCCTGTTCCTGAGAAATCTTGCCCATGCGCGGGATGAAATAGAACATCATCGCCACATAAGCAGCGAGCCAGACCAGGAACGGAATGGCCAGCCGCCAATCCGCCGCCGCCGCCAGAATGACGGCGCCGGTGAAATAGACGACGACATAAACCAGCATGTCGAGCAGCTTCATCACCACTTCGCGCACGGCGAGCGACGTCTGCATCAGCTTGGCGCCGATGCGGCCGGCAAACTCATCCTGGAAGAAGCTCATCGACTGGCGAATGAGATAGCGATGGCTCATCCAGCGGATGCGCTGGGGAAAGTTCCCCAATAGCGTCTGGTGCATGGTCAGCGTCGAGACGAGCGCGATGGCAGGCAGGATGAACACGATCATCGCGCCCATCAGCGCCAGCTTCCAGCCATCGGTCTCAAGGAAGGTCTCGGGATTTGCGCCCGCGAGCCAGTTCACCACATCGCCAATGAAGCCGAAGATGACGATTTCGCCGATGGCGACCGCCGCAGCGGCCACCGCCATCAGTGCCAGCCAGCGCTTGGCGCCCTTGCTGTAATAGAGGCAAAAAGCCAGCAGGCTCTTTGGCGGCTCGACAGGCTCCTCCTTGGGATAGGGGTTCAGCCGCGATTCAAACCAGCGCAACATCTTTCAAGACCACTTCATTTCACGGGATTGGGCGCAGCGCTAAACCACCGCAATGACAATTGAAGTCAGTGGTAAGCAGGCCGACGGCAAAACCCGTGCGGAAATTTCGGAACTACCGCTCATGCGGCCCATTATGGCGCAGAGGAGCGGCGTGCAGGCGGCGTTGTGGCATCCTCCCTCAATCCGTCTCATTTGACGATCAAGACTGCTGCCACTCAGCCGAGAGCCGCATAGAATACACAAGAACGACGAGTCGGCTGTAGCCGGACAGACACAGCTTGATCGGATTGACGAAATATCATTCTGTCACAAAGGCATTCCACAAACGTGGAAACCTTGAAACAGCCAAACGAGAGTTATCACTTTCGTGGCGATGGCCCGGTGCCCCACAGGGCGCATCGGATGCAGAGAGAAGAAACTGGACCGCCTCATGCGCACTGACACCGAACAGACAATCTACCTCAAGGACTATGCGCCGACGCCCTACCGGATCGTGAGCGTCGATCTGGATTTCCGCATCCTCGAAGATAATACCCGCGTCAGGGCGCAATTGACCATCGAACCGCGCGACGGCACCGCGCCCGGCACGCCGCTGGTTCTGGATGGCGACGAACTCAAGCTCCAAAGTATCGCCATTGACGGCGCGCCGCTGGCGCTCTCGGCCTATGTGACCGACGCCAACAACCTGACTTTGGTGGAGCCGCCCTTCCGCCGCTTCGTGCTCGATACCGAAGTCATGCTCGATCCGGCTGCCAATACCAAGCTGATGGGCCTTTATCGCTCCGGCGGCACCTGGTGCACGCAATGCGAGGCGGAAGGCTTCCGCCGCATCACCTATTATTACGACCGCCCGGACGTCCTGGCGCCCTTCACTGTGCGGATGACCGCGCCGCTGGCGGTCGCGCCGGTGCTTCTGGCCAATGGCAATCCGGTCGAGCGCGGCGATGCCGACGAGGGCATGCATTACGCCGTCTGGGAAGACCCCTTCCCCAAGCCCGCCTATCTCTTCGCGCTGGTTGCCGGCGATCTTGGCTCCATTACCGACAGCTTCACGACCATGAGCGGCCGCAAGGTCGATCTCGCCATCTATTGCAGCCATGGCAAGGAGGCCGAGTGCCATCACGCCATGGACAGCCTCAAGCGTTCCATGGCCTGGGATGAACGCCGCTTTGGCCGCGAATATGATCTGGGCATTTTCAACATCGTCGCCGTTTCCGATTTCAATTTCGGCGCGATGGAAAACAAGGGCCTCAACATCTTCAACGACAAGCTGGTCTTCGCCCAGCCCGAGACCGCGACCGATGCGAATTACCACTCCATCGAACGCGTCATTGCCCACGAATATTTCCACAACTGGACCGGCAATCGCATCACCTGCCGCGACTGGTTCCAGCTCTGCCTCAAGGAAGGCCTGACGGTTTACCGCGATCAGGAATTTTCGTCGGACGAGCACAGCCGCCCGGTGCAGCGCATTCATGATGTGCAGAACCTGCGCACCAGCCAGTTCCCCGAAGATGGTGGCCCGCTGGCGCATCCACCGCGCCCGGACCATTACCGGGAGATCAACAACTTCTATACGACCACGGTCTACGAAAAAGGCGCCGAAGTGGTCCGCATGCTGGCGACGCTGCTGGGCGAAGCCGGTTTCCGCAAGGGCATGGACCTCTATTTCGAGCGCCATGACGGCGAGGCCACCACCATCGAAGCCTTCATCAAGGTGTTCGAGGATGCGTGCGAGCGCGATCTCAGCCAGTTCATCATCTGGTATCTGCAAGCCGGCACGCCGCAGGTCAGCGTTTCCGACAGCTATGATGGGGCCAATCAGACCTATTCGCTGACCCTGTCACAGACAGTCGCCCCCACCCCCGGCGAACCAAGCAAGAAGCCGCTCCTCATTCCCGTCCGCTTCGGCCTGATCGGTCCCAATGGCAGCGCGATGGGCTGGAACAGCGTATCGGGCGGCACAATCGAAAATGACCTGATCCTGCTCGATAAGGACAGCATCACCCTCACCTTCACCGGCGTCGCCAATAAGCCGGTGCCGTCTCTGTTCCGTGGCTTCTCTGCCCCGGTCAAGATCGACTCCGGCCTCAGCCAGGACGATCTGCTGTTCCTCGCCCGCCACGATAGCGATCCGTTCAATCGCTGGGATGCATTGCAGACGGTTTCGACCCATCTCATCGCCGAAGCCGCGCAGGGTCGCGTGTGGTCCACTGCCGATGCAGACGCCTTGCGACAGGCGCTGGTGGATACGCTGGAAAATCCAGATCTCGACCATGCATTCAAGGCGCAGGCCATTGCCATTCCAGGCGCCTCCACGGTCGCGCGCCATATCGGCAAGGACGTCGACCCGGACGCCGTCGTCAAAGCCCGTCAGGACCTGCTCACCACGCTGGTTACGCCCATCGCAGACAAGCTCGCGGCTCAATATGATGCGCTGACCATTTCCGAGCCCTATAGCCCCGACGCCAAACAGGCAGGTCGCCGCGCCCTGCGCAATGGGCTGATGCATCTGATCGTTGGCGGGGCCGGTCGTGGCGATCTGGCCGCAACGCAATATCACAATGCGACCAACATGACGGATCGCTACGCCGCCATGGCCATCTCGACCCATTACTGGACCGATCAGGCACAGGCCCTGCTGGGCGATTTCCGCACCCGCTTCGCCGGCGATCCCTTGGTCTTTGACAAATGGCTCATGGCTTCGGCGCAGGCACCCGACGATGGCGTGATCGAACGGATGCGCGCCATTCTTGCCGCGCCGGATTTCCCAAAAACCAATCCCAACCGTCTGCGCTCGCTGCTTGGCTCCTTCGTCATGAGCAGTTCGCCGCAATTCACGCGCGCCGACGGCGCAGGCTTCCGCTTCGTCACCGAGGCGATCATCGAGATCGACAAGGTGAACCCGCAGGTCGCCTCGCGCATCCTCACCGGCTTCCGCGTGCTGCCCATGCTCGAAGCCGGTCGACGCGAGGCCGGCACGGCGGCGCTGGAAGCGCTCAAGAACCAGCCCGGTCTCAGCCGCAATGTCGGGGAAATTCTCGACCGCATTCTGGCTGGTTGATCGATTATAGCAGGGGCGCTGGCGCCAGTGCCCCTGTTTCGCATTTCTGTTCCGCTCAACGTCAACAGTCTGCTCACCAATTCGCCTCAGATGCGAACATTTGCGGTCCGGAACAGCACCCGGCGAGATTGGAAGAATTTTTCTTCACCGCTAAGTGATTCAGCCGACTCCGCTTTTTCGCCTTACCCACACACCCGGCAAAAAGTGCCTATGGACAGTCGGACCTGACCTGATTCATACCTTGTTAAGAGCTGAATGGTTTGGGACTAACTCACTCTTCAAATTGGAGAATTTTATGCGGACGTCGGAGGTACCCGGCGCCGACGCGCTTGGATTCCGCGTTGGCAAAGAACAGGCGGGCTGGCGCCTTTCTCAGGTAAGCTTCGCCGTTGCCGCCATGGCATTTCTGTCCGCATGCCTGTTCATCGCCTATGACGCCGCGCGCAGCCTTGAACATGCTGGCAACAATCCAGCATTTGAAACATCCATGCCAATCAGTGGCTTAGCCGCCATGGGCACGATGTCACGCGCCAGCCTGATCGGCGAAACCGGCCCGAACACACAGGTTTTCCCCGCTGCACAGCATGACGTCCTCGCCGGCATTGCCGGTCGCGGCTTTATCGCCTTCGCGCTGGCCGGCTTTATCACCATAGCCGCCTCCCGCCGCCGCAACGACGATGTGTCAGAGCGGGAGCGGGTCGAGACAATGTTCCTAAATATCAAGGAAGAACAACGGCTTCTTGCCCGTCGCTATCACGAGGAAAAGCTCAAGGCGGAAGCCGCGAACCGCGCCAAGACCAATTTCCTCGCCCATGTCAGCCATGACATCCGCACACCGCTCAACCACATCATCGGCTTTGCAGAATTGATGGAGCACGAGACCTACGGGGAGCTGGGCGACACGCGCTACCGCGATTATGTGCAATCGATAAAAAGCTCGGGCCAACACCTGCTCAATTCCTTCGCCACCATCCTCGACCTCGTCGAATTGGAGAGCGGACAGAAAAACCTGAGGCAGGACATAGTGTTGCTCGATGAAGTCCTCAGCACCGTCACCCGGCGCTTTCAGGATCAGATCAACCGGGCCGGCATAAAATTCAAGGTCGGCCCCGCCACTGGCGCCGTCCTGCGCGGCGACCGGCTGGGGCTGACCCGCATGGTCGGCAACATGATCGACAATGCCATTCGCTTCACCCGTTCCGGCGGCACCATTGTTCTGGGCGCCTATGCGGCCGATGATGGCGTGGTGATCGAAATCAGCGACACCGGCATCGGCATGAGCGAGGAACGCCTTGCGAGCCTCAGCCAACCCTTCGCCATGGGCGACGCCACTTTCGCGCGCAATGGGTGCGGGCCGGGACTGGGCATCTCCATCGCGCGGGCCATTGCCGAACAGAGTGGCGGGCATCTCGCCATCGACTCCGCCCCTTCTCTGGGCACCACGGTCGCTATCTCACTACCGACAGAGCCCGCAGCGGCAGAACTCGCTGCGTAAGATGAATCGCATCTGGCACGACGAACACCGCCTCGACCCATCAGCCTCACTCGATGAGCGCGTAGAATGGCATCTTGAGCATGCGAGGCTATGCGGCTGCCGGGACATGCCAGATAACATCAGGCAGATATTGATCGATCGCAAAATCGAGCTGCCGCCTCGTCCCGCTAAAACGTAGCGGCTTTGTCGTACCAACCTTGCGCCGCCGCCTCGACTTCAGCCTGCATGTCCTGCACATCAAGCGCCAGGCGACCGAAATCGGGATAGTGGCAAAGCTGGGCCACCAATTCCTTGAAAGCGGGCGACCAGGCCTCCTCCTTGAACGGGCTGACCAGAGCCGAACTCATGACCTGCAAGATCGTCGCGTAGAGGGTGTGAATTTCCGCGAGCCTCTGTCCTTTAGGCACGAGACCTGTTTCACCAAGCCGCGCCAGCACCCGCGCGGTCGGGGCCTGCGGCAAGCCAATTTTCGCCCCCGCAACCAATTGCGCCGACTGTGCGATGAATTCGAGATCAACCAGACCACCACCTGCCAGTTTGAGGTCGAAGGCATGACGAGGCTTGCGTTCACGCGCCATGAGCGCCCGCATGGACAGCACATCCTCGATGGTTTTCGCTATATCGCGTTGCCGTCCCATGACCTCGGCAATCTCGGCATCCACCTTTTCGGCCATCGATCCGGTCGCCGCCACAACGCGCGCGCGGCTCAAAGCCAGATGCTCCCACGTCCACGCATTGTCCTTGTGATAGGCATGGAACCCGGAAAGGCTGGTTGCCAAAGGTCCGGCATTGCCAGAGGGCCGCAGACGCATGTCGGCCTCGTAAAGCACGCCCTCTGCGGTGGGGGCCGAAATTGCTGCCACCAGCCTCTGGGTCAAGCGGGCGAAATAATGCGGAGTGGCCAATGACCGCTCACCATCCGACTCTGTGTCCGGTGCATCATAGAGCAGGATGAAATCGAGATCGGAGGTAAAGGTCATCTCGCCGCTTGCCATCTTGCCAAAGGCCAGCAGCGCTATTTCCGCATCGGGAATGCGGCCATGGCGAATGGCAAACTCGTCCTGCACCTTGTCAAAAAGGCGATGCAACAGGGTTTCGGCCAGCGCCGTAAATTGCTCCCCTGCCCCCGTGGCGCTAACGGTGCCGGACAGCAGGCCAGCCGCGACGAGGAATTTCTGCTCCTGCCCGATAATGCGGGCACGGTCGATCAACTCTTCATACGAACGCGCATCGGCCAGAAATGCATCGACCTTAGCGACCAGCACGTCCCGATGGGTAACATCATTGGCAAAGGCTGGATCGATCAATCCATCCACGACATGGGCGCGGTGTATAACCGCCTCGGCCATGCGCGGCGCAGACGCCATGAACTGCACCAGCAGCGTGCGCAGCTGCTCATGATTGCGCAGCAGGGCAAAAAGCTGCACCCCAGCGGGCAGGCGTGACAGGAAATCATCCATCCGCGCCAGCGCCTCATCGGCATTCCCTGCCCGACCGAGCGTCTTCAACAACGAGGGCAGCAATTCCGTCAGGTGCGCGCGGGCAGCAGAGGTGCGTGTGGCGGCATAGCTGCCGTAATGCCATTTGCGCACCGTCTCGATAGCCTTATGCGCTTCGGCAAAGCCCATAGAAGTGAGTGTCTCAAGCGTTTCGGGGTCGTCATCACTACCGGTAAAGACCAGATTGCCCTCGCCTGAGCCGAGCGTTTCGCCCTCGGTGAACAGTTCCGCGTAGTAGCGCGCCACCAGTTCCAGCGCCGCGCGATAGTCTTGTTCGAATTCGGCACGGTTCGACTTGCCCATGAGGCGCGCAATGACCTCCACACCCTCAGGAGTGTCCGGCATGATGTGGGTCTGCTCGTCGCGCAGCATCTGCAACCGGTTCTCGACGGCACGCAGATACCAATAGGTCTGCGTCAACTCATCCGCCGTCTTCTCGCTGATCCAATTCGCCTCACATAGAGCCGCCAGAGCCTGCGAGGTTGGCCGCACCCGCAAAGCCTTGTCGCGCCCTCCAGCAATCAATTGCTGCGTCTGGGCAAAGAACTCGATTTCACGAATGCCGCCGCGACCAAGTTTGACGTTATGGCCTTCAACGCGAATGTCGCCCACTTTTTTGGAGACATTGATCTGCCGCTTCATCGCCTGAATGTCGGCAATAGTGGCGAAGTCGAGATGCTTACGCCAGACATAGGGCGCCAGTTCCTTGAGGAAGGCTTCACCCACTTGCTTGTCGCCCGCGCAGGGCCGCGCCTTGATCCAGGCGGCACGCTCCCAATTCTGGCCGCGCACTTCATAATAGGCGATTGCGGCATCGACTGAGAGAGCAACGGGGGTCGAGCCGGGATCGGGACGCAGGCGCAGATCGGTGCGGAACACGTAGCCGCCCAATTGCTGATCTTCCATCAAGCCGACCAGCTTTTGCACCATGCGCGAATAGATCTTGGTCGCCTCGGAAGGGTCCTTGAGCACCGGCTTTTGCGGATCGAAGAAGGAGACGATATCGATGTCGGAGGAGTAATTCAGCTCCCGTCCGCCATGCTTGCCGAGGGCGAATAGAGCCAGGCCCGAATTGGCAGCATTTATTCGTTCATCAGGCAGGTCCAGGAGTCCCTTTTCTGCTGCCTGACGCATCAGAAAATCGAGACAGGCCTCAAGCGCCGCGTCCGCCAGATCCGACAAAGCCTCGGTCGCCCGGGCCGTTGTCCAGGCTCCACCCGTCTCCGCAACAGCCGCCAGCAGCGCCGTACGCCCCTTGGCAACGCGCAGCGCCAGCCCAAGCACCGCCTCGTCGCCGGTCCGGCCAGTCTCGGCAATTTGGGCGAGAAGGTTAGAAAAAGCCTCGTCCGCAGAACCATTTAGCGCATTGGCTAACCATTCAGAATGATCACGCGCAAGCCCCAAGAGATAGGGCGCCTGTTCCAGCAACGGACCCAATAATGGCGCCGCCGCTCGAAAAGCAGCGGCCTCATTAGCGGGCAGTTCGGCCAGCATAGTATCGAACTGCGGATGGGCGACGGGCGGAAGAGGCGAGAGAATTAAGCTCATTTCAAAGGCTTAGCTTGCGGCGCCGAAGGCGGCAAGGTGCTCTAGACACCCGGCAATTCAAGCACCGCACGAACCCCGGGCGCATTGTCCTCAATGCTGAATTTGCCGCCGTGCAAACGCGCCACCGCATTGACCAGTGCAAGGCCCAGACCAGATCCCGGTTCGGACCGGCTCTTTTCCAGCCGCACGAAACGCTCCAGAACGCGCTTCCGATCCATTTCCGGAATACCAGGGCCATTGTCCGCCACGACAACACGCACGAAACCGGCGTCTTTTGTCAGTTCAATCGAAATCTTGCCGGGCGCACCGTCTTCGGGCCGCGCGTATTTCATCGCATTTTCGAGCAGATTGACCATGGCCTGCCCGATCAGTTCCCTATTGGCCTTGAGGGTGATTGCGGGCGCAATTGCACTTTTGACCTCGATGCCCTCGTCCTCCGCCACCGGTCCATAAAGCTCGACCACATCAGCAACAATATCGCTGACATTGACTTCTGAAAGCGCACCCGAAGGGGCTCCGGCTTCCACTCGTGCGATCATCAACAGGGCGTTGAAGGTTTGTATCAGCCGGTCGCTTTCGGCGATCACTGTTTCCAACGCTTCCTCACGCGTGCTCTCGCTGGCATTTTCGCGCAAGGCTGCTTCAGCCTTGTTTCGCAGGCGGGTGAGTGGCGTCTTGAGGTCATGCGCGACATTGTCGGTGACCTCCTTCAATCCCTGTAACAATTGCTCGATGCGATCGAGCATGGCGTTTAGATTGGTTGCAAGACCGTCAAATTCGTCATTGCGCCGGGTGATGGGCACGCGCTCGGACAGGTTGCCGGACATGATCTTGGTGGAGGTATCACGGATCGCATCGATGCGGCGCAGGACGCGCCTGGCGGTGAAACCGCCTGCAATGACCGAAAACACGATGATGCCAACGACACCGACAAGAAAGCTCTGGAGAATAATCGCGGAATATCCACGGCGCTCAACGACATCGCGTCCGACAACGAGCCTCATGCCGTTGCCAAGTTCCACGGAGCGGACCACCGCAACACCTGCGCGCTTCGGCATATCGGCACTGGCGCTATCGTCGCCCCACGGGTCCGGCCGATCATAGTCGAAGCTATACACGCCCGGCTCGACCAAAACTTCGAGAGGCACGTCATTGAGATTGCCCAGCAGCATGAGCCCGGATGCGTCGCCCAGAAAATAGAGGCCCGGCCCTGGCTGGGAAGAAACACGATTAAGCGCGAAGGCCAGCGATCTGATGCCTTGATGGGCCTCGATCCGCTGGAACTGGGTAACCTCGCGGTCGATATCGTCAGTCTGCTGGCGCTGGATCGACACGCTCGATTGCCAGCCGATAAAGGCCATCAGCAATATGGCGAAGACAACGAAGATCGCAATAAAGGTAGCTGTCAGGCGAACTGTCGAGGTCCGCCAGACCTGCGCAAAGCCGGCCACTCGCTACTCCCGGATCATGTAGCCAGCGCCACGCACAGTATGCAAAAGCGGCATGGCATGTCCCTTGTCGATCTTGGACCGCAAGCGGGACATATGCACGTCGATGACGTTGGTCTGCGGATCAAAGTGATAGTCCCAGACATTTTCGAGCAGCATGGTGCGGGTCACCACTTTGCCGGCATTTTTCATAAGATATTCGAGCAGACGGAACTCGCGCGGCTGCAAAAGGATGGATTCACCATCGCGCTCTACCTTGCGGCTCAAGCGATCAAGGGAGAGTCCAGCGACCGAATATGCCGTTGCGGCCTCAGCCGGGCTCGACCGGCGGGCAAGCACCTCGATACGGGCCAAAAGCTCGGTAAAGGCATAGGGCTTGGTCAGGTAGTCGTCCCCACCCGCACGCAGGCCGGTAACGCGATCATCGACTTCGCCCAGAGCGGAAAGGATCAATACGGGGGTTTTGTCGCCTTCGGCGCGCAGGCTTTCGATAATGGATAGACCATCACGGCGGGGCAGCATCCTGTCCACCACCAGAACGTCATAATCCATGCCCGAGGCCATGGCATAGCCGGTTTCGCCATCGGCAGCGTGATGAGAAACATGTCCAGCCTCATCCAATGCCTGAATAAGATAGCTTGCTGCTTCCCTATCATCCTCAATCAGCAGGATCTTCAAGGTCGGCCCTCCGGTTAAAAATGGCCCCGGAGCCGAAGCGCCGGGGCCGCAGGATTATTCGGTGATCGGCAACCCGATGAACCGGGCTTCGCCGTTGCGAGACACCTTGAGCAGAGCCGTATTGAGGCCCTTATCCTTGACGCCCGCAATGGCCTGATCGAAATCACCAGCACTCTGAATGACGCGGTTGTCGACTTCGAGCACAACATCACCTGTCGAGATGCCGCGCTGACCGGCAACGCTGCCAGCATCGACATTCTGCACCAGCAGACCGCCGGAACCGTCACCATTGGGCACCAGCGTCATTCCGAGGCTGGTGGTTGCTTCAGGCAATGCCTGTGGGGGCACAGGAGCCTCCGGGGCCACCTGGGCAGTTTCTTCAAGCTGGGCAAGCTGGACGGACAGTGTCGTCTCCGCGCCATCACGCCAGATTGTCACCTCAACGGTGGAATCCGGTGCCTTGCCAGCAATGGTGCGGCTGAGGTCCAGCGCATCGTCGATTTGATCACCATCGATCTTGAGGATGATGTCACCCGACTTCACGCCCGCCGCACCTGCAGGACCATCTTCAGTCGGCTCGCGGACAATCGCACCTCGGGCGTTAGGCAGGCCAACGCTGTCGGCAATGTCCTTGCTGACGTCCTGAATGGACACGCCGAGATAACCGCGCGTCACGGTGCCGTCCTGAATGAGCTGACCAACGATCTGCTTGACGGTGTGGGCGGGAATGGCGAAGGCGATACCGACATTGCCACCATTGGGCGAATAGATAGCGGTGTTCACGCCGACCACTTCGCCATTGGTGTTGAAGGCAGGGCCACCGGAATTGCCGGTATTCACCGCCGCGTCAATCTGCAGGAAATCGCCGTAGCTGGAACCACCGATATTTCGGCCCGAGCCGGAGATCACGCCCACGGTAACAGTGCCACCAAGTCCAAAGGGATTGCCGACAGCAACAACCCAATCACCCACGCGGCTCGGCTCATCCTCAAAAGTCACAAAAGGCAGGTTATCGCCTTCAATCTTGAGAACTGCGAGATCGGTACGCTCATCAGTCCCGACGATTTCGGCGACCTGTTCGCTGCCATCTTCAAAGACAACGGTTACCTTGGTCGCGTCTTCGACGACGTGATTGTTGGTAACAACATAGCCGTCTTCAGAGATGATGAAGCCAGAACCGGCGGCCATGAACTGGCGGGGCTGGGATTCACCACCCTGCCCGCCACGACTACCAGGCCCATTATTGCCGAACTGGTCGAAGAAATCACGGAACGGATGATCGTCGGGCAGATCGGGGAAATTAAACTCGAAACTGAAGTCACGGCCGCTACGCTGCACATTGCGTCCGGGCGCTTCGGCCTCGACACGGATGGATACCACCGCCGGTTTGACAGCATCGACGAGGTCAGCAAAGCCCTGCTGGACAGAGGTTTGCGGCACGATGATCTGCGCTGCATTCTGCACCTGCGCATTGGCGGCCTGTCCGGTCAGAACAAAAGCAGTGGATACACCGCCTATGCCCACCAGAAGCGCCAGTGCCGAAGCGCCGAGCCAGCGGCTTGTACGCGAGATTAGAGTCGAACGCATAGGAACCAGTCTCCTTCGTTAAGCCCTCAACAGCTTGTGACGATAGATATGGACCGGCAAGCCTTTCTGTGAAGTTGCGCCGACATTAAGCTTTGGCAATGTTGCTGGCGAGATTGCGGCGAGTTTACTGCCGATCTGTGTCGGCCCGCAGCTGGTCAAGCGCGGCCTGTTCTTCTTTTGTCAGGCCAATCGGCGCAGGAACACGCTTCTTGCGACCGGCCATCCACAGGGCGCCAAGCCCGACGATCAGCAGGCCCGGCGCTGCGATCCAGAGCAGCAATGTATGTGCATTGAGGCGCGGATTGAGCAGAACATATTCGCCATATCTATCGACGATATATTGCTCCACCTCACCATTGCTATCGCCTGCAACCAGCCGCTCGCGCACCAGCACGCGCAAATCCTTGGCCAGGTCGGCGTCACTGTCGTCGATGGACTGGTTCTGGCAGACCAGACAGCGCAGGCCCGCCGACAATTGCCGCGCACGTGCTTCCAAGGCTGCATCTGGCAGGATTTCATCCGGCCCAACGGCGATTACGGGCGTGGACAGTACCATCAGGATGCAAAGCAGGAGAGCCCGCACTTTCATTGCGCGGCCTCCGGCATTGCCTTGCGCGCCCGTTGCGGGGCACCGATGCGGAGCCGACGGTCTGTCAGGGACAATACGCCCGCCCCCGCCATCACCAAGCAACCGATCCAGATGAGCAGGATATAGGGCTTGTGCCAGACACGGATGACATGAGTGTCGTTCAGGGGCTCGCCGAGCTGAAGATAAAGCTGGGACAGGCCGTAGGTCTGTATCGCGGCCTCGGTGGTAGGCATGCCGCTTGCCACATAGGCGCGTCGCTCGGCCTCAAGCCGCGCCGTGCCACCACCGGGAGCGGTAACGGTAAATATGCCCGTGTCGGCCAGATAGTTGGGTCCGGGAACCTGCTCAAAACTATCAAAGGCGATAGAATAGCCTGCCAGCTCGGTAACTTCGCCCGGATTGAGCGTTGTGACGGTTTCTGTCTCCCATGCGGTAACAGAAACGATGCCCAAAACCGTCAGCCCCAACCCAAGATGACCAATCGCGGTTGACCAGATGCTCCCCGGCAAACCAGCCAAGCGTCTTAGGCTTTCCCCAAGCGGGATGCGCCCCAGCTTGGCGCGCTCGATTAGTTCTGCGACAGATCCCAAGCTCACCCAGAAGCCCAGCAATAGACCGAGCGGGGCAAGCGAGATCGACACGCCGCCCAGCGCGGAGATCAGCACGGCAAGAAACACGGCAAGCGCAGCCATGCCCATGAGGCGCTGTCCCGCCGAAACCAGATCGGCACGCTTCCAAGCCAGCAGCGGCCCAAAGGGCAGCACCAACAATAGAGGCGCCATCAGCGCGCCGAAGGTGAAGTCGAAGAACGGCGCACCAACCGAAATCGTCGTGCCGGTCAGCGCGTCGAGCAATAGCGGATAAAGGGTGCCAACCAAGACTGCACCAACAGCGGTTGCCAGGAACAGATTGTTGAGAATGAGCGCCCCTTCGCGGCTGATCGGCGCAAAGAGCCCACCATGCCGAAGGGATGGCGCGCGTATAGCGAAAAGAATGAACGCGCCGCCAATCAGCACCGCGAGAATGGACAGAATAACCAGCCCGCGCGTCGGATCGCTGGCGAAGGTGTGCACTGACGTCAGAATGCCCGAACGCACAAGGAACGTGCCTAGCAGCGACAACGAGAAGGTGATGATGGCAAGGAACACAGTCCAGATTTTCAGCGCATTGCGCTTTTCCATCACCAGCGCCGAATGCAACAGGGCGGTTCCGGCCAGCCAAGGCATGAAACTGGCATTTTCTACCGGATCCCAGAACCACCAGCCGCCCCAGCCAAGTTCGTAATAGGCCCAGTAGGAACCCATTGCGATGCCCAGCGTCAGGAATATCCAGCTTAGCATGGTCCAGGGGCGCACCCAGCGCGCCCAGGCCTGATCGATACGGCCGGAGACCAGCGCGGCGATGGCAAAGGAAAAGCAGATCGAGAAGCCAACATAGCCCGCGTAGAGCAGCGGCGGATGAATGGCGAGGCCGATGTCTTGCAGGATGGGGTTGAGGTCTGCCCCTTCCAGGGGCGGCGAGGCCAGCCGCTCGAACGGATTGGAGGTGACAAGCGTGAACCCTGCAAAACAAACCGTCAGCAGGCTTTGTGTACCAAGAACCAGATTGAGCAAGTCAGATGGCAAGCGGCGGCCAAAAGCTGCGACCAGCGCCCCAAACAGCACGAGGATCAAAATCCAGAGCAGGAGCGATCCTTCATGATTGCCCCACACGCCGGAAATCTTGAAAATCAATGGCTTGAGTGAATGGGAATGGTTGGCCGCGAGGGCCACGCTGAAATCGGACACGACAAAAGCATGCACCAGCGCCAGAAACGCCATCGCCACCAGCACAAATTGCAATATCGCAGCCTGACTCAGCGTCATCGACAATTGCTCGCCCCGCCGCCACAGCAAAAGCCCGCCCACAGCGGACATGACCGCGATGGCGAACGCCAGGATCAGCGAGAAATGGCCAAGTTCGACACTCACTGGCTACCGGCCTCCGGCCGCCATTCGCCCTGCGCCTTGAGCGCATCGACGACTTCTTTGGGAATGTAATTCTCATCGTGCTTGGCCAGCACATTGGTGGCGATGAATTCGCCATCGCTATTCATGCTGCCTTCGGCCACCACGCCCTGCCCTTCGCGGAACAGGTCTGGCAGGATACCATTATAGTGGGAGACGATATCCTCGCCCCCATCGGTAATCGCAAAGGTGTTCAACTGGCCATCGCGGGTCCAGCTCTCTTCCTTTACCAGCCCGCCAAGCCGGATCGGATGACCCGGTTCCACTTCACGCGCGGCGATATCGCTGGGCGAGTAAAAGAAGACGATCTGGTCGCGCAAGGCCACAAGAACCAGTGTTGTGGCTATGGCGAGCACCACAGCCAGCCCGGCAATGATAGCCAGACGCTTCTGTTTGCGGGTCATGCCCTTGCGCCGCGCGCCAGCCTGCATCGTCATTGCGAGCCTCCGTTCAATACCAGCCCCGCGCCCAGCGCGAGCGTGTCGAGTTCACCACGATCAAACGCCGCCGGATAGGCCGCAACGGCTGCATCATAGGCTGCCTGAGCATGGTCCAAATCGTTCAGAACGATATAGGAGCGCAGCAATTGCATCCATTCGTCCACCGTGCCGCCCTCGCTGGCCAGGCGGTCAGCGAGCCCGCCCACCATCGTTTGGATCATGTCGGACTGCTGCTCGGCATAGGTATCGACGCCATCGGCCTGCGCCACTGCAAGCCCCTGCTCTGCTGCAGGCAACCAGGCCTCATCGCCATTGGACAGATCGATGGCTTGCTGCCAGTAGTCAGCCGCGATCTCATACTCTTCGCCGCGCATGGATTCCGCTGCGAGATAAAGCCGCGAGCGCACATCGAGTGGATCGGTGTCTGCGGCGGCGCGCAAAAGATCCATTGCCTCTTCCGAACCGTTCTCGCCCGCCTGTAGCAGCAATGCCTCGGCCAGATCGGTCTGCAGAACAGCACTTGGCTCCGAGAGTGCAAGAATCTGCCGATAGGCATTAACCGCATCGGCATAGCGGCCAGCCTCAATGTAAACGGGAGCCACAACCGTCCAGCCACGCAAATCGTCTGGAACCTGTGTCAGCCGGGCCTCGATCTGGGCGATGGCATCGTCGAGCGTAATGTTCTGCGCGGCGACCTCCGGACGTTCGGCTAGGGGCCGCGCGGGAAGATCGGGATGACCAAGAACGGCATAGAGGCCAATGGCTATGGCGAAAACACCTCCAAGCCCGACCAGAAGCACGCCGCGTCCAAGCTCGGCTTGCGGGGCCGCACCAGAATCGCTCTTGTTGCGCAGCATTTCGCGCGCCAGCTCACCCTTTGCAGCAAGCGCCTGCTCTTCATCGAGCTTGCCACTTGCCAGATCGGCGTCGATACCGGCCAACAAGAGGCGGAAATGGCTGTTGGGATCATCCGTTTCGGGCGCAGTTGCGTTGACCGCGCGGGAGCCCGCCGCGTAAAACAACGCAGCGCAGGCAATGGCAGTTATAATTATGGCGATCGACCAGAAAATCATCGGCCCCAGATGCTCGTATGCTTCGCGCGACAAGGCTGGCTTCTCTATAAGCCGAATACGGCGAAAAACCATAAAAACAGCGCGTGAATACAAGGACGCATTGCCACAGGGACCGCTCGCCGCAGGTCAGTTCGCCGCATGACCAACATTATCGCCGATTTTGCGATTATTGGATCGAGCCCGCTTGCGCACCTTCTTGCCGGACTGCTGTCATCCGCTCATGGTCGCCGGGTCATTCTGGGCAATCAGTGGCAGCCCTCTCAAAGACTTCCGCGCAGTATCGATCTATCGGTCGCTCCAATCACGCGCCCGGAAAGCTGGGAGCTGCTCGGCGACGGCATTGCCGAAGTTGTAAAACTCCTGGGCCGCATCGCTGGTCGCGGAGCATTCAGTCACGTCGATCCGATCTTCTTCGCCGATGATCCTCGCGCCATTGAGGCCCTGTCCCATATGCGCCATATGGCGCTGGGTTTTGGTATCGCCGCCGAACCGACCCCGCCGTCATTGCTGGGCGATGGACGCATCGGCGTGACGATACGCGATGCGCTGACATTAAACCGGGCGGCATGCGCGCAACATCTCGACGCATGGCTTAGAAAATCGGCGGTAGAAAGACCGCTATTCGAGAGAATAGAAATTGCCGAGGATGGCAGTGCAATTCTGCACGCTGATGGTACCAGCTATTGGGCGCACCAGACTATTCTTGCTGATGACGAGGCCATTTTGGAGCTTCTCTCCCAAAGCCAATGGCCAGAAATATTGGCGCCCCATGCCGCCGCGACCATACTCACCGCTCCAGCGCGCCTGCTGGCGGCGCCGGTGATGATGGAAATCCAGTCTGGCCTGACCCTGCTAAAACAGGAAGAAGGCGGCGTCGCAGCAATCGGCATGGAGAACATGGTAGCTTTTTCAGCACGTGTTCAGGGTCTGCTCGGCCAGAATGGACCGATAGAGCAAATCGGCCAGACGGCTTTTAGAGCCATTACGACACGCGATGGCGCTCCGGCTTTGGGGAGAATTGGCGGCGTGGGTGCCGATGTGATTGCCGGAATGGGCCAGACGGGCCTGTTCATGGTGCCCGCATTGGCGAGATGGCTATGCGACGCTTCGACCGGCGCCGAGGCCCGCTGGTTCGGTGCGAGGCTCGTGTCCCGCAATGACGCGGACACCCCAGTCGCCGAATACAACGCCTGCTTGCAAGGCGCAGCACAATGAGACCACAGATCAACCGTTTACCGGAGGCCGGTTCGGGCACATTTTCCGGTAGCGCCATCAATCGAAACCAACCTCTGCGCTTCCGCCTCGATGGCCGATTGATTTCAGGTTTTGTCGGAGACAGCGTGCTCAGTGCTGTCCTCGCGTCGGGTATCGATACGCTGGGAAATCAAGGCGATTGGCCAATCGCGCTCACCCCCAGCGCTAGCCCGTCGATCAGCTTGGCCGACCGGGCCGGAGAGCCTCGACACAGCCTGTCCATGGCGCGGACACCCGCAATAGACGGTGCCGAATTCGTAACATTGGGTGCCCGCAGTCCCAATCCGCTGGCTCGCCTGTTCCTGCCGGGCAGAACGCTGGGTGTAGAGCTTGGTGGCAAGCCAGCGCTCGTCCGCCCATGGCGCGGCGTGCACGCAAATGAGCGCAGAGCGAGCGACCTGGTGGTTATCGGCGGAGGCGTGGCTGGCATGGAGGCCGCTCTCACCGCGGCAAAGAGCGGCTTAGCTGTCACCCTGGTAGAGGCCGGCGCCACACTGGGCGGGCATTCCGGCCTTTTTGGAACTCAGGACGGTGAGCTCGCGCCGGAGCTGGAAATAGCGCGTCTGCATGCATCCATGGAAACGAGCGATGCGATCACCGTTCTGCTCAATAGCCGCGCCTTCGCCATCAGAGCGGGCTTGGTGCGCGTTCACAGCACCGAGCTTGTCGACCGCATTCCCGAAGGCAAGGTGATTGATCTCACCACGCGCAATATCGTGTTGGCGGCCGGTTCCCGGGAAGAATTGTCGATCTTCTCGGGGAACCGTCTTCCGGGCGTGATCGGCACGCTGGACGCCTACCAACTGGCCACACAATATGGTGTCTGGCCGGGCCAATCAGCCCTTGTTTCCACGGCCAGCAATTTTGGCTATCGGCTCGCCATGCTTGCAAGCGATGCCGGACTGACCGTGACGCGCATTCTCGACAGCAGAGATAGGGCCGCCTCGCGCTTTATCGAGTTCAGCCGAGCCTATGGCATGATTCAAATGCTGGGCGCGCAGCCGCAGATGGCGAGTGTCGCCAAGATTGGCCGCACTCTCGCTGTTCATATCGGACGAGAGGGCGCTGATGCCTTGCTCACCGAGCGCCTGTTGGTCTGCGGCGGCTGGCAACCCGATCTGACGCTCTGGCACAATGCAGGTGGCACTAGCCGATGGAGTGCATTGCACAATCGTCTCGAAGCGCGTGGACATTTGGATAACATTGCGCTGGCGGGCAGCGCCGCCGGCTATTTCACTCGTCTGGCATGCGTTGAAAGTGGGCGCGACGCAGTAAAACTGCTGCTGAAGCGCAAGCGTAAACCGATTGCCGACCCGGTAATCGACCCGCTTTGGGAAAGCTATGATTCCACGTTGCCCATCGCCAGACCGCGAGAAAATGCAGCCCCGGCCTTCCTCGACAGCGGCCCGAATTTGCGCCAGCGCCCGGCTGAGCGCAGAACAAGCTGGACTGACATATTCAGGCTCAACCACCCACAAAATGGCATTCAGAGCCTGTCCGAAGCGCCCGAGCCTTTGTCCATTGGCGAGATTGTTGCAGGTGTCGCTCTAGGCTTGGTTCCGTCCGACGGCGCGGGGCGTGTCGCCCAGGAGCGCGTCGCTCTGGTGCCTCTCGTTTCCGTCGAGCAGGCTACAACAAGCACGGAGGACGATGGTCCTGCAGCGCTTGAAATCCCATCCTATCTCGAAGGCCGTTTCGGCCCAGGCGCCCGGATCGTCGAAATTGTCCCCGCCGAACCGCGCCAGTTCAGCAGCGGCGCTTTGCTCTACCGCACAACAGATTCGACAAACCCGCTTGATGCTGTGGGGGTTATTCTTCGTCACGGAGAGGGCAATGCCGTTGCCCTTGTGAACGATGAGACGGCTCAAGATCAGCTAGCCATCACCGCGCAAGATCAAGGTCGCGCCATCGCGGCCAGGATTATTCCGCTCAACAATGTGGTTTAGGCGCGGCGCTCGGCTGCCAGACGGGCCCGCTTCAACGTTTCGGCATAATCCGCATTGAACCGAACTTCAGCCATCTTGATCGCAGCGTCGAGGCGGTGCCCGGTCATGACCTCGCCGGGGCTCTGACGGATCAGCTCGAGATTACGCTGAATATGCAGTTCCAGCGCCTGCCCTGCCTGGCTCCAGGCCTGATCGAAAACCGCATTTAGGGCCAGAGAATCGCGGCAGTCACGAACAGCGGAGAGCAGATAAACGCCGTTCACAGCCGCGAGCATGCGATCATTGTCGATACGGTCCGCGCCCTCACGAGGCCGCCGCATGGCAAGATTGAGGTCCGTGACCACTTCCTTGATCCGCGGTTCTACGCGATCCGAGACCATTTTGGTGATCGTTGCCAGAATTTGCGTCGTCCGGCTGCCGCGCTCAAATTCGATATATCCGGTGAGGGCGCGCACCAGACGGTGGAACCGATCAAGGCTGCGACAGACCAGATCGATATCCGCGAAAGGTCCGACAAGTTGCAATTGGTGCAACTGATTTTGAGCGTGGGCGAGATAGGCGTCGATCAGCGGCGCAAATCCAGCGCGTGCAAGCGAGGCTTCCTTGGCATTGCCGGAGAGCTTTATCGCTGCGGAAATGAGGCGCGTGGGATTGGCCACCTGCCCGGTTGCAGCATGGAACAGCAGCGACGCCATCTGCGGGTCAGATAGCGGCATGGATTGCAGGGCGACACCAATTGCATTGTCATCACCGGCCGCGTTGACTGCTTTGCCGAAGCTCTGCGCCTTGGCAAGCAGAGCTCGCGCCCGCAGGGCCGCCAGTGCGACATTGAGTTCTTCGCGGGCATTGTCACGGCCAAATTGCGCGCGAAAACGGCGCATGGCCTCCGTATCCCGGTCAATCTTGTCCAGCGCCTGTTTTGCACGCAGCAGGATTTCGGGGACGGAAGGCTCGACCTCGGCTGGTTTGAGCGTTCCACTTTCCGCCGCTTCGGCGGAAAGCAGATCAGGGCACAAGTCACGAATGACCCAGATCCACGCAGCCATTGCGCCTTCCCGCACCACCGAGCCGGCAAAGGAAAAATGCACAGGCTCATCGACCAGAACGGGATCGATCAGGCCGCAAAATGGCTTACGGGCAGCAGTGACCCCGCGTCCTGCAGGCCTGACGGTCTGCGGGGAAATTGCTGCATCGGTCTGGGCAGACTGGCTCATCAGGGCTCATAGGCGGGGTCTAGTTCACCCTCGATCCTATCAAGCCCTGGTAAACAATCCTTTTCGGGATATTAGCGAACGGCTCAGGCCGCGCCTTGCACCACGTTCCAATTGCCGTTCTGTTCGCGGCAGGCCGTACCCTTACGCACATAATCGGTGCCATTGACCTTCACTGTATGGGTGAAGTCGCGGCAGTCGAGATTATTGACGCGCACATAGGGGCCAACGGCCACCGAGCCGGTGGTTCCACGATCACCAGCCCATTGGCGCGGCGCGCCGGGGCGGCCGAATTGCAGCGCATAGAATTGCGCGCTGTTGGCTTCGTTGGAATCCTTGGCCGTCATCAGCGCCACTGCAGCGGGATCGACAAAGCCATTGGCAATGGATGTCGTCAGGCGCGCCGTCTGCACGTTCTGAGCAGAGGTCGGCACCATGGGCTGCACAACCACTGGCTGAGTCTGCAAAGGAGCCTGAACCGTCTGCGTCGTGCCGGTGCTGGTGCAACCGACCAGCGCCAGAGCAAGGAGCGGGAGAGCAAAGAGCGTCGAACGATTCATCTATTGTGGCCTTGTTGTACAGTCAGTCGGTAAATGTTGGCGTAATGCGGCAAAAGTGCGTCAGGTTCCCATCGACCGCACCAGCCCTCCGAGCCGGGCAGCTGGCAGGCGCAATTCCACCAGCAATCCGCCCAGTTGCGAGCGCTTCAGGTCGAGACTACCGCCATAGACATCGACCAGTTCCTTGACGATATCCAGCCCTAGTCCCGTTCCCGGTGTTTTCTCATCCAATCTGACGCCCCGGCGCAACACTTTCTGGGCCTCCTCATCGGTCAGACCGGGTCCATTGTCGTCAATGCGGATCAGAAGCTGGTTTCCCTTTGGGCCGCGCTCTGAAGAAACACGTATGCCGACCTGCCCTTTGGACCATTTGCAGGCATTGTCCATGAGATTGCCGACAATCTCTTCTAGATCGGACTCGTCGCCGCGAAACCACGGAAGCGAGGCATCGGGGCGCTGAAAGGCCAGGGTCACATCCGGATGGATTTTCTGCATGACGCGGGTCAGCCGCAGCAGGATCATCGTCGCATCGGCCTTCTTGCCCACCACGGAGGTGCGCGCCGCGAGCCGGGCGCGCTCCAGATAGGTGGAGACCATATTGCTCATCTTTTCGGTTTCACCCGAAACCACTTCGGCCAACGCGCCCTTGCTGGCCTGCGCCTCATTGCGCAGCACGGCGAGTGGCGTTTTGAGGCCATGGGCAAGATTGCCCACCTGATTGCGCGCCCGCTCGATAATCTGGGTATTGGAGCGGAGCAATTCATTGACCTCTTCGGCCAGCGGCGCCAGTTCCGTGGGATAGGTGCCTGAGACCTCGGCACTATCGCCCTCGCGCACCGCTTCCACCGCTGCACTCAACCGGGAAATCGGGCGCATGGCGATACGGCCAACAATGGCGCTCATGATGGCCAGCATCACCCCGACCGCGCCGAGCACGATAAAGGTCTGTCCGCGGAATTCGCCTACGAGTTTCAGCATTTCGGTGAGATTGCCGGCAACGGTGATGCGATAGCTGTCATCACCCAAGGTGACGACGCGCTCTACCAGGCGCAATTGCGTGCCGAAGGGATCGTCGATCACCTCGGTGCTGCGCCCCAGCGCATCTGCGGCCGCGCCCACCGCTTGCAGATCGATACCCACAACCGATGTGGACAAGTTGACCAAATCGCCTGCCCCATCGCGGATGATCCAATACCAGCCGGAACGCGGACGCTCGAAGCGCGGGTCGGCCAGGGCAATATCGGGGTCTTGCGGATCGCGCGTTTCCAGCAGAGCGCCCGCCAGACTCTCGACATGGAAATCGAGCGTCTGGGTCAAGGTCGTGTCCAGCGCGCGGGAATAAAGATCGGTCAGCAGAAATCCGGTGGTGACCAGCGCCAGCACCAACCAGCCGGCAGTCAGCCAGAACAGGGAAATCGCTATGGAGCCCTTACGCAGCACGCCGGGGCCTCATCACCATGCAGGTCTTCAATCGATCAGTCCTCGACGATCTGATAGCCCAGTCCGCGCACGGTCTGAATGCAGTCATCGGGCAGTTTCTTGCGCAATCGGCCCACAAAAACCTCGATCGTGTTGCTGTCCCGATCGAAATCCTGATCATAGAGATGCTCGGTCAGCTCGGTGCGCGAAATCACCTTGCCCTTGTGGTGCATGAGATAGCTCAGCAGGCGGAGTTCATGGCTGGTGAGCTTGATCGACTGCCCATCGACCGTGACCCTGCCGGAGCGCGCATCAAGCCGCACCGATCCGGCAATGATTTCATTGCTGGCATGGCCAGCAGCCCGGCGCACCAGAGCCCGCACCCGGGCCAGCACTTCTTCCATGTGGAACGGCTTGGCCACATAATCATCGGCCCCAGCATCGATGCCTTGAACTTTGTCGCTCCAGCGGTCACGCGCCGTCAGCAGCAGCACCGGCGTTGTGCGCCCCGCACGCCGCCATTCCTCCAGCACGGACAAACCGTCCATCTGCGGCAGGCCAATATCGAGAATGATTGCGTCATAGGGCTCGGTATCGCCGAGGAAGTGCCCCTCCTCGCCATCGAATGCCACGTCCACGGCATAGCCTGACTCGGTCAGTGCTTCCTTGAGCTGCCGATTGAGGTTTGCATCGTCTTCAACAACCAGAATTCGCATATTGGCCCCCGCCCCGGCGTATCGCTATTTCGCTGTCAAAGTCAGGTTCTGCGCCTGACCGTCCGGCGCCAGAACGCCGATAACATATACCAGTGCCCCGCCCTGATCACAGACCTGCACATTGAGAATTTCGGCATTGGCATCGACACCGGCCGACGCCAATACGGCGTCTAGCGACTTGATCTGACCGGAAGCGACCGCCTCCTGTATCTGGCGCTTGTCGAGGCAGGCCTGAGCCTGCGCCGATCCAGTGCCTGCAAGAGCGAGCGCCAGCGCGAGGGCCAGAGCGATGGAAGCAGATGGTTTTGGGGCTATGGTTTTCATGGTTCCGATCAATAGCGGCCGCTAGCTGAATGGGACATGAATAAGGCAGGGCGTCAAATTGTTCATACTTGGAATATGCCCTGCCTTCGGTAGCCCAGTTGCAATCACGCCTTTCCAATATCGCCTTTCAGCCCGCGTCGCAGGAACAGAATTGCCAGCGCCTCGAGCATCAGGCTACCGCTGGAGCTGCCCTCCATGGCCGGAATGTCGAGGCCCAGCATTTGGGCCAGCCCCGCCAGCAGCATGAGCGCGGCAACGATATAGGTTTTGTAGCCAGACAACATGTCCATATCCGTTTCTCCAGATTGAGGTGAATTGATTTTGGGTGCAACGGCCAGAGCTGCCGCGCGGATTGAGGCAACGCGGCGGGTCCAGCCGCGTCCAAAGGTGGCGAAGGTAGACAGGCCACGCAGGAAGCCAAGCCGGCGGTCGCAAAGGGCGTTGACGGCAGCGGCCACATTGGCCCGCGCTGCCGCCCCGATGGTCAATGGCCCCACCCGCCCGTCCACCACGACACCCAGCACTGACTGCAAGGCACGGATGGCGCGGTCAGGACCGGAATTGACGGCATAGTCGAATAGCGCCAGATCGATGCCGGGCGGCATGTCTCCGGCCCGGCACTGGTTCCAGTAACTCGCCCGGTAAATACGCCCCGCCTCGGTTCGCGTCAGCTTTTGCACTTCGCTCTTGGGCAAGCCCCACCAGGGAGACACATTGCGCCAACGCGCCAGCGTCTTGCGGGTAATTCCCATATTGGTCGCGCCGCCGGGGTCTAGTGGATGGTCGACATAGCCACCCTCATGCCGCAGCAGCTCGACAAGACAGATTTCAAAGCGTGTGTCAGCCATTGAATGCTCCCGAGGCGGCATGCCCGAGGCCAAGCACCGGGCTGATCTGTGCGATAGAGAAGGTAAAGGCGCCTGCCGGTCCGCCGAAATCGGCCAATTGCTCGCCCATGCCGTAATCGGCCTTGGCGCTCCCGGTTTCGATCGTCCTCAGCAGCGTGCCATGATCGAAAATCCGCACCCGCCACCGTTCGGGCACATGCTCAAGAGGGGGCTCCGCCAGCCCCCATCCATCGCCGTCAGCGCGGCTACGCCGGGTCCAGATCAGCTCAATTGCGCCATCGGTCTGCCGGGTCGCCCGCGCATGTACCGGAGCCAGCGGCAGGGCCGGCCCAGCATCTGGCGCAACAATGACGGTCTGTCCCGAGATATCCGTTGTGCCAGCATAGCAACGAAGCATGCGGCTTTCCCCGATCCGGTGGGCATCAAGTGGCAACAGGTTCACGCGGTCATCCAGCACCAGTATCCGGCACCCGGGCAAAATAGGCCCCATTGCGGAATCCGTTCCCTCCAGCCCACGCAATAGACGTGAGAGACGATATCGACGCGGCTCAATCAGTTCTGCGCCAGCAAAACCAATCACCTCCCAGGCACCAGCGTCAGTCTCAACCGCAATTCTGTTATTTCCGGCCAGCGCCGAAAGATCGGATATATCGGCCAAATGGCCCGCACCCAGTTCAACATCCAGCACCTGCCCATGGCCCCACAGAGCAAGCGGTCCCGGCGCGAGAGACGAGCGCGTTTCCCCGATTGAAGCCGGGCGTGCCAGTTCAGCCAGGATTGCCCCGCTGGCATCATCATGGACACGTACCGGACCCGACCACGGCTTTGCATAGGCGGCAATCAGCAGCCGACTGCGCGCGGGATCTTCGGCATTGGGCGGCAGATGGGCGACCACCACAAGCGGCGCGACCATTGGCACGGCTGCCCCTGTCGCACCTTTTGGCATATCGGCATCGCTCGATATTGCATCGCGCCTGCCGATTGCCGTCGCCGAAACGCGGCGGATCGCGCCATCGCGAATTTCTGTAATCTCGAATGGTCCAGCCGAAAGGCCGGGAAGAATGATCTTGTCGCCCGGCTCCAGCTCTACCCGACCGGGTGGCAGCGCAAACTCCACCTTTTCACCCGCGCTCGCCCTATGGCCCAGCAGGTGTTCCGCAGCACGCCGAGCCCCCGCACTATCGAGCACCATGGGCAGCGTTTCGTTGACCAATGGCCCAGTGTCAGGGCGCAAAGCTGTTGCATGGGCAGCAAGGTAATCGCGCTGGCGCTCGAAATAACCGAGGCCCAGACGAGCCGGTTTTTCCGCAATGTCGCCGCGCCGACGCGACAGGATCGGTCCACCGTGGTCCGCCAGATCGTCATTGTCGATCACCACGCCTTCACCCCGGCCCAAAACCAGAGTGCGGATTTCTCCCGTGTCTGACGTTAATGCCTGCCCGGCAATGTCCAGCACCGGCTCCACGGCCTGTCGCGCGGTACCGGGACCATTGATCACAAAGCCGCCGATCAGCGGCCCACTGGCGGTGGCATGGATCATGCAGTCATGATCTCGGGCCATGGCCTGCACCAATTCGTCGCTCGCCAGGCCGCCGAGTCGCCCGGTCAGCCAATGCCCGTTTCGGTGGTTTGGCCCATCCGACCAAACATCCTCCAATGCTGGAAAACTCGGATAGGGCCGCGCATCCCAGGTCCAGCAATAAAGCCTTTCGCTGTCCACCATGCCGGGCGGATTGGTGGTGTCATCGTTCCAGTAGCGATGATGGGCGCGCAGGAATTGCCGCTGAATCAAGCCATCCGGCAGGCCGCTGGAGAAATAAGGCCGTCCGCCCTCTGCACTTTTGGCATCGCCGAAAATATTGGGCTGGTTTGCGCCCTTATCGACCGCGCCGCAGCCGAGTTCGGTCATCCAGATCGGTTTTGAGCGTGGTATCCAGCCGGTCGGCGTGGCGCTACGCACCCCACCGGGCCTATTGTAATGCTTCTCGTTCCAGAATGCGTACAAATCCTTGTAGCGCCAGACCCAGGGCTCGCCATAGGCGCCATCGCTGATCGGCGTGCGTATCTGTGCGCGCCGGTCCGCATCGCTGGCATAGAACCAGTCAAATCCCTCACCCCCAGCGATATAGGCGCCGAGATAATCGAGATCATATTCATTTGCCGCCTGCGCCGCATCAGCATGGTTTTCACCATCGCGCCAATCGCCCAGCGGCATGTAATTGTCGATGCTGATGGCATCGA
>PJUL01000521.1_pt1 | contig 26651 bp, 22 predicted proteins | sample 1512221 | NCBI WGS metagenome assembly PJUL01 (sample SAMN08177667, study PRJNA422409) | Feces metagenome, whole genome shotgun sequencing project.
ACGACGCGGTGAAGGCGCTGGCCGAGCAGGGCATCGCCGATCCCAAGCGGGTGTGCATCGTGGGCGCGTCCTATGGCGGCTATGCGGCGATGCGGGCAGCGCAGCGCGACGGTTCGCGTTATCGATGCGCCGTCTCCTATGCCGGCGTTTCGGATCTCAACCGAATGCTCCGCTTCAACGGCAACTTCCTCGGTTCAGGCGCGCGGCAGGACTGGCTGCGGCTGCAAGCGGGGGATCTGAAGGGCGTGTCGCCGCTGAACTTCCCCGAGCAATTCTCGACGCCGATCCTGATCATCCATGGCAAGGAGGATCGCCGGGTGCCGGTCTCGCAATCGCGGCTGATGGCCAAGCGGTTGAAAGAAGCCGGAAAGAATGCGACCTATATCGAGCAGCCCGAGGGTGACCACCACTTCACGCGCGAGGCGGATCGGCTGCAGTTCCTCCAGGCGCTCGAGGAATTCCTGGCCAAGTACAACCCGGCCTGACGGTTTGCGGTATACGCATGATGCATATACCGCATTGCCTGTGCCCGGTGATGCATATACACGATGTATATGCATCAAGACTCGCTTCCCGCCGTTTGCGCCTGCACGATGCTGCGCAAGGCCGCCCGCGTGTTCGGTCGCGTTTATGACGAGGCGCTGGCCGGGCACGACCTCACCACCGCACAGTTCGCGATCCTGCGGCACATCGCGCGCGGCGAGCCGCTGGCGCTGAGCCGGCTCGCCGAGCAGCTCGAGATGGACCGCAGTTCGCTCTATCGCGCGCTGGCGCCGCTCGAGAAGCGCGGCTGGGTGCTGGTCGTGGCGGGGCGGGGGCGCAGCAAATGCGCGTCGCTTACCGAAGCCGGGCGGACGGTGCTCCATGCGGCCGAGCCCGCTTGGGGCAAGATCCAGCGGCAGGTAGAGGAGGAGGCGGGGGCGGCGCTATGGGCGGTGCTCCAGGCGGGGCTCAGAACGTTCACGCAAAGCGCCGAGCGCGCGGGGAAGCTGCGATGATCGCGCTTCTGTCGCGACTGCCGGTGGGCGTGCGCGGCTATGCCGGCATCGTGGTGGCAGTCACCTTCGTGGCGCTGCTGGCCTCGGCGGGGCTGCGTTCGGCGCCCGGCGTAATGATGCTGCCGCTGGAGCAGCATTTCGGATGGGACCGCGCGACCATCTCGGCCGCCGCGGCGATCGGTATCCTGCTCTATGGCGCGGTGGGGCCCTTCGCTGCCGCGCTGATGCTCTCGGTGGGAATCCGGCGCACCATGCTGGGCGGGCTGGTGTTGATGTCGCTTTCGACCTTCGCCAGCCTGTGGATGTCCGAGCCCTGGCAATATGTGCTGAGCTGGGGCGTGTTCTCGGGCGTGGGCAGCGGCGCAGTCGCCTCTGTGCTGGGCGCCGCGGTGGTCAATCGCTGGTTCGCCTCGCGGCAGGGGCTGGTCATGGGGCTGCTCACCGCCAGCACCGCCACCGGTGCGCTGGTGTTCCTGCCGGTGCTGGCCTGGCTGGCCGAGGGCGGGGCGTGGCGGCCGGTGGCGCTGGCCGTCTCGATCCTCACTGCGGCGGTGATCCCGCTGGTGTTCTTCTTCGTGCCCGAGCATCCGCAGGACGTCGGCGTCCGGCGCTTCGGCGAGAATGACGCAAGCGCGCCGCCGCCGCCGCTCAAGCAGGCTGCGACCCCGGCGCTCGCATTCACCGCGCTGTTCCGCGCGTCGAAGACGATGGTCTTCTGGCTGCTGTTCGGCACCTTCTTCGTCTGCGGGCTGACCACCAACGGACTGGTCGGCACCCATATGATCGCCTTTTGCGGCGATCACGGCATCGAACCGGTGCAGGCGGCAGGGCTGCTCAGCCTGATGGGGCTGTTTGACCTGATCGGCACCACCGCCTCGGGCTGGCTGACCGACCGCTATGACCCGCGCAAGCTGCTGTTCGTCTATTACGGCCTGCGCGGCCTGTCGCTGCTGGCACTGCCGTTCCTCGATTTCAGCGCATCGAGCCTGCTGATCTTCGCGGTCTTCTACGGGCTCGACTGGATCGCGACCGTGCCGCCCACGGTGAAGCTGGCGAATGTGCATTTCGGCGAGCGCGATGCGCCGATCGTGTTCGGTTGGGTGATGGTGGGGCACCAGATCGGCGCGGCGACCGCGGCGTTCGGCGCAGGCGCGGTGCGGGCCTGGAGCGGGACCTATACGCCGGCCTTCCTGGTGGCAGGCATGTTCGGGCTGGTTGCCGCCGTGGCGATCCTCGCAGCGCGCGTGCAGCGGGCCGAGGCGCAGCCCGCGCTGGCCTAGGCGGCGCGCAGCGTCTCGAGGAAGCCGCGCATCTCGCCGAGCAGGCGACGGGCCTGGCCGACCAGCTCGTCGGTCGCGGCATCCATCTCGGCGGTGGTGCGGGCGGCGGCATCTGTCGCGGTTTCGGCTCCGGCGACTCCGGCCTGGAGATCGGCAGTGAGCGTGGCCGCAGTGCCGGCATAGGTCTGGATCGAGCGGATCACATCGCCCTGATGGGTCATCGCCTTGCCGACGGCGCTGCCGACTTCGCCGATCCGGTCGAAATGATCGCGCATCTCGCCGACGATCGAGGTGGTCGCCTGCACCGCGCCGGTCATGCGGGTGAGCTGGGCGCGGATATCGTTGGTGGCGTGCGCGGTCTGGGCGGCGAGGCTCTTCACTTCCTGCGCCACGATGGCGAAACCGCGCCCCGCGTCGCCGGCGCGCGCGGCTTCGATGCTGGCATTGAGTGCGAGCAGATTGGTGCGTGCGGCGATCTCGGCGATGCTGCCGACGCTGGCACTGTGTTGAACCAGCGTGGCGAAGCGCGAATCCGCAGAAAGGGAAAGGCTGTGGAGGTGCGCGGTCGTCTCCATCTGGGCATCGAGGCTGGCTTCGACCGTGGCCAGCGAGCGGCCGAGATTGGCCGATTCCTCTAGCAGCGTCGAAGCGCCGGTATCCGCGCGAACCGCCCGGCCGGCGACTCCGCGGATCTCGGCATGGGTGGCGAGAGTGGTGGTCTTCAGTCCTTCGGCCGAGGTGCGGGTCTGTTCGGCGGCGGCGGCCAGCTCGCTGATCGCGGCGATGAACTGGCGCTCGAAGCGATCGGCGATGCGGGCGATATCGGCGCGGCGTTGGCGTTCGCCGTCGATCTGGGCGCTGTGGCGCGCCTCGGCGGCAAGGGCGGCCTGTTGCAGCTCCTCGCGCTGGGTGGCGGCAAGCAGCAGGTCGCGCTCGCCGGCGGCGCGAGCAAGCGCCTCGCCCTGAGCGAACTGTTCGCTGACCAGTGCGGCCTGGCCGATCACGGTGCGGGCGAGCAGGGCGATGAATACGGCGAGGAAGATGAATACGCCCGCCGGGATATTGGCGAAGATGGCGTAGAGCGCGCAGATCACCACAGCGACGCCGAGCCAGGCGAGGCTGGCGGGCGGGAGCGGGGCATAGCGCAACGCGCCGATCGCGACCACGCCGGCGATGGCGGTGGTGGTGACGATCAGCTCCTGATCGGTTGCGCCGAGCCCGATCGTGGCGAGGAACAGGAACCAGCCGAGCGAGACTGCCGCGGCTTCGATCACAGTGGCGCGGAGCGTGCCCGTCGGATCCTCGACCTGCCAGTCGCGCTTGCGGCCATCGCGCCAGCGCACCAGCGCCGCGGTTCCGATCGCAAGGTGCAGCGCGAGCGCGGCGATGTGCCACGCGAGGAAGCCATGGGCATGGATCATCAGGGCCAGGGTGACGCTGACGAAGACGCTGGCAACGAAGGAAACGGGATAGCCGCGCTGAATGGCGACGCAGTGGGCGCGCATCAGGCCAGGCGGCAGCGCTGCCCATTTGTCCCAGATCGCGCGTTTGAGCGCGGTTCCGCTCAGCTCTCCCATTCTGCCAGCACTATCTGGGCATGGTTACCATCGCGTTTACAGTCGCAGATGGATGCCGCGGCGGTGAAGCGGGACTAGCAGGGCGAGCACAACCAGTAGCGTTCCCAGCGCGAACAGGAATGATGCGAGGAGCAGATTGCCGGGGAGGAGTGCTGCGAGCCCATTCCATGCCCAGGCCTGGAACCCCGAGCGCATCGCGGCGAGAGAAAGCATCAGCGAGAGCAGATAGCCAAGGATCGCGTTCATCCCCAGCACGTCGAGCGGCCAGAGCAGCTTGCGGACGGCCGCGCTGCGGGCGGCAGCGATGCAGGCGGTGAGGAGGACGCCGGACAGCCCCGAAGTGAGCAGCGCGAAGCTGCTGGTCCACAGCTTCTTGTTCAGTGGGAAGGCGAAGGAGAGGGCATAGCCCAACGCCGCGAGCGCGATGCCGGCGAGCAGGATGCGCATCGTCGCGCGATCCGGCGCCGCCTTCCACAGCAGCGCGGCGAGCATGCCGAGCAGGACGTTGACGAGCGCGGGCAGGGTGGAGAGCAGCCCTTCTGGATCATAGACGATGTTGCCGGCCGCATCGGTGCCATAGCGGTACATGTGATGCGTGGTGACGGCGATCCGGTCGACATAGCCGGCCAGGTTGCCCTCCGGGCTGAGATCGCCCGCGACATGGCCGGGGGCGGGCACGAAGCTGAGCAGCGCCCAATAGCCGATCAGCAAGGCGAGGCTGGCGATGCCGAGCGCGGGGGCACTGAGCCGCGCGCGTCCGTCCGGCATGGAGCGTGCGGTGAGGATGGCGAGCCCGGCGGCGAGGCCGTAGCAAAGGCTAAGGCGCGGCAGCACGCCGAACACGCGGAAATCGGCGAGGCCGGGGCGGGCGAGCATCTGCCATGCCCAGCCGATCAGGATCAGCAGCAGCGTGCGGCGCAGGACACGGCTCCACAGCTTGCCGTCGATCCTGCGCGGGAAGGACAGGCCCAGCGCCACGCCCATCGCGCAGAGAAAGGCCGGAAAGACGAGATCGGTCGGAGTGAAGCCGTGCCATTCGGCGTGATCGAGCGGCCACCAGACATGGTCCCAGCTACCGGGCGTATTGACGATCACCATGCAGGCCACGGTCAGCCCGCGAAACAGGTCGAGCCCGCCGAGCCGTGCGGGTGCGCCGGGCGCTTCGTTCATTGGCGATCCTCTCCGATTGCGGAGAGTGTGGCGCGGTTGGGAACGGAAGAAAAGGCCTGCCCGGGCACGCGGGCCGGGCGATTACGCCTTCACATAGACCCAGGCGGTGGCGCCGCTGGCGAGCGGCGCTTCGACGCGCACGTAATTCTCGCTCTCATAGACATCTGCCGCCGCCAACTCATCGGCGGTGAGGCGGAAGACCTTGCCAGGGATGGGCGGGGCGCCGGCATCGGGGACGAGCGCGAGATGCACTTCGATCCCGCTGGCTTCCAGCACATCCGGGTCGCGGATCGTGATCTCGATCTGCCTGTAGCCGTGCAGCACGTCGGCGCTGCCCTCGAGCAGGCGGCCGAACTGGCTGCGCTGCACGCTCTCCAGCTGGAGCGTGCCATAGGAGAAGAGCAGGGCGCCGTCGGTCATCGGGCGCCCCGGCTCAACCGATCGCCTCGAGCACCGCAGCGCGCAGCTCGGGAAGGCCCATGCCCTTCTCGGACGAGGTCGCGATGATGCCCGGATGGGCGGCGGGGCGCTTGCGGGCTTCGGCCTCGGTGCGGGCGAAGACGTCGGCGAGCTCGGTTGCCTTGATCTTGTCCGCCTTGGTGAGGACGATGCGGTAGCTCACCGCCGCGGTGTCGAGCATGTCGAGGATGTCGTTGTCGACTTCCTTGATGCCGTGGCGCGCGTCGATCAGCACCAGCGCACGCTTGAGCACGTCGCGCCCGCGCAGGAAGTCGTTCACCAGGTAGCGCCACTGGCGGACCATGTCCTTGGGCGCCTTGGCAAAACCATAGCCGGGCATGTCGACGAGGCGGAACTTCAGCGGTTCGCCCACGTCGAAGAAGTTCAGCTCTTGCGTGCGCCCCGGCGTGTTCGAGGTGCGCGCAAGGCTGTTGCGGTTGGTCAGCGCGTTGATCAGCGACGACTTGCCCACGTTCGAGCGGCCGGCGAACGCAACCTCGGGCACCACCGGGCTCGGGAGGTGTTCGAGCTTCGGCGCCGATTTGAGGAACGTGATCGGGCCGGCGAAAGTCTTCCGCGCAGCCTCGATCATGTCGTCGTCAAAATCGCTCACTTCGCGGGGGCTTCCTTCTTCATGGACTGCTTGAGCACCGGGTGGCGCGAATAGAGCCACTGCTGCTGCAGGATGGTGATGCAGTTCGAGGTGATCCAGTAGACCTGCAGGCCGACCGCGAACGGCGCCATCAGGAACATCAGCATCCACGGCATGATCGCGAAGACCTGCTTCTGGACCTCATCCATCGGCGCCGGGTTGAACTTCATCTGGAAGTACATCGAGATGCCGAGCAGCACCGGCACCACGCCGATCGCCAGGAAGGACGGCGGGGTGAAGTGGAGATAGCCGAACAGGTTCAGGATCGTCGCGGGGTCCGGAGCCGAAAGGTCGCGGATCCACAGTGCGAATGGCTGGTGGCGCATTTCGATCGTGAGCAGCAGCACCTTGTACAGCGCGAACATGATCGGGATCTGCAGCAGGATCGGGAGGCAGCCCGCGAGCGGGTTGACCTTCTCTTCCTTGTACAGCTTCATCACTTCCTGCTGTTGGCGCTGCTTGTCGTCCTTGTAGCGTTCCTGCAGCGCCTTCATCTTCGGCTGCAGCACGCGCATGCGTGCCATCGACTCGAACTGCTTGTGGGCGATCGGGAAGAGCAGGCCGCGGATGGTGATCGTCAGCAGGATGATCGCCACGCCGAAATTGCCGACCAGGCGGAACAGCCAGTCGAGATAGTAGAAGATCGGCTTCTCGACGAGCTCGAACCAGCCCCAGTCGATCGCGCGGCTGAAGTTCAGGATGCCCAGCTTGGCCTGATAGGTCTCAAGCTGCTTCACTTCCTTCGCGCCGGCGAAGAAGCGGCTGGAATAGCTGGTCTGCTTGCCCGGCGCGATATTGAGCGCCTGGTCGAGCTGGTAATCGGCCTGATAGGCCTTGCTCGGGTTCTGGCGCTGGGCGATCGTGACCGGCACGCGCTGATCGGGGATCAGCGTGGTCAGCCAATAGTGATCGGTGAAGCCGGCCCAGCCGCCCGTGCTGTTGTAGGTCAGCGGCTTGGCTTCGACATCGGTCCAGCCGAGATAATGCGTCTCGGCCGAGGTCGAGGCGATCGGGCCGACGCGCGCGGCCCACTGGCCGGCGTCCTTTGAACGATCGGCACGCGAGACCGAGGCGTAGGGGGTGACCGAGATCGGCGTCTGGCCGAGATTCGCGACCGTCTGGCGGATGCTGAACATGTAATCCGGATCGACCGAGAGATCGATGCGGAAGACCTGGCCGGTGGCGGTCTTCGTGGTCAGCGTAACGGGGCTGGTCGGAGTCAGCTTGGTGCCGCTCGCCTGCCAGACCGTGTTCGCGTCCGGCGCCTGCACGCCGGCACCCGCCCAGCCGAATTCGGCGAAATAGGCGCCCTGGGCGCCGCTTGGGCTCAGCAGGTGGATTGGGGGCGAGTTCTTCGCGGTCGTCTCATCATATTTGACGAGCACGAGATCGTCGAGGCGCGCACCCTTGAGGTTGATCGAGCCCTTGAGCGACGGCGTATCGATCGCGACGCGCGGGCTCTCTGCCAGCACGATGGCGCGATCGCGCAGCGCGGCGGGGGTGTCCGCGGTCGGCAGCGCCTTCGGCACCTGCTTGCCGTTCACCATCTGGGTGGCGGCCGGCTGCTGCGGGAAGAACCAGTGCATGGCATAGGGCCAGGCGAACAGCAGGATCGCTGCGATCACCGCGAACAGCAGGAAATTCTTCTGGTCTTCCTTCACGAACGATTTCCTCGGAAAAACTCTATGGCACCGGATCGTAGCCGTGGCCGCCCCAGGGATGGCAGCGGGCGATCCGCCGGATGGCGAGCCAACTGCCTTTCACAGCCCCATAGCGGCGAAGCGCCTCGATTGCATAGGCCGAACAGCTTGGCTGGTAGCGACAACTGGGCGGGAGCACGGCCGACGGGCCGACCTGCCAGGCGCGGGCGAGCAGGATGAGCAGGCGGGCGATCACCGCCGCGGCCCCCTGGCCGGGGTATCGTTCCGCTTTACCTTGCCCAGCGCCTTGACCAGCTCGGCCTTGAGGTCGTCGAACGGGCGTTCGACTCCTCCGGCGCGGCCAACCAGAACATGGTCGGCGCCGGGGAGGCCGGATTCGGGCAGTATCTCGCGCACAAGCGCACGGAACCGGCGTTTCATCCGGTTGCGAATCACGGCGTTGCCGACTTTCTTGGATACGGTAATGCCGACCCGCATGATCGGATCGGCATCGTCGCGCGCACGAACGATCAGGACAAAACCGGGCATGGGAGCCCGCTTGCCTGCGTTCGCCGCGAGATAGTCTTTACGCTGTGTGAGCCGGGTAAGGCTCACCACCGCACCGTCGGCGCTTACGCCGACAGCTTGTTGCGGCCGCGGGCACGGCGGGCGCGGATCACGTTGCGGCCGCCCGGAGTCGCCATGCGGCTGCGGAAGCCGTGCCGGCGCGCACGCACCAGGTTGCTCGGCTGAAAGGTCCGCTTCATCGCTCATCCTCAAGTATCTAGAACGTAAAAGGGCCACCACAGGGGCGGCCGCGTGTCGGGTGCCCATACGGACGGTATCGTCCCGAGTCAACGCGTTCCGTTTCGCAAACGCGGCGGTTTTGCCTCGGCGCGGGCGATTTCCGCCTCCTTTTCGCGCAAACGACGACGACGGGCGCTGCGCCGGCGAAGCGCCATGTCGGCGTAGCGGCCGAATCGGGGCCAGCGCCGCTTCGCCCGGCAGAACAGCTTCTGCGCCCGAACCGAATTCTGCAGGACGAGCACAAGGCCCGCCGCGAAGACGAAGATGCCGCCCGGGCCGGGCAGGATGCCGACCACCGGCGATACGGCGATCACCAGCAGCCCGGTGACGAACAGGGCGGTGCGGAGGATGGGACTTCGTGCGCCTGCCATCGCTTCGAGGTGGGAAGCGTGTATTGCTCATGCAAGACACGGGTGCACCGTTCGTCGCGTCGTGCGGTGGCTTCATCGAACGGCGAGGGAAGCATCCGTTCCGGTGACATTCCCGGCCGCATCCGGGAAATCGGCCGCTATCGTCCCGATTCTTGGGGGAGGCGGGGTTTGGTCGCGAGCGTTTCGACGGTTGCCTATCTGGGGCTGGAGGCCCGGGCGGTGGAGGTGCAGTGCAACCTCGTCGCCGGCTTGCCCAAGTTCGTGGTGGTCGGCCTGCCCGACAAGGCGGTGGCAGAAAGCCGCGAGCGGGTGCGCGCGGCCATGGCCGCGATCGGGCTGGCGCTGCCGCCCAAGCACATAATCCTCAACCTCTCGCCGGCGGACCTGCCCAAGGAAGGCTCGCATTTCGATCTCGCCGTGGCGTTGGCGCTGCTGGGCGCGATGGGCGTGGTCGATGCCGAGACCTTGTCCGGCTATATCGTGGTCGGCGAGCTGGCGCTGGATGGCCGGATCGCGCCGAGCCCCGGCGTGCTGCTCGCCGCACTCCATGCCGCCGAGATGGGGAAGGGGCTGGTCTGCCCCGCCGCGCAAGGCCCCGAGGCGAGCTGGGCGGGACAGGTGGAGGTGGTGGCGGCGCCCGACCTCATTGCGCTGCTCAACCATTTCAAGGGCAGCCAGCTGCTGCCGGCGGCCGGAGCGGGTACGATCGATCCGCCGGTCGTGGGGCCCGATCTCGCGCAGGTGAAAGGACAGGAGACCGCGCGCCGCGCCCTCGAGATCGCCGCCGCTGGCGGGCATAATCTACTGATGTGCGGTCCGCCTGGGGCAGGCAAGTCGCTGCTCGCTTCCTGCCTGCCCGGCATCCTGCCGCCATTGGATGCGGGGGAGGCGCTGGAGGTGTCGATGGTCGCCTCGGTGGCGGGCACGCTGCAGGGCGGCCGGCTGACCCGTGCCCGGCCTTTCAGAAGCCCGCATCACAGCGCGTCGATGGCGGCGCTAACCGGGGGCGGACTCAAGGTGAAGCCGGGCGAGGTCAGCCTCGCGCATCTCGGCGTGCTGTTCCTCGATGAACTGCCCGAGTTCCAGCGCGCAGTGCTCGATTCGCTGCGCCAGCCGATCGAGGCGGGGGTGGTGAGCGTCGCGCGGGCCAATGCGCATGTCACCTTTCCGGCGCGGGTCCAGCTGGTCGCGGCGATGAACCCGTGCCGGTGCGGCCATCTGGGTGATCCGGCGCTCGCCTGCGCCCGCGCGCCGCGCTGCGCGGCCGATTACCAGGCCAAGGTATCGGGGCCGTTGCTCGATCGGATCGACCTTCATGTCGAGGTGCAGCCGGTGATGGCCGCGGACCTGGTGCTGGCCCGTCCGGCGGAAAGCTCGGCCGAGGTAGCGGTGCGGGTCGCGGAGGCGCGGGCGGTTCAGGCGGAGCGTTACCGCGACGTGCCGGCCCGCACCAATGCCGAGGCCGAGGGGGAATTGCTCACCGGGCACGCCACGCCCGACGAGCCGGGCCGCAAGCTGCTGGCGCAGGCGGCGGAAGCGATGCGGCTGTCGGCGCGTGGCTATACGAGGGTGTTGCGGGTGGCGCGTACGATCGCCGATCTGGCGGGTGCCGACGGGGTGGGGCGCCTGCACGTGGCGGAAGCGCTCAGCTATCGGCGGCAGGCGCCGCGCGGCTGACGGATCAGCCGGGCAGACTGCCCGGGGGCTGCGGCTGTGCGAGCCAGTCGGAGGGTATGGCAATCTCTTCCCAGTCCTTGCGGGCCGGGCTGCGCAGTTCGATCCGGACCGGCGCGAAATCGCGCAGTTCCGATGCCGCCTGGCGCAGCTGCGGCTCGAGATCGTCGCCTTCGATCGCGATGCTGCCGCACCACTCGCCGTTCGCCCGGTAATAGACGGCGGTGCGCAGCTCGCCGCTCAGCCATTGCTCGACGAGGCGCTCGGCCTGTGCCGAAGCAACCGCTGCATTCTCTTCGGGGCTGCCGGCCTCGGCATAGGGGAAGGTGTCTTCCCAAAAGCCGAACATTACCGTCAGGACCTCTTCGTGGCTGTCGAGATAGATCGGCTCTATGGCTTCGTCGCCGACATGGGCGATTTCGAGCAGCAGATAGCCGGGGTCCCAGCGCGTCCAGTTGCCCTTCGCCGCGATGGGCCAGCCCGAAAGGGCATCGAACACCATCTGCGACCAGGGATCGACGCTTTCGGGTGCCGTGCCGTCATAGGGAGTGCCGATGGGGTCGCCGTCCGTCATTTTCGCCCCATGCGCGATTTCGCGCCGGATCGCCAGTAAGTGAAGCAGCGACTTGCCCTGACCTGCGCCATCGTCTAGCCAGCGCAACTCGCTGCCCCTGTGGCGAAATTGGTAGACGCGACCGACTCAAAATCGGTTGCCGCAAGGCATGCTGGTTCGAGTCCGGCCAGGGGCACCATTTCCCAGATCGATGGAGGATCGCGCGCTTTCGCGCCGCGGTCTTCGCGTGCCCGATCGGCGTCTCAAAAAGAAAGGGCCGCCGCATCCGGTGATGCAGCGGCCCCAAAGTGGATCGCGGAGGCGATCAGAGCTTCAGACGGGCGCCGAACAGGATCGTGCGGCCGAAGTGATTGTACTCGTAGTTCCGGTTCGCGCCGGTGTCCGTGTAGCGGTCGCGATAGGCGTCGGTCAGGTTGGTGCCTTCCACCGACAGTTCGACCCACTCGGTCAGCTTGTAGCGCACCGAGGCATCGACGTTGGTGATCGCGTTATAGCCCTCGAAGACGTTGCCCGTGCCCGAGCCCGCATCGACATAGGGGCCGCGATAGCTGACCGAGGCGCGCGCGCTGAACTTCTTGTCCTCATAGTAGAGCGTCGCGTTGAACGCCTTCTTCGACACGCCGTAGAGCGTCGAGGAGAAAACGCGGTTCGGCAGGGTAAGCGAGCCATTGGCGTTGACCGAGGTGGCCGGTGCCGACTGGCTGTAGTTCGCTGTCGAATCGATGAAGGTGGCGTTCGCGATACCGCCGAAGTTCTTCAGGAAACCCGGCAGGAAGCGGAACGGCGCCTGGATCGCGATCTCGACGCCCTTGAGCGAAGCGCCGGTGCCGTTGACCGTGGTCACCACCGTCCAGATCGGCTGTGCGAGCTGGGCCTGGTTCAGGAATGCCGGCGACGAGGCGGCGAGCACGCTGGCGGGCAGGCCGGTCGAAAGGAAGGTCTGGCCGGTCAGCGTGGCGCTCACCGGGAAGCTCTTCACGTCCTTCTTGAACAGCGCGACCGAGAAGATCGACTGCGGCGCGAAATACCATTCCGCGGCGAGGTCATAGGAAGTCGCACGGAACGGATCGAGGTTCGGATTGCCGAACGACACCCGGTAATTGAATCCGTCGGCCGAGCCACCCGGCGTCAGGCTACCCAGCGTCGGGCGGGTCATCACGTCGGCGATCGCGCCGCGCAGGATGACCTTGTCGGTCGGGAACAGCGCGATGTTCATCGACGGCAACCAGTCGTCATAGGTCCGCTTGACGGTGACGGGCAGGGTACCGTTGATGCCGGTCGAGCTCTGGTGGGTCGACGCGTAGCGGATGCCAGCGTTCAGCGCATAGCGTAGGCCGAGCAACTCGCCCTTGGCGTCGAACTGCAGATAGCCGCCCTTCACCTCTTCGGTGACATTGCGGTTGTTGCCGACGTCGAGCAGCAACGGACGGCTGTACAGCTTGGTGTAGGCCGACGCCGCATCGATGTCGGCGACGACCCAGCTGGTGGTGGTGCCTGCCGGCTGGCCGGCATTGCCCAGGTTGACCAATTGGGTCAGTGCCGGAGTTGCCTGGAAGCCGTACACTGCGCTCGGGCCAAAGGCCGAGGTGGGCGAGCAGGCGATCGTGCCGAGCACCAGATCGGTGCCGCCATTGCCGCACACGGCGGTATCGCGCTGGAACGCCTCCACCTGATAGTCGAAGCGGCGGTACATCGCGCCCGACTTGATCTGGAAGCCTTCGGCCACATCCCATTCGGTGCGCAGCTGCGCGGTGCGGAACTTGTTGGTGACATTGGACGGGCGATCGCGGATTTCGGCGAGCTGGAAGTTTGCCGGATCGGTTACGCTGGTGCCGAAGCTGAGAACCGGGCTGCGCATGTTGGTGTAGTCGTACTTGTAGTTCTGCGCATCGCGGTCATCGAGAACGATCGTGGTCTCCGCCGGGATGTCGGCGCTCGACTTCGAGATGCCGCCGAGCAGGGTGAAGCGGAAATTCTCGCCCAGGTCCTGATCCCAGGTGCCGCCGATCTGATAGAATTCGGTATCCGACTTGCGCAGATAATGCTCGGTGCGCACCCAGGCGTCGTTGAGCGTCGCCGAGATCATGTTGTTGTTGCCGTCGTAAACCGGGTTCACGACGTTGACCGAACGCTCGTTCGAACGCAGCAGCACTTCGAGCCACTTCTCCTCGCGGGTCTCCTTGAACCGCGAGTAGAGGCCATCGATCGAGATCTTGGTGGCGTCGCTCGGCGCCCACTGGACGCTGCCGGTTAGGCCAAGCCGCTCGCGATCATGGCGCACGCTGCCATAGCGCGGGATGCGCGGGTGGAAGGACAGGGCGGCCTGCGAGCAGGCGGTGCTGGGCACATAGGTGCCGCCCGAGTTGGGCTGGGACCAGCAATTGGTGCCGTTCACCTGGTCGAAGGTCGCCTGGGCCCAGCGAACCGAATTGTTGCCGAGCTCCAGATTGTCGGTCTTCGAATAGGCGCCCGAGATCGCAACGCCGAAAGTGCCGCTCGGCGACTTCCACGAAAGCAGACCGGCGGCGCGCGGCCCCCAGTTCTTTGAGAGATCGTTGTAGCTGGCTTGGCCCGAGCCGACGAAGGTGAAGCCGGATTTCCCCGACAGCGGATTGCCGGTGTTCAGGTCGACCACCGCGCCGAGCGAGCCTTCGTCGAGCGAGGCTTCGGCGGTCTTGTGGACCACGAGCGAGCTGAACAGTTCGGACGCGAACACGTTGAAGTCGAACGCGCGGTCGCGATTTGCCGACGCGCCGTCGGTCGAGGTCGCGACAGTCTCGAGGCCGTTCAGGCGAACGCGGGTGAACTGCGCGCCCAGGCCGCGTACGGTGATCGCGCGGCCTTCGCCGGCATCGCGCTGGATCGAGATGCCGGGGATACGCTGGAGCGATTCCGCGAGATTCTGATCCGGGAACTTGGCGATGTCTTCCGCGACGATCGCATCGACAGAGGAAACCGACTCGCGCTTCACGTTGAGCGCCTTGTCGAGCGACTGGCGGAAACCGGTGACAACGATGGCGCCGTCGGTGCTCTGGTCCTGCTCCTGCACGCCCGTTTCCTGGCTGCTGTCGGCAGGCGGGGTCTGTGCCGCATCCTGCGCCAGCGCCGGGGTCGCGATGCTCGCGCCGGCCATCACCGCCAGCGAAGCGCCGGCACACCAGATATTACGCCTCAAAAACCCTTTACGCATCCCAATTCTCCCATGTTCAGTATTACCGGGCGGTCGCGTGGCGACGTCCGGCTATCGGCCGGCTGGCACCGGCTCTCTGGTTTGTCCCTGGCGGGCCGTGGCCCGTTTCAGGAAATCGTCGCGAAACGCTTGCGCCCGTTGGCGAGCAGTCTGCGATGGAATTTCTTGAGCGATTCTTTGCCCTTGCGCTGTTCTGCAGCGCCGATCCGAGCAAGGCCGAGCCATGTGAGCGCCTCTGCGGCGCGCATGGCGGGGTCGATACAGATTCGCTCGATATCCTGCGCCATCGGCGCGAAATAGGCCGCCTCTCCCTGCAATGTTGCAAGCTTGTTGCTTGTCTGCGTTAGCGTTTCTTGTCCGATATGGACACCGGTGTCAACCAGCGCCCGGCCGATCCGGAATAACATCCAGTGCAAATGCCCCAAAAGCGCGCGGTCATCGTCGGCGAAGGCCCCGTGCTCGGCCATCAGCTGCTCGGTGTAGATGGCCCAGCCCTCGGCAAAGGCAGGGGCGTAATCGAGTCGCAGCGGGTGCGGATTCGCTTCCGCCTCGATCGGCAGCTGGATCATGTGGCCGGGCAGCAGTTCGTGATGCACCACTGCCGGCAGCGTCCAGGACGGGCGATCGCGGATGCGCTTGAGGTCGGGATAATAGGCGCCGGGCGTGGTGGGGGTGGGTATCGTGCGATACCCCTGCTTGCCCTCGGCTTCCTCGGCGCGCGTCATCCGCACCGTGGCGACGTTCAGGCATTCGGGCGGCAGCGGGCCGAACCACGCAGACAGGCGGGCGGGAATGCGCGCGAGCGCGGCATTCATGTCGGCGACGGCACGGTCGCGGCCGGCATCGTCGTCGCTGTAGAGGAAGCGCGGATCCCGGAACGCGGCGCTGATCCGCGCGCCGACGCTGCCTTGTGTGTAGCCCAGCCGCTTGAGGACTGCGTCGGTGCGGCCGGTCAGTTCTTCCGCCTTGGCGAGCAGGATGCGATGCGCTTCGGCGGGAGCGATGCGGGCGCCGTAATGGCGCTCGAGCAGCAGCGCGAAATAGTCGGTGCCGCCGGGAAAACGGCCGGTGCCGGGCTCGGCAGGCGCCTTCGGAGCGAGTTCGGCGAGGAGCGCGGCCTGACGGTGCAGTGCGTCTGCGGCGGGGCCAGAGGCTTTGTCCGCCGCCGCAGCGACGCCGGCGCGGGTCTTGTCGAGTAATGGCGCGGGGAGGATCACCCCGCGCGCGGCATCGGCGCGTATCGCTTCGCTTTCCGCCTCGACCTTGCGGGCATCCGGCGTTGCGTCCCGCCACGCGCCGGCATTGGGCGTGATACTGTAGGGCGAGCGCCCGAGCCGGCCGATCGGGAAGCGGCGAACGAGTTGTGCATCGACCGCCAGTCCCGCGCGGACAACCTCGAGATCGATCCGCGGCGAAGGCGAGAGCGCTGCCGGATCGAATTGCTTCAGCTGCGCGAGCTTCGCCTCGGGCGTATCGAGCCGGCTGAGGCCGTCGAGAGCGGCGCGCAGGGCTTCGTCCCGGTTCGGCGCGGCGCGGGCGAGGCCGGGAAGCATCGCGACGGCACCGGTTGCGGCGAGGAACTGGCGGCGATGCATTGCGGTCCTCCGGTTCAATGCGGCAGCGTCACGACATTGTTCAGCCGGGTCACTTCCGCCGCGTCGCCCGGCAGCGCGACGCGCACCCGCGCCGCGCCCCTGGGCAGGTTCAAGCGGATCGTCGTGGTTTTCGGCATCAGGTCGAGCGGCGCGGCGAGGGCGGGGATGGGGGCGGTGGCCAGCGCCTTGCCCGAACTGTCCTCGACGGTGAGCGTGCCGCCGGCCGCGTCGCGGGCGCCCAGGCTATGGACGGTGACGGCGAGCTTGCCGCCCTTCACCACCACATCGTCGCTGCCGATACCAAGGTCCGGCCGCGTGGCGACATCCTCGCCCGGGGTCTTGAGCGTGAACTCGATCTCGGTGGTGGCGTGCGGCGCGAAGATAACCCGCGTCGAGGTGCTGCGCTCGAGGTGGAGCGGCGTGGTGGTGCCGTTCGCCACCATCTCCCATTCGCCCGCAGCGACGTTCCAGGTCGACATGTCGGCGCTCTGCGGCGTGTCGCCGGTGTTATAGGCGATCACCTTGAAATGCGTCGGCGTCGCGCCGGGGACGAGGATCGCGGTCTTGAGTGCGCCCTCGGGATCGTCGAAGCGCCAGCTCACCGCATTGCCCGGCCAGGTCTGGTTGCGGCGCAGCGCAATGCCGCCGAGCCGCTCGCGCTGGAGGATCTCGTTTGGCTGGTCGACGCGGTCGGACCACCAGTGCCCTTCCGTGTACATATACTGGCGCTGCGACTTGTCCTCGATCGCGGCGGCATGCAGCGATTCCAGATATCTGGTGTCGCCGGTCGCATCCCAGGCGGCCCATTGCTCGAAGGCACCGGCCTTCTTCGCCTTGTCGGTGAGCGTTTTCGACCAGTCCTTGTCGCTGCCGAGCAGCTTGATGACGTTCTCGTTGATGTCCTGCACAGAGGCGGGGCCGCTTTTGCCCACGCGGGCAAGGATCGGGCTCAGATATTTCGCATCGCCGGTGAAGCGCCAGGCCGACCACGCTGCCTGCAGTGGGGTCGAGGCGCCGCCGCCATCGCCGGCACGCTCGGCATCGGAGCGCCAGTTGATCTCGTTCGGCCAGGACCAGTTGCCCTTGGCGTCCTGCTTGCCATGCGCCAGCCAGCCGTCGACCGTGCCGGTGATCAGGCCGCGTGCATCGGGATTGCCGTTATAGAGCCCGACCAGCACCGGGGCATGGAGGACCACCCAGCTATAGGGCTTCTGCCACTCGAACGGCCCCTCGCGGTACATCTTGCGCGCGCCATACCAGTTGCTGGCGAAGTGCATGTGACCGGCGGAATTGGGCAGGATCACGCCCTTCAGCGCCTTCACCGTCGCCATAAGCCGCTCGACCGCGCGCGGTTCGCCCCAGTTGAGATAGAGGCGCTCGGCGTCCGAGTTCATGCCCTCCTCATAGGCATGGAGCTCGTCGGTGGTGATGTAGCCGAGGCCGTTCACCATCATGCCGTTCTTGTACACCGCCTCCGAAAGCGCACGGAGCGAGATGTTGATCTTGTCCGGATCGACGCCCATCAGCGCGAGCCCCGGCCATTGCTGGAGCAGATCGGTGTCGTCGGAGATGCCGCCGCCGAAGTCGCCGTACGGGACCTGGCGATTGTCGATCCACCAGTTCACGAACTGGCGGGTGATCTTCAGGTCTTCGAGCTGGCGGAACGCCCAGAGCGGCACGCCGGCCGGCGCTTCGGGTTGCTTGAAATCGGGCAGGTTCTGCGGGCCGTAGCTGATGTCAGCCCAGTAGCGGCGGCCCTCGACATTGTCGGGATCGACGCGGAGCAGGTCCTGCACATCGGCGAAGACGCGCGCATACATGGCGGCGCGCTTCGAGGCGGTATGCTCCTCGACCAGGAAGCCCCAATTGTCCTTCACTTGGTTGAAGCGATCGGCGATGTGCTCGCGCAGCGCTTCCTTGCGGTCCTTGAACACCAGGCGGATGTCCATGCCGTCGAGCGAGGTCGGGCCAAAGTCCGGCGCGGCGGAGGCGACCGAGAGATAGAGGCTGTCATTGGTAAGGATGCGGTCGCGCAGGTCGAGCCAGAGCGTGCGCGCCTCGCCGGGGCGGACGGAGACCGACAGGTCGATCATGTCGCGGCCCGGCCAGATCGGGTCCTTCACCTTGATGTTGAGCGGGATCAGCCCGTCCTTGCCGGGCGTCGCCTTGAGCGCAGGAATGTCGATCGCGATACCGTCCAGACCGTCGCGGCTATTCTCCCAGCCATAGTTCCAGGCGCGGGCCAGCGCCCGGCCGGCAAAGGCATCGCCAAAGCCCGAGGGAATCAACACGTGGACGATCGGCATCGCGCCTTCGATATGTGCTGCGGCGCCGGTGGAGGCGGCGCTGCCGGCGCCCGCGGCGGCCGAGCTGGCGCCGGGCGGGAGTGCGAGCACGGTGTTGCGTTCGTCGGCGGGGTAGCGGCCGTGGATGAACTTGTTGAGCGGCGCGAGCGCAGCAAGATCGGCCGAGACCTTGGCATCGACCGTGTAGTTGAGCTTGAAGCTGCCCTCCGGTTCCTTGCCGGTGCCAACGTCATAGGCCCAGATTTCCTGGATCGGCTGCTCCTGCATCACATTGGTGAAGCGCAGCGTGCCACCCTGCGAGCGACCGAGGGACGTGATGCTGCGGACCATGCCCTGCGGGCGCTTGGCCAGGCTGCGGAAGCTGCTGCCGTCGGCCGAATAGTCCAGCCCGCCATAGGCGGCGCCGCGGATCTCGACGCGGTTGAACTTCTCGTCCCTGGGCACGGTCAGCGTGTAGGTCTTGCCGCCCTCGACATAGACGTTCCAGTCGGGCAGCTCGAAATAATCGTCGCGGCCAGGCAGTTTCGAGCGGTTGTAGACGCCGGGCCAGGTGGTCTCAGCAATGCCGTCCACGCCCTTCCACATCCATTCCTTCAGGTCCTTGGCATCGGCGAACTCGACCTTGCGGACGCTGGTGACCTTGTCGTCGAGCACTGGCGGCGACGCCGTGTCCCAGCCGAAGCGGTGGAGCCAGGCGGCGCGCTTGCCGGCATCGGCGACAGCGGATGCCGGTTTCGGCTCGGCCTTGGCGGCGAGCGCGGCGACGCCGGCGGTGTCGAGCATGTGGTCATAGACGCGGATCTCGTCGAGATCGCTGCCGCGCATGAAATTGTAGCGGCTCTGCACCTGGTGCGGCGCCATCACGCGGCCGGCCATGCCGAACTGGTCGAGTCCGGTGTCGAGATCGGCCTTCTGGTCCTTGCGCGCGACTTCCTTGCCGTCGACGAACAGGCGGACGCCCACCGCCTCATCCCAGGCGAAGGCGATGTGCTGCCAGGCGTCAGGCGCCGGGTTGGCCGGCATCTTGAACGAGACGCGGACGCGCGAGAGGTTCGCGTCGGTCACAAAGGCGTCGAAGCCGTGGCCGTTCCAGTCGATGCGCAGGAACGCCATGTCCCAGCTGCTGTGATCGGCATAGCCTACGCGGAAGATGACGAAGGGCGCTTCGCCCACCGGCTCGCGCGAGCGCCAGAAGAAGGAGAGCGTACCGCGCTGGGCCTGGATGTTCCCGGGCGCATTCCAGGCGATATAGCCGTCATCCGCCCAGCGGAACGCGCCGCCGATCGCGCCGTCCGGCACGTTGGAGACCTTGGTCTGGAAATTGGGCACTGCGTCGCCGCGCGCCGTTTCCGCCGTGCCGTTCTTGTCACCCGAGGCGCGGAAGAGCAGGCCGTCGTCCATATTCTGTGCAAGGGCGGGGTTCGCGGCGAGCGCGAGTGCCCATGCCAGGGCGATGCTGGTGGACGTGCGGATCATGACATGCCTCTCTGAACCATAGCAGGACGGTCTCGGCCGCCTTTACTGTCAAGCATGGCGGCGCTTGACACCGGTAGCAACCGCTTTCTCATTTCCCGGCCATGTCCGGGCTGAAATCGCGCGAAGGTCGATTTGCGGGTGAGGCGCGTGCGGATCGGGCCGTTCCAATGTTTCCGCTACCAATGCGGTAGGCGCTTCGACATGCGTTGACGAGTGCATCTGACACCGGTAGCATCGTCAGGACATTCATGGACCCGCGCAAAGCCGGCCATGGCCACTCGGAGAGGAGATCGCGCACAAGTTACTCGACATGGTTCGGCACCGGTTCCGGCCTGTCTTCTCCCAGAACCCGAGAAACCGTTGGAGGCGAGCGGCGATCGGGGCAGGCGAGGCGGGTGGAGCGGCGATGTCGGACGGCGGCTGCATTTGTGCCTGCCGCGCGTGGCGAGCGAACCTCACGCGATCCGAACATGGGGAATTTCAAGTTGATCGAAGGACGGGAACCGGCTGACGCCATCGCCCAGGCATTTGTCTCTGCCCGCCATGCTGGCGGTGTACTGAACGACTATCCGGGTGATCTGCCCGGCACGCTTGATGAGGCCTATGGCATTCAGGAGCGCGCGATCGCGCTGTTCGGCGACAGGGTTGCCGGCTGGAAAGTAGGCAAGATCCCCACGCCGCTGGACGCTACCTATGGCGCAAACCGTCTGGCTGGCCCGATCTTCGCCGACTCGGTGGTGACGGCGGGGGAGGGCGATGTGCCCGACATGCCGGTGTTCGAGCAGGGCTTTGCTGCCGGCGAGGCCGAATATCTGCTGCGCCTGGGGCCGTTGCCTGAGAGTTTCGACCGCGCCTGGACCAATGAAGAAGTCGCGGAATATGTCGATGCGATCCATGTCGGAATCGAAGTGGCGAGTTCGCCCTTCCCGGGAATCAACGCGCATGGTCCGGCCGTGACCGTATCCGATTTCGGCAACAATAACGGCCTGGTGATCGGCGCCGCAATTTCGCGCGGCACGGATTTCCTTGAGTGGCCGGTAGCGCTAACAATCGAAGGCGAAGTGGCTGGCGAAGCGACGGCGAGCAGCATGCTCGACGGTCCGTTCGGCGCCGTCCGCTTCCTGTTCGAGCTTGCCGCCAGCCGCCAGCTTCCGCTTGCGGCGGGCCAGTGGATTTCCACCGGCGCGGTCACGGGTGTCCACCCGGTTCGTGTCGGCGATCTGGTCGAGGCCCGGTTCGCGCAGGACTACAGCGTCAAGTGCCGTATTGTCGGCATTCACGACGCCTGATTCGGCGGTCGCGGTAAGAAAAATAATAGGGAGAGAATGATGGCGAGTAAGGGAGAGGGGGCAGTCTCCGGCGCGGTTTCGCGCGTCGGTCGCTACCGCTGGGTGATCGTGGGGCTGCTCTTCGCCGCCACCGCCATCAACTATGTCGACCGGCAGATGATCGCGGTGCTCAAGCCCGATCTCTCCAAGGAACTCGGCTGGTCCGAGACCGACTACGCCAACATCGTCTTCTACTTCCAGGCCGCTTACGCGATCGGCTATCTCGCCTTCGGCAAGATCGTCGACGCGATCGGTGCCCGCTTCGGCTACGCCATCGCCGTCGTGATCTGGACGATCGCGCACGTTGCGCATGGCGGCGTGCACAGCGTCATGCAGTTCACCCTGGCCCGTTTCGGCCTGGGCATCGGTGAATCGGGCAACTTCCCGGCGGGCGTGAAGACCGTCGCGGACTGGTTTCCGGCCAAGGAGCGCGCCTTCGCGGTCGGCCTGTTCAACGCGGGCTCGAACGTAGGCGCGATCCTGACGCCGCTGCTGATCTGGGCGATGGTGCCGGCCTTCGGCTGGCGCATGACCTTCGTGATCACCGGCGTGTTCGGCATTGTCTGGCTGATCGCCTGGCTCGCCATCTTCCGCGACAAGCCGGCCGACCACCCCAAGGTGGGCGCGACCGAACTCGCCTATATCACCCAGGATCCGGCCGATCCCGAAGTGAAGGTGAAGAACCTGTGGGGCAAGCTGCTCCGCACCCGGGAAACCTGGGCCTTCGCGCTCGGCAAGTTCTTCATCGATCCGATCTGGTGGTTCTACCTGTTCTGGCTGCCGAGCTGGCTGGGCAAGGAATATGGGCTGAACCTGACCAGCTGGGACACGCCGACCGCGGCGATTGCGCTGGGCGCCATCTATCTGATCTCCGACGTCGGTTCTGTCGCGGGCGGCTGGCTCTCGGGCAAGCTGATGAGCACGGGCATGAGCGTGAACAAGGCGCGCAAGCTGACCATGCTGATCTCGGCCTGCTTCGTGCTGCCGGTGATGTTCACCACCTTCTACGGCAACCTGTGGCTCAGCGTGTTCGTCGTCGGCGTGGCCGCGGCTGCGCATCAGAGCTTCTCGGCGACGCTTTACACCATTCCGTCGGATACCGTGCCGCGCTTCGCAGTGGGTTCGGTCATCGGTATTGGTGGCACGATCGGTGCCGTAGGCGGCATGGTCTTCTCCAAGTACGCGGGGTATGTGCTCGACGTGATCGGCAGCTATGCGCCGCTCTTCATCGTCGCGGGTGCGGCGTACTTCCTGGCGCTGCTTTCGATCCACCTGCTTTCGCCGCGCCTCGAGCGTGCGGACGTCGCGTAACAGAGAGGATTGAGAGATGGCCCGGCCCCTGAAGCTTGACCCTGACCGGCTGTTCCCGGCGGAGGATCGTTCGCGGAGTATCGCGCGTGCGCTCTATGCCGAGGTGGCCGGGCTGCCGATCATCAGCCCGCACGGGCATACCGATCCGACCTGGTTCTCGACCAACGCCAACTGGTCGAACGCCACCGAGCTGCTGCTCTCGCCGGATCATTACATCTACCGCATGCTCTATTCGCAGGGCGTCGCGCTCGACGACCTCTGCGTGCCGAGCAAGGCGGGCATGCCGACGACCGATCCGCGCGAAGCGTGGCGGACCTTTGCCCGGCACACTTATCTGTTCCGCGGCACGCCTTCGTCGATGTGGCTGAGCCATGTGTTCGGCGAGGTGTTCGGCTTCGACGTGGCGCTCGATGCCAGCACCGCCGATCTCTATTACGACACGATCAACGAGAAGCTGGCGACCGATGCCTTCAAACCGCGCGCGTTGTTCGATCGTTTCAACATCGGCTTCCTCGCCACCACCGAGGGGCCGCAGGACGACCTGTCGCCGCATCACGCGATCCACAACAGCGGCTGGAATGGCCGCGTGGTCACCACCTATCGTCCCGACGCGGTGATCGACGTCGAGCATGAGCAGTTCGCCGGCGCGATGAAGATCTTCGCCGAGAAGACCGGCGAGGACGTGTACAGCTGGGACGGCTATCTCGCCGCGCACCGCAAGCGCCGCGCCGATTTCCGCGCCGCCGGTGCCACCGCGACCGACCATGGCCACCCGACGGCGGCGACTGCGAACCTCTCCAAGGACGAGGCCGAGCGGCTGTTCCGCACGATCCTGTCGGACAGCTGGACCCCGCAGGATGCTGAGCTGTTCCGCGCTCAGATGCTGACCGAGATGGCGGCGATGAGCGTCGAGGACGGCATGGTGATGCAGATCCATCCGGGCAGCTTCCGCAACCACAATGGCGGCCTGTTCGAGAGCCATGGCCGCGACAAGGGCGCGGACATCCCGATGCGCACCGATTACGTCCATGCGCTCAAGCCGCTGCTCGACCGGTTCGGCACCTCGACCGATCTCTCGATCATCCTCTTCACCCTCGACGAGACCGTCTATGCCCGCGAGCTGGCGCCGCTGGCCGGGCATTATCCGTGCCTCAAGCTCGGCCCGAGCTGGTGGTTCCATGACTCGCCGGAGGGCATGCGCCGCTTCCGCGAGCAGGTGACCGAGACCGCCGGCTTCTACAACACCGTCGGCTTCAACGACGATACGCGGGCCTTCCTGTCGATCCCGGCGCGGCACGATGTTGCCCGCCGCGTCGATTGCGCTTTCCTTGCTCGACTGGTCGCCGAAGGGCGGCTGCTCGACTGGGAAGCCGCGGAACTCGCGCATGAACTCACCAACGGGCTGGTGCACAAGGCGTACAAGCTCGACGAGGCCCCGCGCCGCGCGGAAGCCGCCTGACCCATTCACAAGGGCAAACCCCAAACCCGGTCGCCCCACCGGACAGAATTAGAGGAAGCATCATGAAGATCGCGCTGATCAACGAGAACAGCCAGGCCGCCAAGAACAGCATCATCCATGATGCGCTCACCAGCGTCGCCGAGCCGCTGGGCCATCAGGTGTTCAACTACGGCATGTATTCGGCCGAGGACGATGCCTCGCTCACCTATGTGATGAACGGCCTGCTCGCCGGCATCCTGCTCAATTCGGGCGCTGCCGACTTCGTCGTTACCGGCTGCGGCACTGGCATGGGCGCGATGCTCGCCTGCAACGCGATGCCGGGCGTGTTCTGCGGTCTGGTCATCGACCCGACCGACGCCTTCCTGTTCGGCCAGATCAACGACGGCAACGCCATCTCGATGCCCTACGCCAAGGGCTTCGGCTGGGCCGCCGAGCTGAACCTCAAGGACGTGTACGCCAAGCTGTTCGACGGCGAGCGCGGCCTCGGCTACCCGAAGGAGCGCGCCGAGATCATGCGCAAGAACCGCGGCATCCTGAAGGATCTCAAGGCGGTGACCTGCAACGACATGCTGACCGTGCTCAAGAATGTCGACCAGGACCTGCTGCGCGCCGCGATCGCGGGCGAGAAGTTCGCCGAGTATTTCTACGCGAATTCGCAGGACGCCGAGATCAGCGCCTATCTCGAGGGCCTGACCCAGGATGCGCGCGAAGCCGAACCCGCCTGAACTTCCCAGCTGCCGACTGAAGCAACGGAGCCCCGCCATGTTCGACCGGACCTATTACGCAACGCATCCCGACATGATGGAATGCGTCTCGAACGAGGAACTGCGCGACCGCTATCTGATCACGGACCTGTTCCGGGATGGTGAGGTTGTGCTGAACTACACCCATGCCGATCGCATGGTGATCGGCGGGGCGACGCCGGGTGCTGGCAGCATCAAGCTGCCCGATCAGACCGAGCCGGCTTCGGCGGCGGGGCACCCGTTCCTTGAGCGCCGCGAACTGGCGGTGGTCAATATCGGCGAGCCGGGCACCGTTACGGTCGATGGCGAAGCGTTCGAACTGGGCAACAAGGATTGCCTGTACGTGACGATGGGCGCGGCGGACGTGCAGTTCGCCGGCGCCGGCGCGCGCTACTATCTGGTGTCGTGCCCGGCGCACAAGGCGTTCACCACGCGCAAGCTGGGCATCGCCGACGCCAACCGGCTGGACCGTGGCAGTCTGGAAGAGTCGAACGAGCGCTCGATCTACCAGCTGGTCATCCCCGGCATCTGCGACAGCGCGCAGCTCGTCATGGGCCTTACCACGCTCAAGCCGGGTTCGGTGTGGAACACCATGCCGTGCCACGTCCATGAGCGCCGCTCGGAAATCTATCTCTATACCGATCTTGGCGAGAATGACCGCGTCTTCCATTACATGGGCGAGCCGGACGCACTGCGTCACATCGTGATCGCGAACCAGGAAGCGGTGATCTCGCCGCCCTGGTCGGTCCATATGGGCTCTGGCACGCGCGCCTACACCTTCATCTGGGCGATGGCGGGCGAGAACCAGGACTATACCGACATGAACGTCATGGACATCTGCCAGCTGGCCTGAGCCGACATCCGGGAGTGGGCGGCCTGATCGGCCCCCGCTAACCCTTCAACTACACCCCCGACACCTTCCGCATGGGAGGCGAGTGAGAGAGCGCATGACCAATCCCTTCGATCTTTCCGGCAAGGTTGCCGTAGTCACCGGCGCGAACACCGGCATCGGCCAGGGCATCGCGCTGGCGCTTGCCGCCGCGGGGGCCGACATTGCCGCCGTGGGCCGCACCCCGGCGCAGGAAACCGTCGAGAAGGTCCGCGCGCTCGGCCGCAAGGCGGAGATCATCTCGGCCGATCTCTCCTCGATCGAGCCTGTGGGCAGGGTTGTGGACGAAGCTGTGGATAAGTTGGGCGGGCTCCACATCCTGGTCAACAATGCCGGCATCATCCGTCGCAACGACAGCCTCGATTTCACCGAGGAGGATTGGGACGCGGTGGTCGACACCAATCTCAAGTCGGTGTTCTTCCTCTGCCAGGCCGCGGGCCGGCACATGGTCGCGAACGGTGGCGGCAAGATCATCAACATCGCCTCGATGCTCACTTTCCAGGGCGGCATCCGCGTGCCGAGCTACACCGCGTCCAAGTCGGGCATCGGCGGGCTCACCAAGCTGCTCGCCAATGAATGGGCGACCAAGGGCATCAACGTGAACGCGATCGCGCCCGGCTATATCGCCACCAACAATACGGCGGCACTGCAGGCCGACGAGACGCGTAACCGCCAGATCATGGAGCGTATCCCCGCCGGTCGCTGGGGCTCGCCGGAAGACATGGGCGGCGCCGCGGTGTTCCTCGCTTCCTCGGCTGCGGACTATATCCAGGGCCATATCCTGGCCGTTGACGGCGGGTGGCTGGCACGATGACCATCGCCTTTTTCGGCGAGCTGATGCTGCGGCTCTCGCCTCCGGGGCGCGAGCTGCTCCTGCAGACGCCGAAGCTCGAAGTGAATGTCGGCGGGGCTGAGGCGAATGTCGCCACGGGTCTGGCCTGTCTCGATCACAAGGTCCGGATGATCAGCGCGGTGGCGGACAATCCGCTGGGCGGCGCGGTGATCAACGAACTGCGCCGGCGCGGCGTCGATACGTCGACGATCGCGTCCGAGCCCGGCCGGTTGGGCCTGTATTTCCTGACGCCCGGTGCCGGCCTGCGCGCTTCCGAAGTGGTCTATGACCGCGCATATTCGGTGTTCGCCCAGCGCCCT
>PJUL01000524.1_pt1 | contig 26566 bp, 29 predicted proteins | sample 1512221 | NCBI WGS metagenome assembly PJUL01 (sample SAMN08177667, study PRJNA422409) | Feces metagenome, whole genome shotgun sequencing project.
ATCTCGACCCCAGGGTGGAGGCACTCGTCACCGAGATCATCGGCCGTGTCGCCGACAAATGGACGATGATCGTACTCGAGGTGCTGACCGAGCATGGCGAGCTGCGCTTCTCGAAGCTGCGCGCCGAATGCGGCGGGATCAGCCAGAAGATGCTCACCCAGACGGTGCGCGCGATGGAGCGCGACGGGTTGCTGATCCGCACTGTCCATCCGGTGATCCCGCCGCGCGTGGAGTATCGCCTCACCGAGCTGGGCGGCAGCCTGGCCGAGGCGTTCTGCGGTGTCTGGGTTTGGGCGGCGCGCAATCTGGAACGGATCGAGGCATCGCGGGCGGATTCCGATGCGCGGGCGGCCGACTGAGCGCTTGCCAAAACTGGAGCATCGTTCGACACAGCGCGCCATGCCCGACACGCTGACCATCCGCCCCGCCACGCGCGACGACCTGCCTGCAATCCATCCTGTGATCGAGCGCGCCTATCGCGGCGAAACCGCGCGCGCCGGCTGGACGCACGAGGCGGACCTGATCATCGACAGCCCGCGCACGGACACCGCGACGTTGACCGCGATCGTCGAGGATCCGAGCCAGTGCCTGCTGGTCGCGGATACCGGAAGCGGGCTGCTCGGCTGCGTACAGGTCACCTATAAAGGGGATGGTCTCGCCTATCTCGGCCTGCTCTGCGTCGATCCCGGGCTCCAGTCGAGCGGGCTCGGCAAGCAGCTCGTCACCGCAGCCGAGAATTGCGCACGCGATATGTTCGGCGCCCGCGCGATGGAAATGACGGTGATCGACAAGCGCGCCGAGCTGATCGCCTTCTACGAACGGCGCGGCTACAGCAATTCGGGGGAGAAGCGTGACTTCCCGGTGCCGCTCGATCCGCCGCTGTTCATGGATGTGTTGGTCAAACCGCTCTGACGCGCTGCCTTACTCTTCCTTCAAGAACGCGGCGATCTCGCGAGGATTGCCCAGCCAGACGAATTCGCCAGGCCATCCCTCCAGCATCGCCTCGACGCGCGGCAGGATCTTGAGGCGGAACAGCAATACATAGCTGAGAAAACCCAGGTCGAAGCGCTCGGGGCAGCCGTCCGCCATGTCCTGACGGACCTTGCCGAAATTGCCCAACAACCGGCGGATCACCCGCCAGAAGCAGCGCATCGGCGACAGGTCGAGCAGCACGAGCTTGTCGGCGGCAGCGAGGCGGATCGGCAGTGTGCCGGCATAGGTGCCGTCGATGATCCAGCGCGGCCCGGCGGCGAGTGCCGTCACCTGCGCGCGCCAAGTCTCGTCGCCGGGCTCGATCCAGCCCGGGCGCCAGTAGAGCTGATCGAGATGATGGACCGGCAGGCCGGTGCGTTCGCCGAGCGTGCGCGCAAGCGTCGACTTGCCACTGCCCGGCGATCCGATGACGAGAATGCGTTCGGCCATAGAATTTCTTAGCGGCTCGCGCTGGTGACGTCGCGGCCTTATCGCCTTAAGGCTCCCGCATGCCCGTCACAGCCAAGATCTGCGGCCTGTCCACGCCCGAGACGCTCGATGCCGCGATTGCCGGCGGAGCGAGCCATGTCGGCTTCGTGTTCTTCCCGCCTTCCCCGCGCAATGTGAGTTTCGACCAGGTGCGGGCGCTGATCGCGCGCGTGCCGGCGCATGTCGGCACGGTCGGCGTGTTCGTCGATCCGGACGAGGCACTGCTCAGTGCGGCGCTCGCCACGGGCATCCAGGCGGCGCAGCTCCACAAGACCGCGCCAGATCGCGCCGCCGCGATCCGCATGCGCGTGCCCGTCTGGGCCGCGATCGCCGTGAAGACGCGCACCGATGTCGACCAGGCCGCTGCCTATCGCGGCGCTGCCGATCGTATTCTCTACGACGCCAAGACCCCGGACGGCGCGACCCTGCCCGGCGGCATGGGCCTGCGCTTCGACTGGAAGCTGCTCGAGAACCTTCCCCAGCCCTTGCCTTGGGCGCTCTCCGGGGGGCTGGACGCAGGCAATGTCCGCGAGGCGGTGGGCGTGACGGGGGCGAAGCTCGTTGACGTCTCCTCGGGCGTCGAGAGCGCGCCGGGCGTCAAGGATGTTGCCAAGATCGCTGCATTCCTTAAAGCGGTCGAGCAATGTTGAGGCCGTTCGCCCCTGTCCGTATCGAGTTTGGCCGCATCGAGTTTGGCCGCATCGAGTTTCGATGGCGTTGATCGCTCGCTCCCACGCCAGCGCCCGCCAACCGAAATCCTGAGAGACGCAATGACCGACACTGCCCCCCTGCCTAATTCGCTGCGCAACCTTCCCGACGAGCATGGCCATTTCGGCCAGTTCGGCGGCCGCTTCGTCGCCGAGACGCTGATGCCGCTGATCCTCGATCTGGAGCGCGAATATCGCGCGGCCAAGGCGGACCCTGCGTTCAAGGCCGAGTTCGAGGATCTGCTTGAGCATTATGTCGGTCGCCCGAGCCCGCTCTATTTCGCCGAGCGGCTGACCGAATATTACGGCGGCGCGAAAATCTATTTCAAGCGCGAGGAGCTGAACCACACCGGCGCGCACAAGATCAACAATTGCATCGGCCAGATCCTGCTCGCCCGCCGCATGGGCAAGACCCGGATCATCGCCGAAACCGGCGCAGGCCAGCACGGCGTCGCCACCGCCACCGTGGCTGCGCGCTTCGGCCTGCCCTGTGTGATCTTCATGGGCGCCAAGGATGTCGAGCGGCAGAAGCCCAACGTCTTCCGGATGAAGCTGCTCGGTGCCGAGGTGCATCCGGTGACCAGCGGCGCCGAGACGCTCAAGGACGCGATGAACGAGGCGCTGCGCGACTGGGTCGCCAACGTCCACGACACTTTCTACATCATCGGCACCGCGGCGGGTCCGCACCCCTATCCGGAGCTGGTCCGCGACTTCCAGAGCGTGATCGGCATCGAGGCGCGCGAGCAGATCCAGAAGGCGGAAGGTCGCCTGCCCGACCTGCTGATCGCGGCGGTGGGCGGCGGATCGAACGCGATCGGTCTGTTCCACCCGTTTCTCGACGACAAGGACGTCGCGATGATCGGCGTGGAAGCTGCCGGCCACGGCATCGAGACCGGCCAGCATGCCGCCTCGCTGACCGGCGGCGCACCGGGCATCCTCCACGGCAACCGCACCTATCTGCTACAGGACGAGGACGGCCAGATCACCGAGGCGCATTCGATCTCGGCGGGCCTCGACTATCCGGGCATTGGCCCCGAGCATAGCTGGCTGCACGAGAGCGGCCGGGTCGAGTATCTGCCGATCACCGACAGCCAGGCGCTCGACGCCTTCCAGCTCTGCTGCAAGCTCGAGGGGATCATCCCCGCGCTCGAAAGCTCGCACGCGCTCGCAGCTCTGGAGACCAAGGCACGGGAAATGGGGCCGGACAAGATCATCGTGGTCAACGTTTCGGGCCGCGGCGACAAGGACATCTTCACCGTCGCCGACGCGCTGGGGGTGGCATTGTGAGCCGCGCCAACCCAACCCCGTCACCCCGGCCTTGTGCCGGGGGCCACGGTGCCGCCAGGACTGGACAAGAGGCTCTGATCGTATCGCGTGCTGCCCGGTGGACCCCGGCACAAGGCCGGGGTGACGACTTATGAGGCGGCTTCCCGTTCTCCTTGCGGCACTTGTCCTCGCGCTTCTGTTCGACGTCGCGCTGATGCGAGAAATCGCCGAGGCTTGGCAGATCCCCGCCGATGTCCACCGTCTGCTCACGATGACGGCGGGCCTGCTGATCGGGGTGTACGGCATGCGTGCCTTCACGCGCGCCGGAGCGAAGCCACAACGTAAGGTGCGGTCATGAGCCGGATCGGATATGCCGTGATTGCAGCCGCAATCCTAGTGAGCCTTGCGGACGCGGGCCTTCGTCTTTGGGTTGGCGGCGAACCGTCGCTGGCAGTCCTTTTCCTTTTCGGTGCCGCGACGCTGGTCGGTATTGCCTTGCTTCTCTTCTCCGCCGTCAATCGCCTGAGCCGGGGTGAAGTAAAGCTGCGGCCGCTGGACGCTGCCAAGCGCGGGGCGGTCGTATTCTGTATCTTCCTGGGACTACGCTTCCTGCTTTCGGTGATTTTGCCCGGCACGATGCCCGATCCCGTCCATGTCATTCTGTACGCAGCATGTTTCGCAGCAGCCTATGGTCTATACACAACCGCGTATCGGAAACCCGCATGAGCCGTCTCTCCAACGCCTTCCCGGCTGACCGCGCCGCTTTGGTCACTTTCATCACCGCAGGCGACGGCGACACTGCCGCCAACCTCGACGCGCTGGTCGCGGGCGGGGCCGATGTGATCGAGCTGGGCATGCCCTTCACCGATCCCATGGCCGATGGCCCGGCGATCCAGGCCGCGAACCTGCGTGCGCTCGCCAAGGGTACCCGTACTGCCGATGTGCTGGCGATCGTCCGCGGCTTTCGCGAGCGCCATCCCGCCACGCCACTGGTGCTGATGGGCTATGCCAACACCATGACACGCCCGACCCCCGCCGATTTCGCGACCCGGGCAGCCCAGGCCGGCGCGGACGGCGTCATCATCGTCGATATCCCGCCCGAGGAGGCGCCCGAGGTCGCGCCCTTCACCGCCAACGGCATCGACGTCATCCGCCTCGCCACCCCCACCACCGACGCGGCGCGCTTGCCGGCGGTGCTCAAGGGTGCGTCGGGCTTCCTCTATTATGTCTCGGTCGCCGGAATCACCGGGCTGCAACAGGCAGCCCAGGGATCGATCGAGGATGCCGTGGCACGGCTCAAGGCCGCCACCGACCTGCCCGTCGTGGTCGGCTTCGGTGTCCGCACGCCCGAACAGGCCGAGGCCATCGCCCGCGTCGCCGATGGCGTCGTGGTCGGCTCGGCAATCGTTGAACTCGTCGGAAAACACGGGAAGGATGCGCCGGAGCACGTCCGCGCCTATATCCACTCCCTCAAGACGGCCGTGGAGGCCGCAAGGAAAGAAGTCGCATGAGCTGGATCGATCGCGTCCGCAACGTCCTGGCCTTCACGCCCAAGAAGGACACCCCCGACAATCTCTGGCACAAGTGCAAGGGATGCGGGCAAATGACGTTCATGAAAGAGCTGGAAGCCAACCAGCATGTCTGCCCGCATTGCGATCACCATGATCGCATCGGCCCGGCAGAGCGCTTCGCCTATCTGTTCGACGACGGCAGCTACACCGTTCTCGCCACCCCCAAGGTGGCCGAGGACCCGCTCAAGTTCCGCGACCAGAAGCCCTATCCGGCGCGCCTCAAAGCCGCGCGGACCAGCACCGGCGAGCAGGACGCGTTCATCAACGCCTCGGGCACGATCCTTGGCCGCAAGGCAGTGATCGGCGTGCAGGACTTCGCCTTCATGGGAGGCTCGATGGGCCAGGCCGTGGGTGAGGCGTTCATCCAGGGTGTCGAGGCGGCGATCGCCGCGCGCGCCCCGTTCATCGCCTTCACCGCCTCGGGCGGCGCGCGCATGCAGGAAGGCATCCTGTCGCTGATGCAGATGCCGCGCACCACCGTGGCGATCGAGATGCTCCATGATGCCGGCCTGCCCTATATCGTCGTGCTGACCGATCCGACCTCGGGCGGCGTGATGGCCGCCTATGCGATGCTGGGCGACGTCCAGATCGCCGAGCCACGCGCCACGCTGGCCTTCACCGGTCGCCGCGTGATCGAGAACACGATCCGCGAGAAGCTGCCCGACGATTTCCAGACCTCGGAATATTATCGCGAGCACGGCCTGATCGACATGGTCACGCACCGCAAGGAACTGCGCGAGACGCTCGGCCAGCTGATCGGACTGCTTTGCGAGGGCAAGAAGGCGGCGTAAATCCGGAGGGGGAGATGGCCGAAGCCAAGCTGCTCACGCCGCCGCATAACTATGCGGTCGTGCAACTTCCCGAGCGGGCCTTTCCGGGCATCGTCGTGCAGGGCGACAGCTTCCACGCCATCCTCCGCGACATCGAGGATGCGCTTGGCGATCGCATAGAGGGCAAGGCCATCCTCTCCGACCTGCTCGAACGCCTGCGCGCGGTGCAGACAAGCTATGAGCGCGTCCTGGACGAGTATGGCCTGACCCGCCCCTATTGAGCATTGATCATGGCCGACCACGCAATCTCCTCCGATCCGCACGTCCAGCGCCAGCTCGACCGGCTGACCGCGCTTTCTCCCGGCGCGGACATCCTCGGGCTCGACCGGATCATCCGGCTGCTCGAGCGGGTCGGCAGTCCGCAGCTGGCACTGCCGCCGGTGCTCCATGTCGCCGGCACCAACGGCAAGGGCTCGACCTGTGCATTCCTGCGCGGTGCGATTGAGGCGGCCGGCATGCGCGCGCATGTCTATTCGAGCCCGCATCTCGTCCGCTTCAACGAGCGCATCCGTCTGTCGGGCGAGTTGATCGCCGACGCCATCCTCGCGCGCCTGCTCGAGGAAGTGCTCGATGCGGGTGGCGATATCGGCGCGAGCTTCTTCGAAGTGACCACCGCCGCCGCCTTCCTCGCCTTTGCGCGTGTGCCGGCGGATGCGCTGATCCTTGAGGTCGGCTTGGGCGGTCGGCTCGACGCCACCAATGTAATCGACCAGCCGACAGTGACCGGCATTGCCCAGCTCGGGATCGACCATCAGAGCTTTCTTGGCGACACACTGGAGAAGATCGCGGCGGAAAAGGCCGGCATCGCCAAGCCCGGCGTGCCGCTGGTGACGATGCGCTATCCGCGCCACATCGCCGAGATCGTTGCCGATGCCGGCGCCCCGGTGTTCGCGCAGGGCACCGCCTGGGACTTCGCGGTGCAGGCCGATCGCCTTGTCTATCGCGACGCGCGCGGCGAAGTGGAGACGCCCCTCCCCGCCATGGCCGGGCCGCACCAGCCCGCCAATCTCTCGCTCGCTATCGCGATGCTGCGCCACCAGCAGGCGCTGACCGTGCCCGACACGGCCTTTGCCGGCTCGGCGACCAACACAAGCTGGCCCGCCCGCATGCAGAAGCTTGGCGACGGTCCGCTGCTCCACCTCCTGCCACCGGGCAGCGAGCTTTGGCTCGATGGCGGGCACAATGAGGCCGCCGCCGCTGCAGTGAGCGCCACGCTCGCCCAGGTCGCGCAGGGCCGCCCGGTGCAACTCGTCCTCGGCATGCTCGCCAACAAGGATGCGCAGGGCCTGCTCGCCCCCTTCGCCCGGCTCGCGTCCGGGCTGCACGCGGTGCCGGTACCGGGCCATGAGCACCATGCGCCTCCGCGCCTCGCCGAAGTGGCGCAGATGCTTGGCATCCCCCATGCCTCGGTCGCGCCCGACGTGCCGCGTGCGCTTACCGCGATCGCCCGCGAAGGCGGCGCGCCGCTGGTGCTGGTGTTGGGGTCGCTATACCTCGCCGGCACGGTGCTCGCGGCGAACGGGGAATTGCCAGTTTAAATCCCAATACCGTCATCCCCGCGAAAGCGGGGAGCCATCTCCCGCGCTCGCTACAAACGCAGCCGGTGTCAGTGTGGATGGTCCAGGAGATAGGCCCCCGCTTCGTGGGGGTGACGGCTAAACGCGCGCAACCAACCGTGCTGAGGCTGCGACGAACGGCATCCGGCACCCGACGTTATTGCGATTGACTATTAATTGCATCCGCGCAAGATTTCCGACCACAGTGATCGGAGTCCCCATGACCGTCAGCGCAACCCTTACCGCCCTGCCCGAACTCCAGCCCGAAGATCCGGGCGCACGGCTGCTGCTGTTCGGTGTCCGCCAGATGGGCGCGCACGGCATTCACGATGCGTGCACCGCCCACGCATTCGTCACGGCGTTCGGCAAGAGCTTCCAGCGGCCGCTCGTGCTGCTGCGCGCGCTGATGCAGGAGATGTCCGCCCTGTCCGCCGGGCCGATCCAGATCGCGCCCTGGTGCTGCGCGCGGATGACCGGGGCGGAGGCCGCCCTGCTCCAGGTGCTGGGCCGGGTCCGCACCCAGCCGCAGTTGTCGGCCATGCTGCTGGCCGACATGCTCGGGGTTCGCGACGCCACCGGCGTGCTGATCACCGCCCATGCGCTGGCCAACAGCTTCGCCGACATGGGCTTGGCGCTCGACGCCGAGGACTAGGATGTACCGCTTCCAGAAGTCGGTGCTGGCCTGGCTGTTTCCAGGCGACGCCCGGCGAACTAGATCACGTCCGGCGGCAGGTTTATCGCCTCCAGCTTCCAGTTCACCCCATGCAAGCGAAACTCAAGCGCCGCCCCGTCGGCTCGGGTCAGCTCGAACCGATTGAGCGCGATACGGTGGTATCGCATCTCGTTCGCCTTCAACTTGATCGGGTTAGGCCGCTCGGTCTCGGTCGTGCCTTCGGATAGCGGCGCTGCGGCGAAGATGAAGCGCATGCCCGCAGGCGATACCGCGGCATCGACCACGGTGTCGGCGATCCCCGAGCGCACCAGCGCCCCCAGTACGCCGCCGCCCTCCGCGCCTGTCCGGGACGAGAGCTGGGTCTTCACGCTCTCGCGAACCAGGTCGAAATCGATGTACGTCGCCAACGCGTCGATGTCGCGAGACTCGGCAGCGCGCTTCATCTGCCACAAGGTGTAGTGTGGCGAGGCCCATAGCCAGCCGCCGGCCCCAACAAGGGCGACCAGCAAGAGCCCGATGATCCAGCGCTTCTTCATGCGGTGATACCTTTCGCCCGAAGACCGGCGAGCGTCTCCATTGCCCAGCGATACATGTCCACTTCCGCCGCGCGTTGCTGGCGATCCATCTGCTTCATGCGTTTCTCGACCTCTTCCAGCACCGCAAGTGCCTTGCGATCCCAACCCTGGTCGATCAGCAGCGCGGCATAGCGGCAGCGTGCCTCCTCGCCCGGCATGCGGGTTACGACGTCGGCGTAGAGTTCCAGCGCCTCGTTCTTGCGGCCGAGATGCTCGAGCAGCTTGGCACGTAGCAGCATCTGGCGATCGCGCTCGCTCTGGCCGAGCGGTGCGGGCACAGCATCGAGCAGCGTCAGTGCCTCGGCGCTTTGCCCGATCTCGTAGAGCGAATTGGCGAGCTTGCCCTGGCTGCGGACATCGGGGTCGCCAACGGTCATCCTGAGCGACTCGCGATAGAGCGGCACCGCTTCCTCATGCCGACCGAGCGCCGCCAGCGCATCGGCGACGCGCAGGCGGTTTGCAGCGGTATCGGCGAGATCGAGCGCGGCCCGGGCGGCGCGCAGTTCCCGCTCCGGATCCAGCGTCGCCACCGCCTTGGCCCGCGCAGTGCGGACATGCCGGTTCTGTCCCAGGCCGGGAAGGATCTCGACGAAGAAATAGGCGATAGCGCTAACCACGGGCAAGAAGATCAACGCAGTCACCCACAGAGGGTTGCCGCCCCGCCGCATCAGATGGACGATGCACGCCACCTGCAGGGCGATTACGAGGAGGTAGGGCATTAGGCCTTCGCGTCCTCGCCGCCTTCGCCCTGCGTGCCGGCCGTGCCGATCGAGCGGTCGACCAGGCCCGTGCGCATCATCCACCAGTAGATGAATACGCCCGGCAGCGCGATCAGCGTGGTCAGCAGGTAGAAGTTCACATAGCCCATCGCCTCGATCAGGCTGCCCGCGGTCGTCCCGGTCAGGAAGCGACCGAGGATGCTCGCCCCCGCGGAGATCAGCGCGTATTGCGCAGCAGTGAAGCGCAGGTCGGTGAGTGCCGAGAAATAGGCGATGACGACCACGCCGCCAAAGCCGCTGGCGATATTCTCGAAGCCGATCGCGCCCGCCATGCCCAAATTGGAATGGCCCGCTGCAGCCAGCGCCGCGAAGCTCAGGTTCGATACCGCCATCAGGATGAGGCTGAGCAGCACCGAGCGCTTCATGCCCATCCGCGCGTAGAGCATGCCTCCGATGAACACGCCGATCATATATGCGAAGAATCCGAGCGCCACGTCGTAAAAGGCGATCTCGTCATTGGTGAAGCCGAGATCGTCGAACAGCAGCCGGAAAGTCAGGTTGGCCAGCGTGTCGCCAATCTTGTGGACCAGGATGAAGATCAGCACGATCCAGGCGCCCTGGCGCTGGAAGAACTCGACGAACGGGCCCCAGATCGACTTGAGCACCGTTGCCACGCCCTTGCGCTCGGCAGGCGGGCGATGCCGCTCGGGTTCGCCGAGGACCAGGCCGGCGACGATCGCAGGCAGCGCGAACAGCGCGCAGACCAGATAGGCCGCTTCCCAGCCGAAGCGCGCGGCCACCACCAGCGCCACCGCGCCGGCACCTGCGGAACCGATCCGCCAGCCATATTGCGACATGCCCGAACCATAGCCGAGCTGGCGCGGCTCAAGGATCTCGATCCGGTAGCCGTCGATGACGATGTCATAGGTTGCGCCGGCAAGGCCCACGAGCACAGCGGCAGTCACCATCGGCCAGATATTGTTCGGATCGGCCTGGGTGAACGCCATGTTGGCGACGGCGGCGACCACCAGGATGCCCGCCACGATCAGCCAGGACACGCGCTGGCCGAGTCGGCCGAGGATCGGCAGCTTCACGCCATCGATCACCCAGGCCCAGAGGAATTTGAGGTTGTAGACGAGGATGGCGAGCGCGAAGGCCGTGATCGTTGCCTTGTCGATGCCGTCCTGCTTCAGGCGGCTGGTCAGCGTCGCGCCGATCATCGCGAAGGGGAAGCCCGAGCTGAGCCCGAGCGCGAACGACGCCAGCGGCGCATTCTCGAAATAGGGGCGCACGCCCTCCGGCAGATCGGCGCGCCAGTCCTGCGGGGCGGCCTTGCGCCCGGCGAAGAAGGCGGCCACCAGCGCCACCAGCCCAAGCCAATAGCCGATCGCGGGCTGGATCGCGCTCGTCGCCAGCGCCTTGGGCGGCGAGAAGGCCGCGAACAACACTGCGAGGATCACCAGCACGCCGCCAACCGCGGCACCGCCGACCATCAGGCTCGCACCACCGCGCTGGCGCCAGATGAAGCTCAGCACCAGGCTCGCCGCGGCAATCAGCATGCCCAGCACGAAAGTCATCGACGGCTTGAATGCGCCGATGCCGAGCAGGAAGTCATAGCCGTGCACCGCCAGCGGCGCCTCGCCGGGCGTCACCACGCTCAGCCAGGGCAAGGCGAGCAGCGCCACTGCCACTGCCAATGCCAGCTGCGCCGCCGGATAAGCCCATTGCGGCCGCATCCCTTGCTCCATTCCTGCTTGACCCCCACGAATATAGGGCGCGAAACTAGCTGAAAATAATGGGAAGACCAGAGGGAGGAATGCCATGAACGCGCCGACCGAGGGGCAATTGGCGCTGGCCGGAGCGCTGGCGCGGGGCGGATCGAAGGGCGAAGGCGAAATCGCCCATGTCGCCGCCTCGGTCTATACCAGCCCCGAGCGTTTCGCCGACGAGCAGGCCTTCATATTCGAGCGCGTCCCGCTGGTGATCGCGCCTTCCGCGCTGCTCCCCGAACCGAACATGGCGATCCCGCATGACGGGTTCGGCAAGCCGCTGCTGGTCACGCGCGACAAGGCGGGCCAGGCACATGTCTTCCTCAACGTCTGCCGCCATCGCGGCACCAGGCTGGTCGAGGGGTGCGAGCCGGTGAAGGGCGGCCGCCTCGTCTGCCCCTATCATGCGTGGACCTATAATTTCGACGGCAGGCTGATCGGCCTGCCCCGTCCCGACACATTCCCGGGTCTCGACAAGACCGAATATGGCCTCAAACGCCTGCCGACGCACGAGGCGGGCGGGCTAATCTGGTTCTCTTTCGCCGAGGAAGCCGACTTTGCCGAGGCCGATCTGCTCGCCCGCGATTTCGAGGCTTTCGATCTGGCGGGGCAGTATCTGTTCCGCCGCCGGACGCACGAGGTGCAGGCGAACTGGAAGCTGATCATGGACGCGTTCCTCGAGGCCTATCACGTCCAGCGGCTCCATGCGGCGACCATCGCGCCCTTTTTCCAGGACGGGGTTTCGACCGCCGACACGATCGGCGTCCACCAGCGATCGGCGGTGGGGCGCGAGGCGGCGCTGGCCGCGCTCTCCTCCAGCGACTGGGCGACGCTGCGCGCGGCGATCACCTATACCTATCAGATGTTCCCCGGTACGGTGCTGGTGGTCAGCCCCGATTACATCAACCTCATGGTCCTCATGCCCCAGAGCGAAAAGCAGGTGCTGGTCGAGGATTTCATGCTGATCCCGGCGGCACCGGCCACCGAGAAGGCGCTCGCCCATTGGGAGAAGAGCTGGGAACTGCTCGACGGAGGGGTCTTCGCCTCGGAAGATTTCCGTGCCTGGGAGCTCGGGCAGCAGGGCCTTGCTTCCGGCGCGCTCGACCGGGTGACGCTGGGCACGCTCGAGCTCGGCATCCGCCACTTCCATGACGCGGTAAACGGGCATCTCCGGTAGAATCCGGAGGGTAATTCCTCAGTATATGCTCCGTTTCGGTGCGAGCGTAGCTATATGCTACTTCGAGAGGATAGTCCCATGTCGCTTCCGCTGCCGCCCCAGGAATTGCTCGATACCCGCAATGATGCGCGCCTGTCGCGTGGCACCGGCCTGATGATCGCCTTCGGTATCGGCGCACTCAGCTGGGCCGTCATCGTCGCGACCGCGCTGGTGCTGCTGAACCGCTAGGCGAGGTTGAGGAACAGACTGAAATTGCCGGGCAGGCGTTTCGGCGCCCGGCTACCCTCCAGCACCGCCTCGATCGCCCCAATTGCCGCAAGCAGATCGCGCGGCGGATAGGGTTTGGCCAGGCATCCCGCCGCCAGCACCCTGGCTTCCTCGGGAAAGCTTCCCGTCACGAACAGCACCGGCAGTCCCCTGCCCTGCGCCGCCCGCGCCACCTCGACGCCGCTGCCATCGGCAAGCCGCACGTCCGCCAGCACCAGATCCAGTTCCAGGTCGGCCGCGATCACGTGAAGAGCTGCTGCCACCGTGTCCACGGTCGCCGCCACCGCAAACCCTTCGCCGCGGAGAAAATGCTCGGTCTCGAACGCGACGAGCGGTTCGTCCTCCACCACCAGGAGACGTTCGATCCGCCGCTTCTTCCTACCGAACAACATGCCGCCCGAACTCGCCAAGCCTCTGAACCCGCACCGCTAACGCGCCAATCCCTTTCGAGGACGCAATAATTTTTGAAGCGACCGCGACAATCGCTATATCGCCCTTGTGTCTCCATCCAATCCCAAAGAAGCGCAGCGCATCGCGAAGCTGCTGGCCCGTGCAGGAATCGCGTCCCGTCGCGATATCGAGCGCATGATCACCGACGGGCGAATCGCCGTGGACGGCAAGGTGCTCGACACCCCGGCCACGCTGCTCACCTCGCTCAGGGGCGTGACCGTAGACGGCAAGCCCGTCGCCGAGCCCGCCCCTGCCCGGCTGTTCCGCTATCACAAGCCCGCCGGCCTGCTCACCACCGAGCGCGACCCGGCGGGCCGCCCGACCATCTACGACCATCTGCCCGAAGGGCTGCCCCGGGTGATGCCAGTCGGCCGACTCGATCTCAGCACCGAGGGGCTGCTGCTCCTCACCACCGATGGCGAGCTCAAGCGCGAGCTGGAACTGCCCGCTACCGGCGTCGAGCGCAGCTACCGCGCGCGTGCTTACGGGAACGTCACCCAGGCCCAGCTCGAGTCGCTGATGCTCGGCGTCGAGATCGAAGGCATCCGCTATGGCTCGATCAACGCCAATATCGAACGGCGCACCGGCGCCAACGTCTGGATCGAGATGACCCTCACCGAGGGCAAGAACCGCGAAGTGCGCCGCGTGCTCGAGTATCTGGGGCTCGAGGTGAACCGCCTGATCCGCACGCGCTACGGCCCCTTCTATCTGGCCGATATGCCCCCGGGCGATGTCGACGAGATCCGCAAGGCCGACCTGGTCACCTTCCGCACCGTGCTGGCCAAGCCCGGCGGCGGTAAGGCCGCCTCGAACCTGCAGTTCGCGGTGCGCTCGCGCGTCGTCGAGCCGGCACCCAGGCCCGAACCGGTAGCGACCGGCGGCCGCGAGCCGGAGGGCCGCCGCAAGATCGCGAAGACCGCACCGGCGCCGAAGAAGCCGGTCTTCACCGCTCGCGTCACCCCCGATGCGAAGCGCGGTGACGAATTCGAGCGTCCGCGTGCGCCCGGCAAGCCCGGCTTCGCCCCGCGAGGCGAGCGGCCCGACCGGAGCGACCAGCGGCCGCGCGGCCCGGGCAAACCGGGTTTTGAGCGCAATCGCGACGAGGCATCCCCCGAACGGCCGCGTGGGCCGGGCAAGCCTGGCTTCGCCCGCAATCGCGACGAAGCCACCGCCGAGCGGCCACGTGGCCCCGGCAAGCCGGGTTTCGCAGCGCGCGGCACGGCCCGGGCTAGGGACGAAGCCATGGCCGAGCGCCCGCGCGCACCCGGTAAATTCGCACCGCGCGCACCCCGCGAGGAAGCCCCTGCCAAGCCCGCGCGCGCCGCACGTGCGCGCGCCCATCGCGAGGCGCAAGAACCGCGGCCCGGCGATTTCGTCGATCGGCCCAAGGGGCCCCGTCGTCCTGATCGCGGCCCTGCCGGCGGTCGCGGCAAGCCCGCCCGCCCACCGAGGACCCGCAAATGAGGATTATCGCCGGAGAATGGCGCGGCCGCCCGCTCGTCGCGCCCAAGGGTGAAACCACGCGCCCCACCGCCGATCGCTCGCGGGAGGCGCTGTTCTCGATGCTCGCCAGCCGCATCGGCAGCTTCGAGGAACTGGCGGTAGCCGACCTGTTCGCGGGTTCCGGCGCGCTTGGCCTCGAGGCCTTGTCGCGCGGTGCCGCCTCCTGCCTGTTCGTAGAGCAGGACAAGCCCGCGCTCGATGCGCTGCGGGCCAATATCGCCAAGCTGGGCGCCAAGGGCGCCGAGGTCCGCGCCGGATCGGTCATGGCGCTCGGCCCTGCCCGCGCGCCGCTCGACCTGATCCTGATGGACCCGCCCTATGGCACCGGTGCCGGCAGCGTTGCGCTCGACAAGCTCGGTCGTCTCGGCTGGGCCAGTCCCGCGACCTGGATCAGCATCGAAACCGCCAAGGACGAAGTGCCCGATGTCGCCGGTTTCACCACAGATGTCAGCCGCGTCCATGGCAAGGCACGCCTCACCCTGCTGCGGATGGCCGGCTAATCGAATGGACAAGGCCGCTTCTGCACCATCTCGAAATGGTGCCGACGGCAGAAAAGGCTAAGCGCGACAGCGCCGCGGCAGCAGCCCACTGTCCCGCAGCGTGTTCCTTCACGCTCGGGACCGAGCTGGTTGTAGAATTCGTGGTCCATGTTGAGCAGAATCAGATCGTAGGGCGGCGGATCGGGGGCGTCGAGCGCCGGCAAGAAGGCGTCGAACTCCACATAGTAGCTATAGGCGCGCAGATAGTCGGCATCGCCTGGCGCTCCGGTTAGCCGGAGCAGGACCTCTGCCACGTCCGCCATCGTCTGCGTATCGATGCCATGTGCCGGATACCCTGCCTCTGCGGCAAAGGCTTCCATGTCCTCAGGCTCCTCAAAAGCGTCGTCCGGAAGCAGTATCGCCCGCTCGCTCGGTTCCGGAGCACGGAACACCCAACCCGATGGAAGATCGCCGCCCTGCGCTCGCTTGAGGAACGCCACGACGGTCCCGTGCTGGGTGCCTTCCGGGAAGGCGACGCTCATCGCGCAGGGGCGCGCCGCACCAGCAGCAGCCCGACGAGACTGAGTATGCCCGCACCGGCCAGGTAGTAGCCGACCAGCGTCAGCCCGCCTTGCTTGACCAGTGTCTCGGCGATCAGTGGCGTGAGCCCACCGCCAAGGATGCCGCCCAGATTGAACGTCACCGAGACCCCGGTGTAGCGCACCCGTGCCGGGAACAGGCTGGGCAACCACCCGCCGAGCGGGCCATAGACAAAGCCCATCACGAACAGCCCGAAGGCTAGCCAGGCGGCGACGCTCATCAGCGAACCCGGCACCAGCAGCGTCGCCATCGTCATGCCCACCGGAATGGTGAACAGGCAGCCGAGCATCAGCACGGAGTTGGCGGTGCGCTTGTCGGCGCTGATCCCGGCGGTGACGATGCCTGCCGCCATGAACAGGATCGCGACCAGTTCGATGGCCAGGAACGTCTCGCGGTCATAGCCCAGCGTCTTGGTGCCATAGCCGATGATGAACACGGTCGAGATGTAGAACAGCGCGAAGCAGGCGATTGTGCCGACGGTGCCGGCAAAGGTCGCAAGCGCGCTCGTGCGGAACAGCTCGCCGATCGGCACGGCAGGCGGCGCCTCCTTCTCGGTGGCGGCGACATATTCGGGCGTCTCGGTGATCCTGAGGCGCACCCACAGGCCTAGGAACACCAGCACCGCGCTCGCCAGGAACGGCAGGCGCCAGCCCCATTCGCGGAAGGTCGCCTCGTCCATCACCGCGCCCAGCACGAGGAAGAAGCCGTTGGCGAAGATGAAGCCCACCGGCGCGCCCATCGGCGGAAAGCTGCCATAGCGATTGGCCCAGCCCGGCGGGGCATTCTCCACCGCGAGCAGGCTAGCCCCACCCCATTCGCCGCCCAGCCCCAGCCCCTGGCCGAAGCGCAGCAGGCAGAGCAGCAGCGGCGCCGTCCAGCCGAGCATCGCATAGCCGGGCAGGAAGCCGATCAGCACGGTCGAGATGCCCATCAGCATCAGCGAGGCGACCAGGGTGGATTTGCGCCCCATCCGATCGCCGAAATGCCCGAACAGCACGCCGCCCAGCGGCCGCGCAAAGAAGGCGACCGAGAAGCTGGCATAGCTGGCGAGCTGGCGGACCCAGGGCTCGCTGGCAGGGAAGAACAGGTCCGGAAAGACGAGCGCGGCCGCAGTCGCGTAGATGTAGAAATCGTAGAATTCGACCGACGTGCCCACCAGGCTGGCGAACAGGATACGACGGTGCGATGCGGCGGCTTTGATCATGGCCTCTCCTTTTCGGCCTCTCCCTGGACCCAAGCACCGCAAAGGGGAAGCCTGTTCATCGGCAGGACAGTTTCGCCAGCGTACCGGTCCGCATCGTTCGGCGGCAGCAGGGAGAGCGGCGGTGCACGAATCAGCGGGAAGGCGGCTTGCGTACGCGCTATTGTTCGCGGTGCTCGCCGGCATCGTGGTGGCGTTCTGGAACCCGGTCGAGCACTTCAAGGCCGACCTGCGCGCCGACGGCCAGGGTTTCAAGTTCAGCATCGAGCTCGCCAGCCATTTCTTCGAACTTGGTCTCAAGCTGCTCTGACGGGATCTCCCGGCTTTCACCCGAGTGATGCCTCGCGCTAGGCTCCCGAAAAATCGGGAGGACTGAATGCGCATCACCGGCCTGGCGGCATTTGCCCCGCTCCTCGCTTCCGCTGCGCCCGCGCCGCATTACACCGTCGTCCATGGCTGGCCGGTGCTCCCCGAAGGCCGCGTGCTCGGCCCCTGTTCCGGGGTGGCGGTCACGGGCAAGGGCGAGGTGCTCGTGCTTCACCGCGGCAATCGCGGTACCGATGCCAGGGGCCTGATCCCGGTCAGCGAACCGGTGGTCGAGGTGTTCGACGGCACTACCGGCAAGCTGCTGCGCGAATGGGGCGCCGGGCTGTTCGTCGTGCCGCACGGCATCAGCGTCGGCCCCGACGATCATGTGTGGATCACCGATACCGGCACCAGCCAGGTCTTCGAGTTCGCGCCCGACGGTCGCTTGCTCCGCACCCTGGGTGAGCGCGGCGTTCCCGGTGCCGATGCCACGCATTTTGATCGCCCGACCGATGTCGCCCCCTTGCCCGATGGCAGCTTCTACGTCGCCGATGGCTATGGCAATTCGCGCGTCGCGAAGTTCGCTGGCGACGGGCATCTGCTCTTCCAATGGGGTACACCCGGCACCGGAGCGAGCCAGTTCAACATCCCGCATGCGCTGGCCGTCGACGCGAAGGGCCGCGTCTATGTCGCCGACCGGGTGAACGACCGCGTCCAGGTCTTCGACGGCACCGGCAAGTATCTCAGTGAATGGAAGTCACCCGCGATCGGCCGCCCGTTCGGGCTGGCGCTGTTGCCCGGCAGCCGCATTGCGATCCTCGACGGCGGATCGAACCCGGACAAAGTGCCCGACCATGACGGGGTGACGATTGCAGGCCTTGACGGTCGCGAGGTCGGGCATTTCGGGCGGATGGGCAATCAGGACGGCCAGTTCTGGATCGCCCATGACATCGCCGCGGACCGGGCCGGCAACATCTACGTCGTCGATATTGCCGGCCAGCGGGCACAGAAGTTCGTGCTGAAACCTTGAGCGTCACCCCCGCGAAAGCGGGGGCCCATCTCCCGGATTATCCACCAACGCAACGGTTGGTCGTGTCGCCGGCGTACGGGATGTCCCCGCTTTTGCGGGGATGACGTGGTGACCTTACAGTCCCAGCACCTTCACGCCATTGAGCATCGCCCAATAGAGCAGGCCGGAGAGCAGCATTGCCGCCGGAAGGGTGAGCAGCCAGGCAAGCGCGAGGTTGCGCACGGTGCGCGCCTGCAGGCCCGCGCCGCTTGCTACCGATGCGCCCGCCACGCCCGAGGACAGGATGTGCGTGGTCGACACCGGCAGGCCGAAGCGATCGGCCGCGAGGATCGTGCCTGCCGCGACCAGCTCGGCCGAGGCGCCCATCGCGTAGGTCATGTGCTGTTTGCCGATCTTCTCGCCCACGGTGACGACGATCCGCTTCCAGCCGATCATCGTGCCGAGGCCGAGCGCCAGCGCGACCACGATCTTCACCCAGAGCGGGATGAAGCGCGTGCCCTTCTCCAGGCTGTCCTGATAGGTCTTGAGCGCCTTGAGCTCCTCCGGCTTATAGCCATCGGGCTTCTTGGTCGCGAGCCGGCTGGTGTCGAGCACAAGATACATGTCGTTGCGGACATTGCCGGTCGCTTCTGCCGGCACCTTGCTCAGCGCGCCATAGCCCTGCACGCGGGTGGTCAGGTCCTTGGACAGGCCTTCGAGCGCGGCGAACACCTGCGGCGTATCGGCCTTGCGCTGCTGCAGCGCCGTGGTGAGCACCTTGCGCGCCTCAACCGGCGCTATGTCCGGCAGGTTGCCGCTGCGCGCGTCGAACACGGCCTCGGCGACATTGGCGGTCTGCACATAGGCCGGGGTCGCGCTCACCGACTGGGTGCGGTTGAGTGCATAGGCCGTCGGCGCACAGCCGATCAGGATCAGCATGATCAGGCCCATGCCCTTCTGGCCATCGTTCGAGCCATGGCTGAACGAGACCGCGGTGCAGGTGAAGATCAGCGCGCTGCGGATGCCGATCGGCGGCGCGGTGTGCGGCATCGGCGAGGTGTAGAGCTTCTGGTTCTTCAGGAAGACGCGCATCACCAGCAGCAGCGCCAGCGCGGCGAAGAAGCCGATAAGCGGCGCCATCCACAGGCCGGTGAGGATCTTGGTCGCCTGGCTCCAGTCGACGCCGGCGGTGCCGCCGCGCGAGCCAGCGTTGATCAGCTGGTTGGCGAAGCCGACACCCAGCACCGATCCGATCAGCGTGTGCGACGAGCTGTTGGGCAGGCCGACATACCAGGTGCCGAGGTTCCACAGCACCGCGGCGAGCAGCAGCGCGAAGATCATCGCGAAGCCGCCGGCCGATCCGACGTTGAGGATCAGCTCCACCGGCAACAGCGTGATGATCGAATAGGCGACCGCGCCGCTCGAGAACATCACGCCCAGGAAGTTCCAGAAGCCCGACCAGACAACCGCGAAATGGGCAGGCATCGAATTGGTGTAGATCACCGTGGCGACGGCGTTGGCGGTGTCGTGGAAGCCGTTCACGAACTCGAAGCCGAGCGCGATCAGCAGCGCCAAGCCGAGGAACAGGAAGACCCCGGTGGCCAGCTCCTCCCCCACGCCGTGCGTGTCGGTCAACACGCTCCAGCCTGCGAAGACCAGCCCGCCCGCCATGATCGCTGCGAAGAGCAGCTTGGCGACGGGATGGGTCTTGTAATCGAATCGGGGGCCGGGCTGCGGTTGGTCAACCGGTGCGGCTTGGTCCAGAGCGAGTGATGCCATGATATGCGCGCCTCTGGCCGGAGGGTGTGACAGCGTTATGACAAACGCATGACATCCTCGCGGAGCGACGCATTGGCAATGCTCAGAAACGCAATTGCATATAGGCCTTGGGGCCCGGTTTGATCCCGCGATTGCCGCCCGGCGGGGTGGCGAAGCTGCGTCCGCGCAGGCGTCGCAGCCACGCGAATCCGAGCTCGACCTGGTTCGACGCCTCGAAACTCAGCCGCGCGCCGGCATAGTGCCGCGCATCGCGCACCATGCCGCGGTCCGCATCGAAGCGCGGCGTCTGCGCAACCGCGCTCAGTCCGAGCCAAGTGTGCCCGAGCACTTCCTTCTGCATCGAGAAACCATAGGAGGCCCGCGTCTCGTCCGCCCGCCATGCCTCGCTCTGCCCGCGCACGGTCGCGCTGGTCCGGATCCACAGTCCGGATACATGTTCTTCGTTCTTCACCCGGATTTCCGGCCGCAGCACCAGATAGGCAGCCTGCGTCGCCGCCACGGCCTGGGCATATGCCGGCGCCTGCACGAGGATCGCCCCCGCCGTCGCCAAAACCAGACCCGCTCCCCAGTTCATTCGCATATCCCGGCCCCCCAGCCAGCAGGATAACGCCATCATTTTGTCGTGACGGCAATAAGGTATTATTGCTGAGATGTTTCTCACCAGCCGTCAAGCCGCCGGATTCCCCCGGCTTGCCTCGACTCGCGACGTTCCCTACCTGTTCACGGATGAACGTGCCCGCAGAGACCGACGCCAACGCCCCCTATCTGAACGGCCTGAACCCGCCCCAGCGCGAGGCAGTGCTCACGTCAGAGGGGCCAGTGCTCGTCCTTGCCGGCGCCGGCACGGGCAAGACCGCGGCGCTCACCGCCCGCCTTGCCCATCTCCTCTGGACCCGCCGCGCCTTCCCATCCGAGATCCTCGCGGTCACCTTCACCAACAAGGCAGCGCGCGAGATGAAGGAGCGCGTCGGCCGCCTCGTCGGCGCCGCGGTGGAGGGCATGCCATGGCTCGGCACCTTCCACGCGATCGGCGCCAAGATGCTGCGCCGCCACGCCGAACTGGTCGGGCTGCAGAGCAACTTCACCATCCTCGACACCGACGACCAGCTCCGCCTGATCAAGCAGCTGATCCTCGCCGCCGATCTCGACGAGAAGCGCTGGCCCGCGCGCCAGCTCGCCGGGCTGATCGACGAGTGGAAGAACAAGGGCCTCACCCCCGCCGAGATCGGTGCAGGCGAGTCCGAGCGCTATGCGAACGGCCGCGGCGCGGCGCTCTACCATCTCTACCAGGAGCGGCTGAAGGCGCTCAACGCCTGCGACTTCGGCGACCTGCTGCTCCACATGCTGGTGATCCTCAAGACCCACCGCGACGTGCTGGAGAGCTATCAGCAGCGCTTCCGCTACATCCTGGTCGACGAATATCAGGACACCAACGCCGTCCAGTATCTCTGGCTGCGGCTGCTCGCCCAGGAGCGCAAGAACATCTGCTGCGTCGGCGACGACGACCAGTCGATCTATTCCTGGCGCGGCGCGCTGGTCGAGAACATCCTGAAGTTCGAGAAGGACTTCCCCGGCGCCAAGGTGATCAAGCTCGAGCAGAATTACCGCTCGACCCCGCACATCCTCGCCGCCGCCTCGGGCGTGATCGCCAACAATAGCGGCCGGCTCGGCAAGACCTTGTGGACCGACAAGGACGAGGGCGAGAAGGTCAAGGTACTCGGCGTGTGGGACGGGCCTGAGGAGGCCCGCCGCGTCGGCGAGGAGATGGAAGGCCTGCAGCGGGGCGGCAAGTCGCTCGACGACATGGCGATCCTGGTCCGCGCCCAGCACCAGACCCGCGAGTTCGAAGACCGGTTCATCGCGATCGGCCTGCCCTATCGCATCATCGGCGGCTTCCGCTTCTACGAGCGCCAGGAGATCCGCGACGCCCTCGCCTATCTCCGCGTCATCGCCCAGCCGGCGGACGATCTCGCCTTCGAGCGCATCGTCAACGTCCCCAAGCGCGGGCTGGGCGACAAGGCGCTGGCGAAGGTCCACCAATATGCCCGCGCCGCCGGCATCCCGCTCACCACCGCCGCTGCACGCATCCTCGATACCGACGAACTGACGCCCCAGGCCCGGCGCGCGCTCGGCAACCTGGTCGGCGACATGGCGCGCTGGCGCAGCATGGGCAACGATCTCCAGCATCCGGACCTCGCCCGCATCGTCCTCGACGAGAGCGGCTACACCGCGATGTGGCAGGCCGACCGCACCGCCGAGGCTGCGGGCCGACTCGAGAACCTCAACGAACTCGTCCGCGCGATGGAGGAGTATGAGACGCTCGGCGCCTTCCTCGAGCATGTCAGCCTCGTCATGGACAATGAGGCCAATGCGGAGGAGCCCAAGGTGACGATCATGACGATCCACGCCGCCAAGGGGCTTGAGTTCGACACGGTGTTCCTCGCCGGCTGGGAGGAAGGCATCTTCCCCTCGCAGCGCGCCCTCGACGAAGGCGGCCTCGCGTCGCTGGAGGAGGAACGCCGCCTCGCCTATGTCGCGATCACTCGCGCCCGGCGCCAGGCGACGATCCTCCACGCCGCCAACCGCCGCATCTACGGCCAATGGAACTCCTCGATTCCGAGCCGCTTCGTCGCCGAACTGCCCGAGGCGCATATCGACAGCGAAAGCACGATGACCGGGGGCGCGAGCCTATGGCAGGCCAACTGGAGCGAACGCAGCGACCCCTTCGCCGACGTCTCGCGCGGCACCGGCCGCGGCCCCGGCTGGCAGCGCGCCGCGGGCGTCGACATGAAGAACCCCGGCGGCAGCTTCACCGCCCGCACCTTCAGCCGCGAACCCGCCCGCGTGGTGGAAAGCCGCGCCTCGGCGGTGAGTTTCGGCGCCAAGGCGCGCGACGACCTTTCGCTGGGCATGCGCGTCTTCCACCAGAAGTTCGGTTATGGCGTGATCGCCGAGATCGAAGGCAACAAGCTGGAGATCGACTTCGAACAGGCCGGGCGGAAGCGGGTCATGGATAGTTTCGTTACGGTGGGGTGAGCCGATTTTTCGGATTGTCTTTATAGCCTACGTGCTATGAGGCGGACGATGAGAAGTGCTGCCTTCGGAATAGGTGCCTATACACCCGCGGAGGCTGCGCGTCTGACTGGCGTTCCCTCGTCGGCACTTCGCCGCTGGCTCTTTGGATACAGCTACGACCATCACGGTCCCAAGATGACCCAGGAGCCGCTCTGGAAACCCGAATACGGCAGCCATCAGGACGAGCCTCTCTTGGGTTTCCGTGACCTTATCGAGGCTCGAATGGTTGGCAACCTTCGGCAATTGGGCGTGGGCTTGCCAACGATCCGTGCATGCCTACGAACCGCGGTTGATATTGCCGAGGATGATCATCCATTTTCGAGCGCAAGCTTCCGAACAGACGGTAAACGACTCTTTCTTGAACGGGTGGGAGATGATGGTCTCCACGATGTTATCGATCTCAAGTCTAAGCAGCATGCCTTTGCGAAGGTTGTAGAACGATCATTTCTTGATTTAGAGTTTGATGAGCGAAAAGCGACGCGCTGGTTCCTGCTTCCTCAAAAGCAAACGATAGTGGCCGATCCTCAGAGGTCATTCGGTCAACCGATCGCTGCTGACAGCGGTGTTCCGACTAAGCGGCTGGCTCAGGCTGTGGAGGCTGAGGGTTCCGTAGAAAAGGTCGCAAAACTATACGAAATCGCCACGTCAATTGTTCGCGATGCTTTGAAGTTTGAAAGCCAGTTCGGGACTTCGCTCGCAGCGTGAAGGTGATGGTCGACAACGACCTCCCTCATAGGCTCGCAGCAGCCTTAAACCTTATATTTGAAGCTGACGGGGATGAGGTGGTTTCCCTCCGGGAGAAGTTTGGCCGAACCAACCTCAAAGATGCCGAATGGATTAGTGAGTTAGGGAGAGAGGGGCGCTGGGCAGTGTTATCTGCTGACCGTCGAATTGCGAAACAGCGTCCGTCGAGAGAGCTATTCATTGGCGCTGGCTTGGTAGGTTTCTTTTTTCCTCCTTCGTTGCAGAAAGAACCTCTCTATCGCCAGGCTTCGCGCGTGATCTCCCTCTGGCCGGACATTCGTGATCAGGTGCGGCTTAATGCCAATGGCTGCTTCGAAATGCCCGCGAGTGGTCGCCGATTTCGCCAGATTGGTAGCAAATAGCCAGACCGGCGGCATGGATCGCGAGTAGATTAGGGACCTCTCCTCCACCGCCAAAGCGGCGCGCTGCGGCTGTCACCCCCGATCCGGAGGCGGATCTGAAATCCCTTCCAATGTAGGAAATCGTCTGATCTACCCTCGTAGATGGACGATACCCCCGCCAATCCGCCCGAAGGAGCCAAGGCACCCGGCGCCCTCGCCTTCACGCCCGTTCCCTATAAGCAGCCGCATCAGAATGGCTGGACCGAGCGGCGGCAGCGCGACTTCATCACGGCGCTCGCGACGATGGGATCGGTGCTGCATGCCGCCCGCGCCGTCGGAATGACCAAGCAGGCCGCCTATCAGCTCCGCAACCGACCCGGCGCGGAAAGCTTCGCCATGGCCTGGGATGTCGCGATCTCGATCGGCTATGACGATGCGTTCGACCGGGCACTGGAGCGCGCCACCATCGGCATCACCACGCCGCGCTACTATAAGGGCAAGCGTGTCGGCACGAAGCACCGCTTCGATTATCGCCTCGCCATCGCAGCGCTTAACGGCATGCCGCCGAACCCGGTCGCGTCTCGCAAGAAAACTACGAGATGAATCGCGTTTCCGTAAACAGGGTCAAAATTTCCCAGCCTCGCACCGCCTCGCACCGCTTTGGTGTATTGTGTAACCATTACACCCTTGACGCGCGTCGCGCTACAAATGTAGCCTCACAGGCGAAAGGGATCACACCATGCACCACAAAGCCAGCCGACCCCGTCTCAACCGCCGCCAGCTTCTCGCGCTGATGCCCGCCTCCGCCGGTGTTGCGCTCCTGCCCGGCTTCGCCCGAGCCGTCACCGCGGCACCGGATCCGGTGCAGGCGTTGGTCGAGGATTTCGTGAAGAGCGGCAAGGCGGATGGCGTGTCGGTGGCGGTGATCCGCGACGGCGCGACGACATTCCACCAGGCCGGCGTGATCTCGCGCGAAAGCAAGGCGCCGGTCACCGAGCATTCGGTGTTCGAGATCGGCTCGATCTCCAAGACCTTCACATCGCTGATCCTCGCCCATGCGATCCGCGATGGGCTGGCGAGCCTGGACGACGATGTCCGCAAGCATTTGCCGCCCGGCTATGACAATCTCGTCCGCGATGGCCGCCCGGTGCGCCTGGCCGACATGCTCACCACCACCTCGGCCCTGCCCGACAATATCCCGGATTGGATGACCCAGCTCAAGGCACTGCCACCCGCCGAGCTGCCCTTCGCGGTCGCGAAGCTGCTCGATAAGCAAAACAAGGAACAGTTCCTCACCGATCTCAAGGCAGCGACGCTGGTCGATATGCCGGGCAAGCTGCCCCGCCACAGCAATGTCGCCTCGCAGTTGCAGGGGATCGTGGTCGAGCGACTCTATGGCCAGCCCTATGAGGCGCTGCTGGCCCGCTTCATCGAGAAGCCGCTCGGCATGCGCTCCGGCAGCGCGGCAATCCCGGCGGCGCTCAAGGTGACCGGCTATAGCCGCGGACTGGCGATGCCGCCGATCGACCAGCCGGTGATCCGGGCGGCGGGCGGGCTGCATTATTCGGCGGTGGACATGGCGCGCTACCTCTCCGCCCAGATCGCCGCGACCGATCCCGCCATCGCCCTCACCCACCGGCCCGTGTTCGGCTCGGAGGGCGGCGGGCAGATCGGCTTCCACTGGGTGATCGGCAAGACGGCGGACAGCCTCGTCTATCTGCGCCATTCGGGCGGCACTTTCGGCCAGTCGAGCTATTGCGACTTCTATCCCGCCCAGCGCTACGGCGTGGTCGTGCTGGCCAACAGCTCGGGCGCGCAGGATACGGGGCAGGCGCTTGCCGATGCGATCCACGCCGCGCTGTTCGGCCCGGCAAAGGGCCTCAAGGCGCTCGAGGCGGCGCTGGAACAGAGCGACTATGCCGATGTCCCGGGCCAGATCGCGGCAGTGAAGGCGCGCCATCCCGAGCTCTATCTGAACGAGGATTTCGTCAACGCCTGGGGCTATCGCCTGTTGCGGAGCAAGCGCATCGTGGCGGCGCGCGGTATCTTTGCCTGGAACGCGTCGGCCTATCCGCAGAGCTGGAATGCGCATGACAGCCTGGCCGAGGCGCTGGCGGCGAGCGGCGACAAGGCCGGGGCGATCGCCGAATATCGGCGCTCGCTCGAACTCAACCCGGCAAACGACAATGGCAGGGAGATGATCGATAGGCTGGGCAAACAGCCCTGAAGACTAGACTTCGACCCCGCTCCACTCGGTCACGGTGTGGAAGGCCGGCAGGGCGAGCCCGCCCTCGGACGTCTTGGCGACGAGGTTGTTGCCCTGCTTGAGCAGGCCGACTTCGTCGAGCACCCGGGTGGACACGCGGTGGCGCGTGGTCAGCGCGCCATTGGCGTCCTCGACCAGCGGCTGCTCGAACTCGATGCCCTGCTGCTGGTTCATGGCGCGGCGCACGATGGCGACGACCATCTGGCCCTCGCCGAGATCGACGACGAACTGGGTGCCTTCCG
>PJUL01000525.1_pt1 | contig 26561 bp, 24 predicted proteins | sample 1512221 | NCBI WGS metagenome assembly PJUL01 (sample SAMN08177667, study PRJNA422409) | Feces metagenome, whole genome shotgun sequencing project.
AAATTGTGCCAGTCGTCCTCGATCTCGGGACCGGTGGCGACCGCGAATCCGAGATCGGCGAAGATCTCCGCCAGCTCGTCCATCACCTGGCTGACCGGGTGGACGCTGCCCGCAGGCACGCCATCGACCGGCAGCGTCATGTCGAGCGTCTCGCTGGCGAGCCGCGCGTCGAGCGCCGCCTTCTCCAGCGAAGCCTTGCGCGCCGCCAGTGCCTCGGTCACCGCTTCGCGCAGGCCATGGATGCGCGGGCCCGTTTCCTGGCGCTCCTCGGGCGTCATCCCGCCAAGCGTCTTGAGCAGGCCGGTTATCGCCCCCTGCTTGCCGAGCGCATGCACGCGCACCGCTTCGAGCGGCTCAAGCCCCGCCGCGGCATCGATCGCGCCGAGCAGGTCGGTGCGGAGCTGGTCCAGATCGGTCGTCATCAAATCCTCATTTCGTCGAGGGAGCCTCTAGCGGCCAGCGGCCCAAAGAAAAAGGGCGCCGGTGTTGCCACCGACGCCCCATTTTCTTCTACACGTCAGGTCGCTCAGGCGGCCTGGGGCAGAGCCGCCTTCGCCTGCGCGATGATGGCGGTAAAGGCTTCGCCTTCGTTCATGGCGATATCGGCCAGGACCTTCCGGTCCAGCTCGATGCCGGCGAGCTTCAGCCCGTGCATGAACTGCGAATAGGTCAGGCCCTCGGCGCGGACACCGGCGTTGATGCGCTGGATCCACAGACCACGGAACGTGCGCTTCTTAACCTTACGGTCGCGATACGCGTACTGGCCGGCCTTTTCGACGGCCTGACGGGCGATACGGATCGTGTTCTTGCGACGACCGCGATAGCCCTTTGCCTGCTCAAGAATGTTCTTGTGCTTGGCCTTGGTGGTTACACCACGCTTAACTCGTGCCATTTTTCCAGGCCCTCCTTACTTCAGGCCGTACGGCGCCCACGCGATAACGCGGGCGGTATCGGCGTCGGCGAGCACGGAGGTGCCGCGGTTCTGGCGGATGTACTTCGCGTTGTGCGAAATCAGGCGGTGGCGCTTGCCGGCGACTCCGTGCTTCACCTTGCCAGTGGCGGTGAGCTTGAAGCGCTTCTTGACGCCGCTCTTCGTCTTGAGCTTGGGCATTTTCGTCTCCTTATAGTTCGACGATTGCGGACACGCGCGGCAGCCCATTCAGCCGGCGCATCCCTACGATCGCGGAAAGCGGGGCCCCTAGCCGAAGAGTCGAGGGAGCGCAAGGTGAGTCTCCAACCCGCCCCTCCTCCGTCATCCGCGCCTTCGCGAGGATGATGGGGAAATAGCCGAATCGGAACCCGCGGAGGAACTGGGGCTTTCTTTCCCGCATGGCCGATCGCGACACCCCGATAACCGCCGCCGAGCCGGCACCCGCACCGGCCGATGCGCCCGCGCGCCCGATTCGCGCCCTGGGCACGCCTCTCGCCAGCGCCATCGCCGTCGTTACCACGATCCTCGGCCTGATCATCCTGGCATGGACGATCCTGTTCGTCACCAAAGGTCGCTTCCTCAAGCATAGTTTCGAGCGGATCGTCGCCCAGCAGACCCACCGCGACGTGAAGGTCGCCGGCGACTTCCAGCTCTATTTCAACCCGCTCAACGTGAAGTTCGTCGCCGAGGGGCTGACGATTTCCAACCCCGAATGGGTCGGCAAGGGCAATTTCTTCGAGGCGAAGCGCATCGATTCGCGCATCTCCACCTGGGGACTGATCACCGGCCGTCAGCGGATCAACTGGCTCGGCCTCGAGGATGGCCGGCTGGATCTGCGCTGGGACAAAGCCGGCAAGCGCAACAGCTGGACGTTCAGCGAAGAGAAGGGCGAGCCGCTCGACCTGCCGGCGATCCGCCGCGCACTCGTTCAGGGTACGATGATCCGCTATGTCGATCCGCGCATGCAGGTCGAGGCCGGCATCCGTATCCACACCGTGGAGGCCAGGGACACCCAATTCGCCTCCAGCATCGGTTTCGACGGCAGCGGCACGGTCCGTGGTACCCGCTTCGTCATGAATGGCGCGCTGCTCACTCCCAATGCCGCCGTTTCGGGCGGCAAGAACCAGCTCAAGCTCCATGCCGAGGCGGTGCGTACCCAGGTCGATGTCTCGGGCACCCTTCCCGGCGCCACCGAGATCGAGGGCGCGGATCTGCACATGAACGTGCGCGGCCAGAATCTCGCCGACATCTTCATGCTCGCCGGCATTGCCGTGCCCGATACGCGGACCTATCGCCTCACGTCGGCGCTCACCAAACAGGGCAATGAATGGCGCTTCACCGGCCTCAAGGGCCGCTTCGGTGACTCCGATCTCGCCGGCAAGATGACCGTGAAGATGACGCGCCCGCGCATGCTGGTCACCGCGCAGCTCGCCACCGATACGCTCGATATCGTCGATGCCGGACCGTTCATCGGCTATAATCCGAATACGCTGGCAGCGAAGGGCGCCGCCGGTGCGGTTCAGCAAGTCGCCGGCACGCCGCGGATTCTGCCCGACGCGAAACTCCGCATAGATGCACTTCGCAACTTCGACGCCAAGGTCCACTGGACGGTGCGCGATGTTCGCGCGCCGAGCCTCCCCGTGTCGGACATCGAACTCGGCCTCGATCTCGACAACATGCTGCTCAAGCTCAGCCCGCTCAATTTCAGCATGGCGCGCGGCACGGTCAGCTCGGACATCATAATCAACGCGCGCAAGCAGCCGGTCTTCACCGATTACGACATCCGCCTCTCGCCGACCCCGATGGGCACCTTGCTCGCCGGCTTCGGCGTCGAGCAGAGCGGCACCAGCGGGACGATCAAGGCGCGCGTGCAAATGACGGGCACCGGCGACAGCATGCGCGAATCGCTGGCCCATTCGAACGGCCGCATCGCGGTGATCATGCCGCGCGGCTCGCTATGGACGCGCAACATCCAGCTCTCCGAGATCGATATCGGCACCTTCGTCCAGAAGATGTTCGAGAAGAAGTTGAAGGAGCCGGTGCAGATCAACTGCGGCCTGATCGGCTTCACCGTCCGCGACGGCATCGCCGCTGCCGACCCGATCCTGATCGACACGCAGAAGAACGTCATCCTGGGTCGCGGCGGGTTCAGCTTCCGCAACGAGAGCATCGACCTGGCGATCCGGGCGGACAGCAAGAAGTTCAGCCTGTTCTCCGGCCAGTCGCCGGTCGGGCTGAACGGCTATTTCGCCCGGCCGGGCCTGAACGTGATCTCGCCCGAGCTGGTCGCGCGCGCCGGCGTGGGCCTCGGACTCGGCGTCTTCGCCAGCCCGTTTGCGGCAATCATCGCCTTCGTCGACGTCGGCGATGCCAAGGCTGCGGCCTGCGGCCCGGTCCTCGAAGGCGCCCGCGCCACCGCCCAGCGCACGACCAAGGGCAAGCCGCGCGACGATGTCGGCAAGGGCAACCCCGCCAAGTCAGAAGGCAACAAGCGCGAGAAGAGCTGAGCGTATTGGCTCGGCAATTGCTATTTCTGCAGCGCATCCGCCCGCGCCACCGCCTCGGCCTCGCGCAGCATCATGCCCGTTGCATTGGCGTCGAGATGCGCGCCTTCGTGATCGGCGTGCAGATAATTGGCGTTGAACATCGCCAGCGCACACATCGCCTCGAGATCGAGCATCTCGAACTCGCGGCCCTTCCACGCGATCAATCCCCGTGTGCGCAGTTCCTTGAGCGTGCGGTTGACATGGACCGGCGTCATGCCCGTCACTTCGGCAAGGTCGTTCTGGGTAAGCGGCATCCAGCAGCGATTGCCCGTGGTCATCTTCACCGCCCGTAGCCGGAAGAACACTTCGCACAGCAAGTGCGCCATCCGCTCGATCGCGTCGCGCTGGCCGAGATTCACCGTCCATTCGCGCTGAATCGCGGCACTCACCAGCGAATCCCACCATAACGCCTGGGTGACGCGCGGGTGGTGCGTCGTCAGCATGTCGATCCGTTCGCGGCTGATCTCGACATAGCGAACCTCGGTAAGCGTGCCGATCGAATGGTCGAGTTCCCGCAGCACATAGACATGCAGGTCGCACAGATCGCCCGGCAGGAAGAGCGCGATGATCTGGCGGCGGCCGTCAGGCAGCACCTTGTAGCGGCAGGCCCAGCCTTCGAGAATCAGCCGCACCACGCTCGGGCGCTCGCCTTCCATGATGATGTCCCGCCGCGCACCAATGCGAAACTGCGGCCCCGATGCGAGTGCGTCGAGCGCCACACGGTCCTCGGGCGACAGGCGGGCATATTGTTCGAGCCGATAGGCGAGCGGATTGGCCACGGGGGAGCGCATCCTTTCGGTAGAGACAACATTCGGCGCGCGCCCACGTTCACATATGTTTGTGCGGAGCCATCAAAGTACGGGAACGAAACGGAAATCGCGTTTCGAAGCCATATCGTGCCAGGAACGCCGCTCTATAGCGGCCGCGTCATATGCTTAATGCGCAGGCTCGGCAAAATATCCCACGCCACGTTTCTCTGCTTCGGCGACCCGGCGCGAATATTCATCCGCCATGCGGAAATGGGCAAGCCCGGCTGCATTGTCTTCGCAAGGCGGGGCCAGCCATTGAATCTCCAGCCGGCCGCCCCGCTCCCGCCGGACCTGTCGGCCGGTCTCAGTGGTCGTGGTGATGGCCCTGGCCGCGACAGGCCAGCGCCTCGAGGATTTCCTCGATCCGCGCCGGATCGCCCGCCGCGATCACTTCGCCGTTACTGCCGGCATGGAGCGGATCGCCCTGCCAGTCGCACATCCGGCCGCCCGCACCCTCGACGATCGGCACCAGCGCCGCGAAGTCGTGAAGCTTGAGCCCGGCCTCGACCACGATATCGAGCCAGCCGCTCGCGACGCAGCCATAATTATAGCAGTCGCCGCCCAGCACCACGCTCGCCACCGCACCGTCGAGATGCTCGAAGGCATGGAGCTGGTCGTCGTCGAACAGCGCAGGCGACGTGGTGGCGAGGATCGCGTCCTTCACGTCGCGGCAACGGCGCGTCTCGGCGGGCGCGCCGTTGAACAGGGTCGGCCGCCCGGCCACGCCCAGCCAGCGCTCCTTCGTCACCGGCTGATCGATGATGCCAAGCATCGGCCAGCCATCCTCGACCAGCGCGATCAGCGTGCCGAAGATCGGCCGGCCGGCGATGAAGGCGCGGGTGCCGTCGATCGGGTCGAGCACCCATACGCGCCCGCTCGTCCCCTCGCGCACCCCGAACTCCTCGCCCTGGATGCCGTCCATCGGCCGTTCGGCGATGATCAGCTTGCGCATCGCCTCCTCGGCGGCGCGGTCGGCCAGCGTCACCGGGGACTGGTCTTCCTTGGCCTCCATGCCATGGGCGCCACGAAAATAGGGGAGGATCGCCGCGCCTGCCGCTTCGGCAAGACGTTCGGCAAGGGCGATATCGGCAGCGGTCACAGGCATACCATGCCCCTAGCCTTCCGATTTTGACTCGCCAAGGTCACAAAGCCCTGCCACTCCACCCGCCGATGCGCCGCCTGCTGATCCCGATCACCTTCCTTGCCGCTACGCCCGCCGCGGCACAGAGCCTGCGCGCCGTCCCCGCCCAGCCTGCATCGGAAGCCGAGGCGCTGCGCGGCGTCGAGGTGTTCCTGGTCAATGAGGGCGAGGCGCCGGTCACCGAAGCCGGTCCCCGCCAGACCGAGATCACCGCGGTCGACGGCACCCGGCTGGTGCTAGAGCGCGCGCCCGGCCCGCTGCCCACGGTCGCCCCGCATGGTTTCGCCAAGGCGCGGTACGTGCCGGTCGGCATCGCCGGCCGCGCGGTCCCGCCGACCGAACAGCACGCCGCCGCCGAAATGCCTGAGGGCGAGACGGTGGTGCAGAGTTCGACCGGCAGCTCCGCCGCGTTCGTCGATCGGTTCGAACCGCATGAGCCGATCTATGGCGCATTTGGGTTAAAAGACGCCGGCGGCAAGCTTCAGGTCAGCCTTGCATTCCGCCCGTTCAGCGAGAATGCGCCGCTCAAGCTCGGCAATCTGCGGTTCGCCTATACCCAGACGATGTTCTGGGCGCTGAACGAACCCTCGGGTCCGTTTCGCTCGACCAATTACAGCCCCGAAGTCTATGCTGATATTCCGTTCGACGAGACCACGAAGGTGGCGATCGGTTATCGGCATGATTCCAACGGGCGCGGCGCGCTCGATTCGGTCGATCTCAACCGGGTCTATCTCCGCGCGGAAAAAACCTTCGACCTCGGCGGCGACTGGCATGTCGATATCGCGCCCCAGGCCTGGTTCTATGTCGGCCAGCTCGGCACCGCACCCGATGTGAAGGACTATTTCGGCTATACCTCGCTCACAGCGGCGATCGGCCAGCGCGACGGGTTGAAGCTCTCGCTCACCGGGCGCGGCAATTTCGAGACCGGCAAGGGCGCGGCGGAATTGTTCGTGTCCTACCCGCTGGCGCGGATTGCGAAGGGCGTGGGCTTCTATATCTTCGGCCAGGCCTTCACCGGCTATGGCGAGGCACTGGACGACTATCGCAAGAACGACACCCATGCCCGGCTCGGCATCGCGCTGACGCGATAGACCCGGGAAGAGGATTTAAGGAGGATCGCCATGCGCAAATTGCTGATCGCTGCCGCCGCTGCCCTGTCGCTCGCCGTGCCGGCCACCGCCGCACTCAAGACCGGCCAGGTCGCGCCCGATTTCACCGCGCCCGGCGCGATGGCGGGCAAACCGTTCACGGTGAACCTCAAAGCCGCGCTCAAGAAGGGCCCGGTCGTCCTCTATTTCTTCCCGGCCGCGTTCACGACGGGCTGCAATGCCGAAGCCCATGCCTTTGCCGAAGCACTGCCCGATTTCCAGAAGGCCGGCGCGACCGTGATCGGCATGACCGCGGGCAATATCGACAAGCTTGAAGCCTTTTCGGCCGAGAAGTGCGCCGGCAAGTTCGCCGTCGCCGCCGCGAGCCCGACGATCATCAAGGGCTATGACGTCCAGCTGACCAAGCCCGACGGCACCGCCACCACGATCACCAGCCGCACCTCCTATGTGATTGCCCCCAACGGCAAGGTGCTGTTCGTCCATTCGGACATGAGCCCCGCCGATCACATCCGCCTGTCGCTGGCGGCGGTGCAGAAGTACCGGGCAAGCCACAAGCACTGAGACTTGGGCAGGTCTATTTTCGCGACTCTGCAAATTTTGATCACCGGATATTAGCAGTTGGCGACTAATTTGCGCGCGAGACGGGCCGGATAACGGCTTTGTCGGGACCAATTTTCTGGTGAGGCATTGAGGCAGATGGGCGCGGCGAAGGCCGTTCGGGTGGCAAGCGGCTCGGAAGCCGCGCGTAGCCTGTACGACCGTATCGGTGAGTTCCTGGTGGATCAGCGGCTCGACCCTGATCCCGCGAACTATGCCTTTGCCTATCAGCTTCTCGCCAATCCCGATGGCCCGCTGGCTCGTGCGGTGCATGCACTCATCGATGGCGGCATCCGCCTCACCCGGCGGGACATCGAGACGCTGGGCTGCGATCAGCCCGTCGCCGGCACGCCCACCGCGACGATCGAGAAGGCCCAGGGGCTGGTTGCCCAGACCCAGATGCAGGTCGAGGGCTTTCAGGACATGGTCACCGCGATGCGCGCCGAGACCAAGGATTTCGGCCGCGACCTCGCCGCCAGCGCCCAGGCAATGCGCCGCTCGGGGAGCGACGAACTCGAGGTTGAGCGCCTCACCGCGACGATGCTCGAGCGCGTGCGCTATGCCGAGGAACGCCTGGAAAGCGCAAATCGCGAGGCGAGCGAGCTGCGCACCAAGCTTGAGGAAGCGCGCGACAATGCCCGCAAGGATCCGCTGACCGGCCTGCCCAACCGCCGCGCCTTCGAAGAAGCCTATGCCGCTAGGATGGCCACCGGCGCCAAGGTCTGCATGGCGGTGTGCGATGTCGATCACTTCAAGTCGGTCAACGATCGGTTCGGCCATGTCGTGGGCGATCGCGTGCTGAAGGCCCTCGGCGAAGCGCTTTCCGACACCTGCAAGGGGCATATGGTCGCCCGCTATGGCGGCGAGGAATTCGTCGTGCTGTTCTCCGGCCTCGAGCTGCGGAGCGCGCGCGAAATACTGGATCGTGCTCGCCTTGCCGTATCGTCCAAGCGCTACCGCCTGCGCGAGACCGACGCGCCGCTGGGCGAAATCACCTTCTCCGCCGGCCTCAGCCCGGCCCAGCAGGGCGAAGTGTTCGGTACAGTGTTCCACCGGGCCGACCAGCTTTGCTACGTCGCCAAGAACAGCGGCCGGAACTGCGTCCGCATCGACTGACCGGAATCGGACAGCAAGTGTCCGCCTTTGATTGGCGAAATACACCATTTCGTGGCGTGAAATTTCCCAACCGCGCGTAACTTTCTAACGCACCCTTAGTAAAATCAAGCACTTAGAAAACTGGCACGCTCCCTGCAATTCATCTGGCATCGGCAACGTCGGATGGTCCGGCAGCCGAAACACAGGGAGTAAGTTAAAATGGCCGTACGTATCAGCTCGTTCCAGCACAGCGTTGCCGTCGTCGGTGCCGTCCTCTTCAGCTATGGCATCCTGCTCTTCTCGGCCTCCGCGTTTCCGGTCGCATGATCGACGGCGGAACCGACGGAAGAGAAAGGATAAGTATGACGCGTAGCCTGATGATCGGTGCGGCATCCTTCGCCATCACCGCAATGACGATCGCCTCGGTCGGCCTGCAGGGTTTCAGCCACTTCGGCTGAACCCTGTGCGCCGCCCGGCGGCGGCCACAAACGGCGGAACCTCGGCCCGCCAGACCGGTTTCCCAAGACATTCCAGGAGGATGCCATGCGCGAAACCGCCGAGATGATCCATGAAGACGCGCTGCCCGGACATGAGAGCGCACTGGAACCCAAGCCTGACTGGGCGCCGCGATACCCCGGCTCCGGACGCCTTGAGGACAAGGTCGCCGTCATCACCGGCGCCGATAGCGGGATCGGCCGCGCCGTCGCCGCGCTCTTCGCGCGCGAGGGCGCCGACATCGCCATCCTCTATCTCTGCGAGCATGACGACGCGGCAAAGACCGCCGAAATCGTCCGCAGCGAAGGCCGCAAGGCACTGACCATCGCCGGCGACGTCGGCGACAGGTATTTCTGCGACCAGGCCATCGCCCAGGTGATCGGGAAGTTCGGCCGGATCGACGTGCTGGTGAACAATGCCGGCGAGCAACATCCCGACAAGGACATCACCGATATCACCGAGGAGCAGCTGCGCCGCACCTTCCAGACCAACATCTTCGGCATGTTCTTCCTGACCCAGGCGGCACGCCCGCACCTCGAAAAGGGCGCCGCGATCGTCAACTGCACCTCGGTGACCATGTACCAGGGCTCAAAGGAGCTGCTCGACTATTCGAGCACCAAGGGCGCGATCACCGCTTTCACGCGCAGTCTGTCGGAGAATCTGGTCGGCGACGGCATCCGCGTGAACGCGGTGGCCCCCGGACCGATATGGACTCCGCTCAATCCGATGGGCGGCGCCTCCCCCGAGAAGCTCGAGCACTTCGGCGAGAACACCCCGATGGGGCGGCCCGGCCAGCCCAACGAAGTCGCGCCGGCCTTCCTGTTCCTCGCCTGCGAGGATGCCAGCTATATGTCGGGCCAGGTGCTGCACCCCAATGGGGGCACGGTGGTCAATGGCTGAGCCCCGCGACCCGGCGCGGTGTCGGAGTATCATCCGCGACTAGGCCACGCCCCCCCCCCCGCACTGGCGGGACCGGCCGGCGCCTCTTCCCCTCGCGAGTAGGTGCCGACGAGCAACCCTGCGGCGATCACCCGGCCTTCCATATGGCGCAGGACCGCGCCGCGTCCGGGATTCTCCCCAGGGTCCTCGCCCTCGGTGAGCGCAAAGATCTGAAAGGCATAGCTGTGCTCGCCATGGCCATTGGGCGGATCGGGCGGCAGCCAGCCCTCGACGAAGCGGCTGTTGCGCCCGACATCCTCGCCTTCGGCGCCGCCCGCGCCATCGGGCGCGATCTCGCCTTCCTTGAGGTCGCCGTCCAGAGGCAGACCCCAGATGATCGCATGGACCACCGGCTGCGGAGTCGGCGCATCGGGATCCTCGACGATCAGCACCAGCCGCGACGAGCCCTCGGGCACGCCGGTCCAGAACAAGGGCGGGGATACGCCCTCGCCATCGGCAGTGAAGCGATCGGGCATGCGGCCGTCATTGGCAAAGGCCGGGCTGGCCAGATGGATCACGCCTTCGGCGGCCAGCTCGGGCCGGACGATCGCCAGCTTGTCGGCCCCGGCGCGAAACGGGCTCAGCGCCTTGCCGAGCCAATGGGGAAGATGTTCGAGCATCGCGTTCTCCTCGGCTGCTCAACCGATGAACGCGGGACAAGCTCCCGCCTGTCACGTCATCCCGACCTTGAGCCGGGATCCCGCTTCTCCTTCGTCGGCCTGAGTCAGCGGGCCCCCGGCTCAAGGCCGCGGTGACGATGAGAGCTACAGGTCCAGCTTCTCGTAATCGGCGGGCGGCGGGATGCCCTCCATCCGCTCGCTGAGCAGCGGACGGAAGCTCGGGCGGCTCTTCATCCGAACATACCAGCCCTTGGCCTGCTCATGGCTCTTCCAGTCGATGCCGCCGAGATAATCGGCGATCGAAATCTGCGCCGCCGCCGACAGATCGGCGAGGCTCATCGTCGGACCGGCCAGCCAGGTACGATGATCGAGCAGATAGTCGATGTAATCCAGATGGTTGACCGCTGCCTTCATCGCAGTGCGCAACGCTTGCCCGTCGGGCGACTGCTTGTAGACGATGCGCTTGAGCATCCGCTCGTGGAGCAGGGGCGCAGTGATCTCGGCATAGAAATTGGTGTCGAACCAGATCGCAAGGCGACGAATCTCGGCGCGATCGGTGGCGGTGCCGTTGAGCATCGGCGCCTTGTTCACCGTTTCCTCGAAGAACTCGCAGATCACCTGCGAATCGATCAGGGTCACCCCGCGCTCGGTATCGGCCATAACCGGCACCTGACCGGTGGGGTTCAGATCAAGGAACTCGTCACGCCGCAGCCAGGGCGATTCCCGCACCGGCTCATAGCCTACGCCCTTTTCGCCCAGCAGCAGCCGGACCTTGCGCGAAAAGGGACAGAGCGGAAATTGGTAAAGCTGCCACATGCAGTCGCTTTAGGACTCAGGGCGCGCCCGCGTAAAGCGATTGCCGGGCAAAAGCCCGGTTATTTGGTTGCGAGCGCCGCCCGCAGCGGTGCGAGCGCGGCACGCAGGCGAGCCGCGGTCTGATCGAGCGAGTCCTGCATCTGCAGCGCGCCCTCGGTCAGCTTGCCAGCGACCGCGACGGCGCGGCGCGCATCGGCATGGAAATTCCGGTCGAAATCCGGATCGCGGCGGCGCTGGATGTCGCGCAGCGTCTCCTGCTCGCCGATCGTCGGATCGAGATACTGGGCCGCCGGGCCGACACGAGTATCGAGCACGATGCCGGCAAGGTTGCCGAGCATCGCCGCGGCGCCTTCCTGTACCATCGGATTGTTGAGCGCGCGGGCAAGCGCCTCCGCCTGATCGCGGGTCGAAGGCGACCTGCCATCGGACTGCGCAAGCGCGGGCATCGCGATAAGGCAGATGGCAGCGGCGGCGAATACAAGACGCATACAGCTTCCGAGTCGATTAGTGTTCCAAGCGCCTCATATCACGGAAGCCTGGTCGAGGCGGAGCCTGTTGCGGCGAGCCGTTGCCCGAAACGCCACAGTCCGATCGCCTGCGCACTGCCGCGCAGGCCAACGGCACGAAACAGCAGCCGCAAGGGGGTACCTCCCCACCGAAAGACTGGCGGCGAGAAGCCGCCAGTCGCCGGAATATCAGTGGAAACCGAGATTGGGGGGCGGCGGCCCGCCATTTTCTGCGACGTATTTCACTGCATCGTACAGAGCCTTGCCGACGAACGACGCCCCGACGGCACGCAAGAACGTCCCCAGACCACCATTGACGAAATCGATTTCGTCCCCGGACAGATCAGCGATGCCAACAGCATCGCACCCGATATTCTCGATACTATTCATCACCATTTTGGATCCATTTTCCATGCAGTTCGAAAGACACTCCCTTCGGGATCTGCACCACATATTCAGTCATCAAATATTTATTCCGTCAATACTTGACGTATCCGGTCAATTTTCGCAGCATTTCCCCGACTCGATGTCAACAAGGAGGCAACATGCAATACGCGAGCCTGGATAATACTTCCGCTCTGGTTGAACTCGATGCGAACGAAATCGACGAGGTCAATGGCGGTCTCTATCGTATTCTTGGGTCTATCGTAGGCGGCCTGCTCTATGATCTGGCCAAGCATGTGGCCGAGAATGGCGGACCGCCGCCGCCGAATCTCGGCTTCCACTGATCGACAGCCAGCGCCGCGGTTGCTGACAAACGATCGGCGGCATAAAAAACCCCTCCCCCACAAAGGTGAGGGAGGGGTATTTCAGGATAGCCCTGCGGGATGCATGACCCGCCCGGCGAGAACTTCCGATTATTCCGCCGCTACCGCCTCCGGCGCATCATCGTTGAGCGGCACCGGCAGGCGGGTCAGCATTTCCTTCGGCACCACCTGCCAGATATAGCCGAGCGCGCGGTCCCAGTCCTCAAGCAGGCCAGCGGCCCACTTGCTGTCCGTCGCCGCGACATGCGCCTCGACCAGCCCGCGCAGCCTGGCTTCCCAATGCGCCGACGAAAGCCGCTGCCAGACGATGCTCTCGGGGTTGGCGCGGTCTTCGAAGCTGCCATTCTCGTCATAGATGAAGGCCATGCCACCGGTCATGCCGGCGCCGAAGTTCATGCCGACTTCGCCGAGCAGCACCGCGGTGCCGCCAGTCATATATTCGCAGCCATTGGCGCCGCAGCCCTCGACCACCACTTCGGCACCCGAGTTGCGCACCGCGAAGCGCTCACCCGCCTGGCCGGCGGCGAACAGCCGGCCCGAGGTCGCGCCATAGAGCACGGTGTTGCCGATGATCGTGTTCTTCCAGCTTTCCACCGGCGAGCTGACCAGCGGACGCACCACGATGGTGCCGCCCGACAGACCCTTGCCGACATAGTCGTTGCTGTCGCCGAACACCTCGAGCGTCACGCCCTTGCACAGGAAGGCGCCGAGCGACTGGCCGGCCGAGCCGCGCAGACGGACATGCACATGGCCGTCGGCGAGCGTCGACATGCCGTAGAGCCGGGTGATCTCGGACGAGAGCCGCGTGCCGACCGCGCGGTGGGTGTTCCGCACATTATAGGTCAGCTGCATCTTCTCGCGCCGCGCGAAGACCGGCGCGGCATCCTTGATCATCTGCGCGTCGAGGCTGTCGGGCACTTCGTTGCGGAAGGTCGACAGGCTGAAACGGCGCTCTGCATCATCGGCATCGACCTTGGCGAGGATCGGGTTGAGATCGAGATCGTCGAGATGCTCGGCGCCGCGGCTGACCTGGCGGAGCAATTCGGTACGGCCGATCACTTCGTCGAGGCTCTTGAAGCCCAGCCGCGCAAGGATCTCGCGGACTTCCTCGGCGATGAAGGTCATCAGGTTGATGACCTTTTCCGGGGTGCCGACGAACTTGGCGCGCAGCTTCTCGTCCTGGGTGCAGACGCCCACCGGGCAGGTGTTCGAGTGGCACTGGCGGACCATGATGCAACCCATCGCCACCAGGCTGAGCGTGCCGATGCCATATTCCTCGGCGCCAAGGATAGCGGCAACGACGATGTCGCGTCCGGTCTTGAGGCCGCCATCGGTGCGCAGCTTCACCCGGCCGCGCAGGCCGTTGAGCGTCAGCGTCTGGTTGACTTCGGTCAGGCCCATTTCCCACGGCGTACCGGCATACTTCACCGAAGTCTGCGGCGAGGCACCGGTGCCGCCAACATGGCCGGCGACCAGGATCACGTCCGCATGCGCCTTGGCCACACCAGCGGCCACCGTGCCGATGCCGGCCGAGCTGACCAGCTTGACGCAGACCCGCGCCCGCGGGTTGATCATCTTCAGGTCGTAGATCAGCTGTGCCAGATCCTCGATCGAATAGATGTCGTGGTGCGGCGGCGGCGAGATCAGCGTCACGCCCGGCGTCGCGTGACGCAGCTTCGCGATGAACTCGGTGACCTTGAAGCCGGGCAGCTGGCCGCCCTCGCCGGGCTTCGCACCCTGCGCGACCTTGATCTCGATCTCGTCACAGGCGTTGAGATATTCGGCAGTCACGCCGAACCGGCCCGAGGCGATCTGCTTGATCGTCGAGTTGGCGTTGTCGCCATTCTCGTACGGCGTGTAGCGCGCCTTGTCCTCGCCGCCCTCGCCCGACACCGCCTTGGCGCCGATGCGGTTCATCGCGATCGCCAGCGTCTCGTGCGCCTCGGGGGAGAGCGCACCGAGCGACATGCCCGGCGTGACGAAGCGCTTGCGGATCTCGGTGATCGCCTCGACCTGGTCGATCTGGATGCCCTGGTCCGGGAAGTTGAATTCGAGCAGATCGCGCAGATAAACCGGCGGCAGGTCGCGCACGCCGCGCGAAAAGGCCATGTAGGACGAGTAGCTGTCGGTCGACACCGCCGTCTGCAGCAGGTGCATCAGCTGTGCCGAATAGGCATGGGTCTCGCCGCCGTGGCGCTGGCGATAGAAGCCGCCGATCGGCAGCGTCGCGACGCCGCGGTCATAGGCCAGCTCGTGGCGCATCATCGCCGACAGATGCAGCGAGGCATAGCCTTCGCCCGAGATCTTGGCGGGCATGCCAGGGAACAGGTCGTTGACCAGCGCACGCGACAGGCCGACCGCCTCGAAGTTGTAGCCGCCGCGATAGGAGGAGATCACCGCGATCCCCATCTTCGACATAATCTTGAGCAGCCCCTCGTCGATCGCCTTGCGGTGCCGCTTGAGGCATTCCTCGATGCTGATGTCGCCGAACAGGCCGCGGCCATGGCGATCGGCGATCGAGGCCTCGGTCAGATAGGCGTTCACCGTAGTCGCGCCGACGCCGATCAGCACAGCATAATAATGCGTGTCGAGACACTCCGCCGAACGGACATTGACCGAGGCGTAGCTGCGCAGGCCGCGGCGGACGAGATGCGTGTGCACCGCCGCTGCCGCCAGCACGCCGGCGATCGCGGCACGGCTCGCCGAAACATGTTCGTCGGTGAGGAACAGCTCGGTGCAGCCGGCGCGGACCGCCTGCTCGGCCTCATAGCGGATGCGCTTGATCGCCTCTCGCAGGTCCTCGGGCGTGCCATTGGCCGGGAAGGTGCAGTCGATCTCGGCCGACTGGCTGCCGAAATAGGCGCGCAGGCGCTCCCAGTCGCCATTGGTCAACACCGGGCTTTCGAGCACTAGCACCTTCGAGCCGCCCCCATCGGCGTCGAGGATGTTGGCGAGATTCCCGAAGCGCGTCTTGAGCGTCATCACCTGCCGCTCACGAAGACTGTCGATCGGCGGATTGGTGACCTGGCTGAAATTCTGGCGGAAGAACTGGCTGATCAGGCGCGGCTTGTCCGAGATGACCGCCAGCGGCGTATCGTCGCCCATCGAGCCGATCGCTTCCTTGGCGGTCTCCACCATCGGCGCGAGAATCAGCTCCATATCCTCCAGCGTCTGCCCCGCAGCTACCTGACGGCGAGTCAGCTCGGCACGCTCGAAGCGCAGCGGCGCGACATCCACTTCGGGCAGGTCGGCAACGGTCATGAACTCGCCGATCATACCGGCATAGTCATGCTCGCCGGCGATCTGGTCCTTGATCTCGAGATCGCCGAGCAGCACGCCCTGATCGAGATCGACGGCGATCATCTGCCCCGGGCCCATCCGGCCCTTGGCGATCACGGTTGATTCGGGGATCTGGACCATGCCGGTTTCTGAGCCGACAATGAGAAGGCCATCGGACGTCTGGGTATAGCGCAGCGGGCGCAGCGCGTTGCGGTCGACGCCGGCAACCGCCCAGCGGCCATCGGTCATCGCCAGCGCGGCCGGGCCGTCCCACGGCTCCATCACCGAGGCGAGATACTTGTACATCGCCTGGTGCGTCTCGGGGGTCGTATCGTCCCATGCTTCGGGGACGAGCATCAGCTTGGCAGTCGGCGCATCGCGGCCCGAGCGGCAGATCGCCTCGAACACCGCGTCGAGCGCGGCCGTGTCCGACGCACCGGCCGGGATCACCGGCTTGATGTCCTCGGAGCGCTCGCCGAACGCGATGCTCGCCATCTTGATCTCGTGGCTGCGCATCCAGTTCTTGTTGCCGCGGATCGTGTTGATCTCGCCGTTATGGGCAAGACAGCGGAACGGCTGGGCCAGCCACCATTGCGGGAACGTGTTGGTCGAATAGCGCTGGTGGAAGATCGCCACGCGGCTGGTGAAGCGCTCGTCCTTGAGGTCAGGATAGAAGTCCGACAGGCTCTCGGCGAGAAACAGCCCCTTGTAGATGATCGAGCGGGTCGACAGCGAGCAGATGTAGAAGCCATTGATCTGCGCGGCGATCACGGCCTTCTCGATTCGGCGGCGGACGAGATAGAGCTCCTTCTCGAACTCGGCGGCGTCCATCGCATCCGGATGCGGGCCGGCGATCATGATCTGCTCGATCTCGGGGCGCGTCGCCTGCGCCTTCATCCCGATGACGGACACGTCGACCGGCACCTGGCGCCAGCCATAGATGGTGTAGCCGGCCTCGATGATCTCGCTCTCGACGATCGTGCGGCAAGCTTCCTGCGCGCCCAGATCGGTGCGCGGCAGGAACACCATGCCCACAGCCAGCCGGTTCGGCAGCACGCGGTGCCCGCCCGCGGCGATCGCGTCGTCGAAGAAGCGCACCGGCAGATCGACATGCAGGCCGGCGCCGTCGCCGGTCTTGCCGTCCGCGTCGACAGCGCCACGGTGCCACACGGCCTTCAGCGCATCGATCGCCGACTGGACGACGCGGCGCGAGGGCTGGCCATCGGTCGCGGCAACCATGCCGACGCCACAGGCATCACCCTCGAACTCGGGACGGTACATGCCCTCAAGCGCAAGGCGTTCGCGTTCGGATTGCAGAGTCATGGCGTTTTCCTGGTAGGCATGGGCGGTGGCGGGATACGACGTTGCGTCCTCGGCAGATCCCGGGTTGCGTCGTAGAACCGCTCGAAGAGATCGGTTTCGTTGGGCGTTTCTGTGCCCAGCATCACCTGCGCCCGCTGCATGGTCTCGGGCGAGATTCGGGAAGGATCGGCAGCTGCCGCGAGAGCTTGCTGCAAGGCGGCACCACCCGGCGTGGCAAGCGCGGCCTGTGCTGCGGCGATCTCATCGGGCTTCAGCCGATCCTCGATCATATAGGCCACCAGCTTGATGCGCACCGCACGCATCGCCGCCATCCGGGCGGGAGCAGCCTCGCGCGCCAGGCGCTGCGCCACTCCTCGGCATCGCGGGTCCTGCGCATCGCAGCCCGGCCCGCGCGAGGCGAGCTGGGTGTTGAGGAGGCGACCGGTGAGGCCTTCCGTAAATTCGCCGAGGTCCGGAGCGGCCTGCACCCAGCCGATCGGTCCGAGCGCACGGGCCAGCGCCAGCGCCTCGGCAGAAGGCTGAACGACGGTCGGCGCAGCCTGTGCGAAAGCCGAAACCGGCACGCCCAGCGCTGCCAGAACCGCCAAGGCTAGGCCCGCCCGCATCAGCCCGCCTTCTTCTTCGCCAGATAATCGGCAACCGCCTTCATCGCCTGGCTTTCCAGCTGCGGACGATTGGCGGCGACGAGCTTGAGCGCCCAGGCCTGGCTGGTCGTGGCGATCTTCGGGTTGACGCTGCCCATCTTCTGCGCCGCGGTGCTGCCCGCGAACGCCATCAGCGCCGGATAATCCTCCGCCGTCATCTTGGCCATCACTGCGGCCATCGCCGCCTGCTGCATCTCCTGCGCCGACTGGCCGGGCGCGCTGCCCATCGTCTCATAGACTTCTGCACGCACCTTCTGGCCGGTCGGGCTGGCGAAGAAGGTCAGGGTGTCGGCGATCTCGGCCGAGGTCAGGTCGGTTTTGATGATCCCTTCGATCTCGCCGCGCAGCGACGGCAGCGCCGCGATCAGGATGCGCGTGAACTGGTCACGCAGCTGCCCGCCGACCTGCTCCCGCAGCCCCGGATTGGCGTCATAGGTCGCCTTCATCTTCGGATCGGCGGCAATCTGCTGGTCCATGCCCAGGTCGAAGGCGCGTCCGGCGATGCGTCCGATCGAATCTTCGGGCACCATCAGCGCGACGAGCTTCTGGAGGTCGCCCTCGGCGACAGGCGCGGCCACCGGCGCGGCGGCAAAGGCCTGGACCGGGAGTGCGGTGACACCAAGGACAAGGGCAGCGAGCAACGGCTTCATCGGAGCAACTTTCTCAGGCAGCCCGCGCGGTATCGGCGCGGGTGCGCATCCAGGCATGCATATGCGCCGCGACATCGCGGCCGTCGCGAATCGCCCAGACGACGAGACTCGCGCCGCGGACAATATCGCCCGCTGCGAAAACGCCGTCGAGGCTCGTCATCATCGTGCGCCCGTCGGTGCGCAGCGTTCCCCAGCGGGTGACGCCCAGTTCCTCGGCGCCGAACATCCGCGGCAGGTCCTCGGGCTCGAAGCCGAGCGCCTTGATGACGAGATCAGCCTGGAGCTGGAACGCGCCACCCGGATCGACTTCCGGCGCACGGCGGCCCGAGGCATCGGGGGCGCCGAGGCGCATGCGGCTGGCGCGCACGCCACTGACCGTGTCGATGCCATCGAACGCTTCCGGGGCCGAGAGCCAGACGAACTCGACGCCCTCCTCCTCGGCATTGGCGGTCTCGCGCTGCGAGCCGGGCATGTTGGCCCGGTCGCGACGATAGAGGCACTTCACCGAGGTAGCACCCTGGCGCACCGCGGTGCGCACGCAGTCCATCGCGGTATCGCCGCCGCCGATCACCACGACATGCTTGCCGTTTGCATCAAGGCTGCCGTCGTCGAACGCAGGCACCGCATCGCCAAAGCCCTTGCGGTTCGAGGCGGTGAGATAATCGAGCGCCTCGACGATCCCCTTGGCCCCCACGCCCGGCGCCTGGATGCCGCGCGCCTTGTAGACGCCGGTGGCGATCAGCAGCGTGGTGTGGCGCTTGCGCAGTTCGTCGAGATTGGCCTCGCGGCCGACCTCGAAGCCGAGATGGAAGACCACGCCGCCCTGCTCGAGCCGCTCGATGCGGCGCATGACGACATGCTTCTCGAGCTTGAAGCCAGGGATGCCATAAGTGAGCAGCCCGCCGGCGCGGTCGTGCCGGTCATAGACATGCACGTCATAGCCATATTCGCGCAGATATTCGGCTGCTGCGAGCCCCGCCGGCCCCGCACCGATGATGCCGACCGACTGGCCGCGCGCCGGACCAACGGCGACCGGCTCGACCCAGCCCTCTTCCCAGGCGGTGTCGGTGATGAACTTCTCGACCGAGCCGATCGTGACCGCGCCATGGCCCGAGAACTCGATGACGCAGTTCCCTTCGCACAGCCGGTCCTGCGGGCAGATACGGCCACAGATCTCGGGCATGGTCGAGGTGCTGTTCGACAGCTGATAGGCCTCGCGCAACCGCCCCTCGGCGGTCAGGCGCAACCAGTCCGGGATATGGTTGTGCAGCGGGCAGTGCACCGAGCAATAGGGCACGCCGCACTGCGAGCAGCGGCTGGCCTGTTCCTCGGCGCTGGGCACCGCATAGCGATCCGCGATCTCGCGGAAATCCTCCGCACGCAGTTCCGCCTCGCGCTTGCCCGGATAAGCCTGCGCCGTTCCAACGAATTTGAGCATCGTTTCCGCCATGCGGCCGCGCTACCGCCGCAAGCGAGTCGATAAAAGTCAGCAATGCTGACCTTTATTCAGTTTTTCAGCTTAATCGGCGCAAATTTGAAAGATTGTTGCACAAATTTATGGCCGATCCGGACCTTATCGCATCGAAAGCCAGACGATCGCCCCGATTCCGGCGATGATTCGGTACCAGGCGAATGGCGCGAAGCCGTGCTTCGAGACGATTCCCACGAACATCTTGATTACGACGATGGCGACGAGGAACGCCGTGACGAAGCCGATGCCGATCTCGTCCCAGCCGACCCGGGCCGAGGCGATCGCATCGTGATTCTTGAGCAGCTCGAGCGTGGTCGCGCCGAGCATGGTCGGGATGGCGAGGAAGAAGCTGAACTCGGCGGCAGTGCGCCGCTCCACGCCCAGGCTGAGCGCTCCCATGATCGTAGCGCCCGAGCGGCTGACGCCCGGGATCATCGCGAGACACTGGATGAAACCGATGCCCAGGGTGCGGACCAGCGGAATCTCGGCGATGCCGTGGATCGTCGCCGTCTTAGCCAGTCGCTCGACGATCAGGATGGCCACGCCACCGATCACCAGCGCCCAGGCGACCACCAGCGGCTGGCCGAGCAGGGCCTCGATATGCTTGTGCAGGGCGAGGCCGATCACTGCCGCCGGGATGAAGGCGATCAGCAGGTTGCGCACGAATCGGATCGAGACCGGGTTGAGCTTGATCAGCCCCTCGGCGACTGCCCAGAAGGTCCGCCAGTAGAGTACCACCACGGCGAGGATCGCGCCGAGCTGGATGACGACGTTGAACATCCCCCAGGTGGCAGAATCATAACCCATAAGCTCGGAGGCAAGGATCAGGTGGCCGGTCGACGAGACCGGCAGGAATTCGGTGATCCCCTCGACAATGCCGAGGAGGATCGCGACGAGAGTTTCGCTCATGCGAGATCAGGCTCCGATGCGCCGACGGGCGCGGATAGAAAGGGTCAGGCGGCGAGCTTGCCGAAGCGGCCGTGGCGCCGGTAGCGCACCAGCCAGGCCGGCGCGGCAGTAGCGAGTGGCGTTGCAGGGACGCCGAGCGCGGCGAGGCCGGGCAGATCGCCCGCAACATTGTCCGCCAGCAGCATGCGCCATTGGTCGCGGGTGATCGGCGTGCCGGGCAGCGCTGCGATCAGCGCGCCGAGCGGATCCGGCAGCTCGGCAAAGGTCGGGCTATGACCGGTCGCGCCGGCCAGCCAGTGGAACAGGCCGGCCATGGTCAGCGTGTCGGCGCCAGCCAGAGCATAGGTCTTGCCGGCATGCGTCTCCGGATCGGACAGCGCGGCGACGACTGCCCTGGCGACGTCGACGACATAGACCGGCTGCATGCGCACCTCGGCACGCAGCACCGGCACCACAGGGCCCATGCCGACCATCGCTGCGAAGCGGTTGGTGAACTGGTCCTCGCGGCCGAACACGAAGGACGGGCGCATCAGGATCGCTTCCGGAAACGCCCGGCGCACCGCCGCCTCGCCCGCCGCCTTGGAGCGGCCATAGGCAGATGCCGAGTCGTCCCCGGCACCGAGCGCGGAGAAATGGATGAGGGTCTCGACGCCGGCGGCGCTGGTGGCCTCGGCGACGTTGCGCGCGCCGGCGGCGTTGATGCCGTCGAAATCGCCCTTGAGCGCGCCGACAAGATTGATCACGGCGTCCGCTCCCGCAACCGCGGCGGCGACCGTGTCGGGTCGGGTGACGTCAACCGCGACGAACTGGGTCTGGCCGAGGTCGCCGAGCGGCTTGAGGAACCAGGCGTCGCGCGGCCTGCGCTGGGCGATGCGCACGCGGGCACCCGCGGCAAGCAGCTCCTGGGCGACATAGCGGCCGACGAAACCGCCGCCGCCGATCAGCACTACGAGTTTGTCCTTCATGCTCTTTCCCTGGCTTTCCCGGCCTCGAACGCAGCCTCGCGGCAACACGTTCTCCAATGCCGCGCGCCGCGCAGGGAGGCAAGCATCACATGGTTCCGCCGGCGCCTCGCCAGCCTCGCTTCAGCCGATCGTCATCAGGCTGGCATTGCCGCCCGCCGCAGTGGTGTTGATCGAGATCGACACTTCCTCGAGCAGCAGGTCGAGCGGATAGCCGGAAGCCCCGGCGGCAAGCAGCGAGACGATCGCGCCATCCCGCCCGGCCAGTTCGGCCGCAAGCGGTGCAACATCGCCCTCGACCAGCGCCGCGGCGAGCGGCTCGGCGGCGTCGGGCGCGAAGGCGGCGTCGGGCGCGAAGGCGGCGACGACGCCAGCCGGCAGTCCCTGGGGCAACACCATCCCGTCGATCGTACCGCGATTGCCGGTCGCCAGCACCGCAGCCATCTGCTCGTACAGCCCCGCCGGGGTCACTGCCCGCAGCAGCACACGGCCGCGCGGATGCAGCGCATAGAGGTTGCGCTCGCCGACCGGCCCCGGCAGCTCGCGCTCGACACCCAGCGCCGACACCGCGCCATAGCGACGCGCAGCCGCGGCGGCGGTTACCTCGCCCTGCGCGTCGAGCCAGTCGATGAATGCAGCGAGCAGCGCCGGCGCCGCGGTGGCCGATTCGACCGCGGCCGGCGCATCGCCGACCAGCCGGCCGAGATAGAGCGGCCCGCCCGCCTTGGGCCCGGTGCCCGAAAGCCCGCGCCCGCCGAACGGCTGCACGCCCACGATCGCGCCGATCACGTTGCGGTTCACATAGAGGTTGCCCGCCTTCACCCGCGCGGTGACTTCGGCAACCGTCTCGTCGAGCCGGGTGTGCAGGCCGAAGGTGAGGCCATAGCCGGTCGCGTTGATCGCATCGATCAGCGCCGACAGATCGTCGCGGCGATAGCGCAGCACATGGAGCACCGGGCCGAACACCTCGCGCTCGACATCGGAGATCGCGTCGATCTCGATGATCGTCGGCGGCACGAAGGTGCCATGCCCGGCCTGGGCGGGCAGCTCCTGCTGCTCGATCCGGTGCCCGCGCGCGCGCATCCTGGCGACATGGTCCTGGATATTGCCACGCGCCTCGGCGGTGATCACCGGGCCGGTGTCGATATTGAGCGCATCGGTGCGCCCGATCCGCAGCTCCTTGAGCGCCCCCTTGAGCATCGCCAGCGTGCGATCGGCGACTTCTTCCTGCAGACACAGGATACGCAGCGCCGAACAGCGCTGGCCGGCGCTGTCGAAGGCCGAGGCGATAACGTCCGCCACCACCTGCTCGGCCAGCGCCGAGCTGTCGACGATCATCGCATTCTGCCCGCCCGTCTCGGCGACCAGCGGAATCGGCTTGCCGGCAGGCGAGAGGCGCGTCGCGAGCTGGCGCTGGATCAGCCGGGCGACGTCGGTCGAACCCGTGAACATCACCCCCGCCGTCTCCGCCGCGCCGACCAGCGCCGCGCCGATCGGGCCGTCGCCGGGGACGAGCTGGAGCGCATCGGCCGGCACGCCCGCTTCATGGAGCAGCGCCACCGCCTGGGCGGCGATCAGCGGCGTCTCCTCGGCCGGCTTGGCGAGCACCGGATTGCCCGCGACCAGCGCGGCCGCAACCTGGCCGGTGAAGATCGCCAGCGGGAAATTCCACGGGCTGATGCACACCACCGGGCCGATCGGCGCCTGCTCGGCCCCGAAGGTCGCCCGCGCCTGCCCGGCATAATAGCGCAGGAAGTCGATCGCCTCGCGCACCTCGGCAATCGCATTGGGCAGCGACTTGCCCGCCTCGCGCACGATCAGCCCGAGCAGCACCGGCATGCGCGCCTGCAGCGTGTCGGCAGCACGATCGAGCATCGCGGCACGCTCGGCGACCGGGGTCGCACCCCAGTCCGACGCCGCGGCGCGCGCGACAGCGGCAGTCGCAGCCTCGGGCGAAACTTCAACGACGATACCGACCTGATCGCGCTGATCGGCGGGATTGAGGACCCTGCGCTCGGTGCCCACACCATCGGCGGGCGCAGCCCGCCAGTCGATCGCGGCGCTCTGGCGCAGCGCTTCACCCAACGCGGCAAGCGTATTCTCGTCGCTGAGATCGAGCCCGTCCGAATTGCAGCGATCGGGATAGAGCGCATGCGGCAGCGCGATCTGGTCGTGCGGCGCGCCGGGCTTCGGCATCGCCAGCACCTGCTCGACCGGATCGGCGACCAGCTCGGACACCGGGATCGCCGGATCGGCGATCCGGTTCACGAAGGACGAGTTGGCACCATTCTCCAACAGGCGGCGCACCAGATAGGCGAGCAACGTCTCGTGCGTACCGACCGGCGCATAGATGCGGCACGGCCGGTCGAGCTTAGCGGCACCGACCACCTGCTCATAGAGCGGCTCGCCCATGCCGTGCAGACACTGGAACTCGTACTTGCCCACCGCGAAGTCCGGCCCGGCCAGCTGATAGATCGTCGCCAGCGTCTGGGCATTATGGGTGGCGAATTGCGGGAACACCCGGTCGGTCGCGGCCAGCAGCTTGCGGGCGCAGGCGACATAGGCGACGTCGGTGTGGAGCTTGCGGGTATAAACCGGGAAGCCCGGCAACCCGTCGACCTGGGCGCGCTTGATCTCGGCATCCCAATAGGCGCCCTTGACCAGCCGCACCATGATCCGGCGCCCGGCGCGCCCGGCCAGATCGATGATCCAGTCGATCACGAAGGGGCAGCGCTTCCCGTACGCCTGGACGACGAAGCCGAGCCCGTCCCAGTTCGCCAGGTCGGGATCGAGCGCCAGACTCTCGAGCAGATCAAGCGACAGTTCGAGCCGATCGGCTTCCTCGGCGTCGATGTTGAGACCGATATTATAGTGGCGCGCCAGCGCCGCCAGCGTCTTCACGCGCGGCAGCAGCTCGCCCATTACCCGGTCGGCCTGGGCGCGGCTGTAGCGCGGGTGCAGCGCCGACAGCTTGATCGAGATGCCCGGGCCTTCATAGATGCCGCGCCCCGCCGACGCCTTGCCGATCGCATGGATGGCGTTCTCGTAATCGCGATAATAACGCTCGGCATCCGCGCGGGTGGTCGCCGCTTCGCCGAGCATGTCATAGCTGTAGCGAAAGCCCTTGGCCTCCTCGTGCCGCGCGCGCTTCAATGCCTCCGCAATCGTCTCGCCGGTGACGAACTGCTCGCCCATCATCCGCATCGCCAGGTCGATCGCCTTGCGGATCACCGGCTCGCCGGCGCGCGCGACAACCCGCATCAGCGCCGCGCCCAGCCCGCGGTCATCGGCGCTGTCGACCAGCTTGCCGGTCACCACCAGCGCCCAGGTCGCCGCATTGACGAACAGCGACTTGCCGCCGAGATGCGCGCGCCAGTCGCCATCGGCGAGCTTGTCGCGGATCAGCGCGTCGCGGGTGGCGTCATCCGGAATGCGGAGCAGCGCCTCGGCCAGGCACATCAGCGCCACGCCCTCCTCACTCGACAGCGCATATTCCTGGACCAGCGATTCGACCGCGCCGCTGCGCCTGCGGGCCCGCAGGCCGGTAACCAGCCGGGTCGCGGTCGCGCGGACGGCGGCGCGGGTCGCCTCGTCGAGCGTCGCGGCGGCGATCAGCGGGACCAGCGCCTCGGCCTCGTCGCGGCGATAAGCGGCGGTGATCGCCTGGCGGAGCGGCGTGGCTTCGCGGACGGGCGGGGCGAAGGAAGCGAAGGGCGCGGGCTGGGTCATGGACCCAATATAATCGCTTCGAGCAGGTCGATCCGACTTATCGGAGCGATTCAACAGGCAGAATCGCCATATTGTCGGGCCTATGCTAGGCAGAAATCATGAAGAAGTCGCCTCCGATAGTCGAATTGGATGAGTTCGATCGCAAGATCCTCGCCGCACTGGCCGCGGACGGCCGGATGACGGTCACCGAGCTCGCGAAGCAAGTCGGGCTTTCCAAGACACCGGCGCAGGTCCGGCTCAAGCGGCTGACCGACAGCGGCGTGATCCGCGGCTTCCGGGCGATCATCGATCCGGCCCGGCTCGGGCTCGATCATATCGCCTTCACCGAAGTGAAGCTGGCCGATACCCGCGAGAAGGCGCTGCAGGCGTTCAACACCGCCGTCCGCCGCATCCCCGAGGTCGAGGAATGCCACATGCTGGCGAGCAATTTCGACTATCTGCTCAAGGTGCGCACCGCCGACATCCGCCGCTACCGGATCGTCCTCGGCGAGAAGATCTCGAGCCTGCCGCACGTCGCCAGCACCTCGACCTATGTCGCGATGGAGACGGTGAAGGATTGAGCGCAGGCCCCCCCTTGCCGCCCTCACACCACTCCGCGCCATCCCCGCACAGGCGGAGATGACGATGTGAGAGGATGGGCGAGCTCCACTTGCAATGTAGGATTTTGCCTGCTTGCCTCGGGGAGCCGATCCCATGGTCAGCCGCTCTTTGAATCGTCAGAAAAAATAAGACCAAACGCACGCAACAATGTTGCGAGATGCGGCGCATTACCGAGAAAATTGGGAAAATAGCGGCCGGCTAAACCCGCTTTTGGCCCGTACTTCGGGTACTTCCGCGAGTCGCAGCGAAAAGCCTGTTGGACCTCAGCCCAACGGCCGCGGCCCCTTCGGCCCGAAGTTCAGCCGCCGCGTGACGTTATAATCGAGCACCGCCATCACGAAATACGCCGCCGCCTGCTTGATCCGCGTCCAAGGGCCCGTCCGCGCCTTGTAGAGCTCCGGTGTGATCCGCTCGGAATTGGCGATCTCGCCATCCACGAAGCTGCGGATATAGGCAGCGAAGGCCTTGTCCTCGATCCGGAACATCAGCTCGAGATTGAGGAACATCGAACGGATATCGAAATTGGCCGAGCCGATGTTCACGACATCGTCGATCAGGAACAGCTTCGCATGGAGCTTGGTCGGCTGGTATTCGTAGATCTGCACGCGCTTGCGCAGCAGCCC
>PJUL01000528.1_pt1 | contig 26372 bp, 22 predicted proteins | sample 1512221 | NCBI WGS metagenome assembly PJUL01 (sample SAMN08177667, study PRJNA422409) | Feces metagenome, whole genome shotgun sequencing project.
GCCCTACTGTGCCATAATTTGGGGCTTCACGAATTCCAGCCCGGGTGGTGAAATTGGTAGACGCAGGGGACTCAAAATCCCCCGCCGCAAGGCGTGCCGGTTCGATTCCGGCCCCGGGCACCATCGACTAGTCCGGAAGAGTCCACACTCTTCCGGACTTTTTTATTTCTCCTTTGGAATCAGCATCTTAGCTGTCCACAGCCGTCCCAGCCAGTCCACACGCATCCGCGCGATTTGGGGGCACATTTGGGGGCATGTTTTCCCAAATTGGGGGCACATTTATAGGCAGCACGTGCCCCCAGAAGGTGCCCCCAGAAGGTGCCCCCAGCGGCGAGGCTAAAACAGCCTCGAAACGAGCACTCAGCACCGCAGCTCGGCCCGCTTTTCGAAAGCCACGCAAAAAAACTTGCGAGCGCTTGGACAGTCGGTAAACCCTTCAAAGCCTACAAACCCCACCTCTGCGTCCGGCACCCTGAGCTTCAAACCTGCCCGGCGGTTTTCCACTTGCTCGCGTTTCGTCGGAAAAAAACCCCTCAAAACCCACCAAACCCACCAACGACCGCCGCACCCTTGGGCACCAGAGCCACTAGGCCAAAGCCGCGCCGCTGGCAACAAAACGCGGGACCACCCAAGGCCACCGGCCACTCCCCAGCTCTGAACCCACGCAAAACACTTGCGCGCGCTTCGACGGTCGGTAAACCCTTCAAAGCCTACAAACCCACCCGGCGCACCCACCGCCTTGGGTGCCGTGCTCAGCATTTGCACGCGGCAGCGGTTGCATTTCAAAAACCATAGCATTCAGCGCAGATGGGGAAAGCGCAATAGCCGCTTTCTTTGGCTATTTCTATGTGCGCAGCAAATTTCACTTGCTCGCGTTTCGTCCAAAAATAACCCCTCAAAACCCACCAAAGCCACCAAGCGACTTGGATCGGATGGCACACTGATACTGTGATTAATTACAGTCTTCTGGCTTGCGCCAGCAGGCAGCACGGTATCCATGCCCAAACGAATTCTCGAAAAAACCTCTCTGGAAGTCTCCCGCCTGCACATTGAAGGCACCCACGCGGTGGGCGGTGTGACAGGTCTGTATCTCAAGATCGAAGGCGGTTCACGCGCCTGGGTGTTCCGTTATGTCCACGGTGGCCACCGGCGCCGCATGGGTCTGGGTAGCTATCCCCTGGTGGGCTTGGCTGACGCACGCGAGGCGGCCCGCAATGCCCTGCGCTTGCGCTTGAGCGGTGTTGACCCGTTGCAGGCCCGGCAAACCCAACGCGAAGCGGCAAGGCAGGCCCTGGCGCGGCAGGTGCGCTTTGATGACGTGGCGGAAGCCTTCATCAGGGAACACGAAAGCACATGGCGCAGCCTCAAGCACGCAAAGCAATGGCGCAGTACCTTGGCCACCTACGCTTACCCGCACATCGGGCACCTGAACGTTGAAGACATCGAGCGGGCCCACGTGTTGCGGGTGCTGGCCCCTATCTGGAAAACCAAGACAGAGACAGCCACCCGGCTGCGCGGCCGCATCGAGCAGGTGTTGGACTGGGCCACCGCCCATGGCCACCGCACGGGCACCAACCCGGCCCGCTGGCGCAACCATCTGCAGCACATCCTGGCGGACCCGGACAAGCTGGCACCCGTGAAACACCATGCGGCCGTGCCCGTGGCCATGCTGCCCGATACCTACCAGCGCCTGCTGGCCATGGATGGCCAAAGCGCCCGCGCGCTGCGCTTTCTGATCCTCACGGCCGCACGCTCGGGCGAGGTACGCGGCATGGTCTGGAGCGAGGTCGATCTAGAGGCCGGCCTGTGGACGGTGCCCGCTGAACGCATGAAGGCCAACAGAGAACACCGGGTGCCCTTGTCGCGGCAAGCGCTGGAGCTGCTCAAGGCACAGCCACGCATCCCAGAGGTCGACCATGTGTTCCCCTCCAACCGCAAGGGGCCACTATCAGACATGGCATTCACGGCCTTGATGCGGCGGCACGCAATGGCAGCGGTGCCCCATGGCTTTCGGTCAACGTTCAGGGACTGGGCTGGAGAGATGACGCACCACGCGCGCGATGCGGTGGAGCTGTGCCTGGCTCATGCGATTGACACCAAAACGGAGGCAGCCTATCGGCGCGGGGACATGCTGGAGAAGCGGGCGGCGGTGATGCAGGACTGGGCCGATTACACGACTTCCAAGACCACGAGCGATAACAAACCAACGCCCTGAAGCTATGTATTTTTTATGTCCCGAATGCGGTTCGAAGACCGCCACGTATGCACGTCGCCAAATCTCCTGCCTGAAAGCAGTGCACTTTTTGGGGTGCACAAATGGCGAATGTGGTGTGGCGTTGGTTGCGCATCACGAGTTTTCCCGGACCCTCACACCATCGAAGATTCCCAATCCGCTGATGGCTCATCTGCCGGTCTCTCAGCGCGCAGCCAAGCGTCGGGAGAACAAGGCAAAGCGCGAGGCTGCCTTGCTTCTGGGCCAAACAGGGCCTGTTTGCGCAGGTGAGGACTGAGCTTACAAGACTGCTCTTAGTTGTTGATGGCAAGTCAACGTCCCCAAAGCGCATTTGCTCTTACCCGATGCTTGCCTTCCAAATTTTGGCTATTGACCACATTGAACTTTTAAGCTTGCAAGCTATAGTTTGTCGGCTGGGGCATATCTACTTCTGAATCTTTCGGGTTGGTTCTTTAAACAATCCAAAGTTTCAAATCTAGGCAGAAAGACGGTCTAAACTAGCCAATAACCATACAGAAAATTGAACTCTTGCCATCACGAGAATCATGCTTTAAACGCATTAAATAATTAATGATAGAAAATCAATTAATATCATGGAAATTGAAGTCAGGAAATTCAAAAAAATTGACGAAACTTCGGTCAATCTTGAATCATTAAATATATTTATCGGCTCAAATAACACGGGAAAAAGTAGCTTTATTCAAGGAATTCAGTTTGCAATATCCGCATGCCAGACTTTAGAGCTTGAACGCTGCAGCTGGACGAAAAAAGGGACGCGGACTCTTTCATTAGACTCTAATGATTTTTTATACACGCCAACAAAAAATGTTGAATCGCTTCATCATGGTAAAAAACTTACCAGTGCAAAAAAACGATCAGATCGAAGTGAAATAAAATTTACATTCAAGGATGGCGAAATAAAATCCAGCGTTACAATTTCAAAGGGCAAAAATGGTGGTTTTACCACGTCACTTGAAGGTAAAGCCATTGGAAAAATACTGGGCGATATAGCAAGCCCATTCTGCGTTTACGTTCCTGGAATTGCGGGCATTCCAACGCAAGAAAAATATGAAGTACCAATAGCCGTAAGAAAATCCGCAACACGCGGCGACAGTAACAATTATTTGAGAAATATTCTTTATAGTATTAGTCAAAAAGATGATCGCTGGGCATCCTTCCTATCTTCAGTCAGAACGGTCTACAACGACACTCTTATAAATGTTGAATTCGATGAAAATAAATCTGAATACATCAATGTAAACGTCAAAATACAAAATATAGAAGTGCCACTAGACACTGTTGGAACGGGACTATTACAAGTCATTCAAATATTTGCTTATATAGAGTATTTTGAACCAAAAATTATTTTGCTTGATGAGCCAGATGCACACATACACCCTACCAAGCAAAAAAATTTAGCATTGGAATTAGAGAGAAAAACAATCAACAATCCCGATTTAAAGATTGTTTTTTCCACTCACTCGCGATACATACTAGATGCACTCGAAGGCAGAGCAAATGTCGCACATTTCCAAGAAGGCAAAGCCTATAATAACGTTCGCAATAGCAGTATTTTAATTGACATTGGAGCGGCCGACTCTGATTATCTTTTTGGAAAAAGAAATTTAAAATATGTAATAGCCACAGAAGACAAAGTTGACAACATCGTTGAAAAGAAAGAGTTTTTGAAGAAATTCGTTCTTGCGAATGGACTTAAAGAGGACGAATTTGTGCTCCATTCTTACGAAGGCTGTACAAAAGTGCATTTCGCAAAAATTTTAGAAGGCTTCGTATCAAAGCACATTCCGGGCGCCAGGGTAATTTTGCACATTGATCGCGACCAAAAATCCGACTTAGATAACGACCTTGTTAAGTTACGTGATGATTGTACGCGCGACAAAATAGCATTTTTTGTGACGAAGTATCAAGAAATTGAATCATATTTTTGTCAGCCACTACATTTAAACCTAACATGCAAATTACCGATTGCGGAAATAGAAAATAAATATCGAGAATGGATCGATGAGCTTGAAGATGAAACCAGGAGAAAGTTGGCAAACTTCATACTTAGAGATCGCCCCGCCCTTGGCTTAAATAAGGACGGGCGGAGTGATATCGATCAAATCAATCGACAAGTCGATCAATGGATTTTAGAAAATAAAGAAATATTTACGCCAGGTAAAGAACTTCTTGGAAAAGTAAAAAATTACCTCCAGGGTAAAAGAATTGATACAAATGATGTACTTCAAATCAGCGACGGGTTGATTTGTGAAAAATTCCAAGAAACGCTTAAAACTTTGACGTAGCCATTAATAACTGGTTGACCGTCATAACTAGTTGCGGCCTCTAATCCAGCGCCTTACATCTCAGCCAGCGCCCCCTTGCGCATCACCTGAATCTGCGCAGGCGTCATCACGTCCCGCGCAGTCAGCGCCCCCACATCCAGCACGCCCAAGGCCTCCACGTGCGGCCGCGCTTCAAACTCCGGTTGCTCCTGCGCCAGCGCCTTCAATGCGTTCAAGATAAACGCCCACCGCGCGGCCACCAGTTCATTGCGGATCGCCTGCGTCGGTGCCGGTCGCCCCAGTGAGTCCTCTTGCGCGCTGTCCCGGCACGGTGCGTGTGCTGCCAGCGCCATGGCGCGTGCAATCTGCGGTCCGGCCTCCTGCAGTGCCTTGTAGCCCTCTGCCTGCGCGTGTGCGATGTAGGCCCGCTCGTAGGCGGCGGCATACCGCCGCGCCTGGGTGCTGGCCTGGGCTGCGTGTTCCTGCATTTCCTTGGCGCCCTTGGCGTGCGCTGCTTTCATCACATCGGCCATGGCCAGTGCGTCATTCTTGCGATCGAGGGCGGCGCGCGTGGTGTCGTTCGCCTCAAACCCTGCGGCCTTGAACGCGTCGTCGAACGCGGCCGCTGCAGCATCGGCCTCGGCTTGTGCAGCTTCGATCTTGGCGGCCAGGGCCTCCTGCGCGGCCTTGGCCTGGCCAAGTTGATGGCCGCCGCCGTTTTCGTAATCGGTGCGGGCGCTGGCCAGCGCGGCCAGGGCTTCGTGCAGCTCGGTTTGAGCGGTGCGGGCTTTGTCTTGAAGGTCGAATGTCATGGGTGGCTCCTTGGGAGTGGGTTAAAAAAACAGTTGAGAAGAAAGGATGGAAGGCGCTGCAGCGGCCTGGGGCGGCGGTGCCGGTGGTGCCAGCCACTGCGCGCCACCACAGCCCTGCAGGTGCGCGCGCACCACCTGCTGTGCGGCTGGGGGCAGCTTGGGCAGCAACGTGCGCACGGCCTCGCGCAGCGCCTGCAGATCGCTCTGCATGCCGCCCTGCCCTGCCTGCAGCGCATCGGCCCGCGCCTTGTGTTCTGCGGCCGCGCGTGTGGCCTTGTCGAGCTGGGCAGCCAGGCGCTGCACCTGGGCTGCGCTCTCGCGCTCCTGCGGCGTGGCGGGCACCACCGAGCGCAGAGCCTGCAGCTCGCGCTGGCGCTTCTGCCGGTGCCTGCGCTGCCGCTCGGCGTCGGTCATCGGGGTTGGTTTGCTCGTGGCCATGGTCAGTACGGCAGTGCGCAGAACCGATGGCAACGCTGCAGCACATCCTTGTTTGGCGTGTACAACTCAGGCACGCCAGGAAGGCGCCCTTGCGCCGCCATGGCGCAATTGCCCTTGCGCTGCAGGTGGTAGCAGTCGCGGCAGCGGTGGCGGTCGTCTTCGAGAACGTCCACGGCCGGGACCAGGGCTGACCCCGACAGCAGGGCCAGCAGTTCGGGCTTGTGCAGCCGGATGGCATCGCTGGTGGCTTCGTCCAGCCAGTCGGCAGGCCACACCTGCAGGGAACCATCGGGCTGGGCTGACAGGTGCAGGCCCCGATAACGCAGGCGTTCCAGAAGCGCAGCGGCGGCGGTCTTGATGTCGCTCATGCTGCACCCTCAGAACGTGGCCACGTTACTGGCCATGTCGTTAGCCATGCTGTCGGCCGCAGGCATCGCAGATGCTGCAGCCACTGTGCGATGCCCCTGCGATTGGTGCACCGCCCAATGCAGCAACCCCGCCCGGTGGCCAATGCGCACAAACCGCTTGCCGTCCACGATGCGCCCCTGCATGCGCTCGATCCAGCGGCCCAGCATGCGCGAATTGATCTTGCCCGCCTGCCCTGCAATGTCGTCCATGGCCATGGCCAGCAGCGCATCGGTATCGCCGCGCCGGATGGCACCGCCCACCGTGGTTTGATCCGGTCCGAACGCTGCAAACCACGCTTCGGCCAGCGCACGCAGCTTGGTGGTTTCCGGGTCTTGCTCGAAGGCGCGGGCGGCGGCCTCCATGGGGTCGGCCAGCGTGGGCAGGCCTTCACCCGCGTTGTCGCTCCCTGCAGCCGCCTTGGCGTTTGCCACCTGCTGGGCCAGCCAGCAAATGGGCTGCCTCACCAGATCGTCCCAATGCTCAAAGCTGGCTGTCCTGCCCTTGGCCATCTTGGGCCGACCTGCGGTGATGTATGCGCGCACGATGGTCAGCGCCGCCACCACGTAGGCCAGCCGATCCGTCTGCATCATCTGCGCTGGGTCGAACGAGAAGTCCCGCGTGTACGGTGTCTCGCTTTGCGCGTCGATGCGGGCCGTCAGCACCCTTCGGCAGGTGTCCGACGTCATCCGCAGGTTGTTGCCCGTGGCGATGAACAAGGCCCGGTTGGGCAAGGTGATGGTTTCGCTGCTGCCCAGCACCCGGTCGGAGAACGTGGGCGCCGTCAGGAAGGCATCGAGCGAGGCAGAACCCAAGGGCTCGCGCACGTTGTCCCAAAGGACCACTCGCTGGCCTTCGCGCAGCACCGCAAACAGGCGTTTTCTGGTTTCTTCGTCGGTATCGGCGGGCGGAAGAATGGAAGGCTCAGATCCCATGGCCAGGATGCCGATGCAGCGGGCCAGCAGGGTCTTGCCGCTGCCTGCGGCCGGGGCGTCGAAGCCCACGCCGGGAGCAGTGGGCAAACTGGCACGCAGTGCGGCCGACAGCAGGCCGTGCAAGGCCACCCCGTTGGCCACCGCATCCACGAGCGGGAACAGGGCCAGCGGCGCCCACAGAAAGCGCAGCGCGGCCAGGGCATCCTGCACGGTCGGTTTGACCGGCACGCGGGGCGGGTTCGGGTGTTCGCAATAGAACAGCAGACCCGATGCTTCATCGTGGCCAGGGCGGTCCAGGATGCTGCCGTCGATGCGCAAGGTGGGTGCTGTCACCACGGCCACCAGCTTTTTAAAGCCACGCTCGCCATGCTTGGCCAGGATGGCGCGGGCCACGCTCAAGGGGGCATCTTCCGGGCCTTCCTCGGGTGCCTCTTCGCCATCGGCCTTGCGGCGGTGGCGCACCGAATAGAACTCGCACACCCGCCCCATGTGGTCGGTCAGCCAGTCAGGCGACACGGGCCGGGCCTTGCCGTCGCTCACATAAGCCACGGTGCCTTCGCCATAGTCGAACAACTCGCCCCGTTCCTGCAGCACGGCCAGCACCGCATCGGTGGTGGCCACGCGCATGCCGCGCCCCACTTGGATGCGTGCACTCTGGCGCAACAGCTCAAACCGCATGCCGCCGTGGCGGTGCGTGTACAGGTACGGGCGCTGTCCGCTTTTGAGATTGACCACGGCCACGCGGGTGTCGCTGTCCGGGTCGAGCGGGTCCGCAAACTGGGCGTTGTGCCAGCGCTCGGGGCGGTCGAGAATCTCGCCCACGGAAACAGGTTTTCCCTGCTCTGCCATCAATACAAAGTCGCCCATCAGCACGCGCTGCGCGCTGGCGCGCTGCAGCACGTCGCGGGCCTTGTCCACGGGGATGCCCCGGCGCTTGGACAGGGCCGGGGCATGGGTGGCCACCCAGCGCTCGCGCTGGGCTGCGCACTGGCCTGCCAACTGGGTGCGGGCGGTCTTCTTGAGCGCCTGGGCTTGTTTGTGGGTGTCGGCATCGTGTGGGATCAGCGCGAGGTCGAACAGGCCCAGAGGGTCGCCAAAGATGCGCGGGGCAGCGTGCGGCCGCTGCAGGCTCTTGCCCAGCAGCGGGGGCGCGCAGAAGTCCAGGCGCTCGGGCTGCCAGACGCTGGCATCGATCAGAGTGCGCTCCAGCGCCTGCCCGGCGCGGCCAACGTCAAACCAGCCATGGCCCGCAGCCCAAAGAAGCTGCACCAGGGCGCGCCCTGCTTCCGGGATGCGGGAAGCATCGCGCACGGGGATATACAAGCGGTGCCGGGTCATCGCCGACAGCTCGCGGCCGTCCACAGTGCACACGCCAGCGGAACAGCTTGGACGCCACAGCATGGGGGCATCGGCCAGGGCCGGGCACGCCTCTATCAAACGCTGGCGGAACACATCGGCAGACAGCTCGCCATCCGGTGCGCCGTCGTGGTCGAGCATCAGCACGCCCGGACCCATGGGGTAGGCAAAGTGGCGGCGTGTGCGCGATATGGCGCCCGCTGTCTCGGCCACTTCGCGCTCGGGCACGATGGGCACCGGCTTGCCCACGCTGCCATCACACACGCCCCAGCTCGTGGCCTGGGCAGGGTCCAGCGCTTCGAGCACATCGGCCAACTCGTGCAGCCCATTCGCCACCGCCCGCACCGCGCTGCCGCGCATCATGTTGGCGGCGCTTTCCTTGTGCAGCGAACCATCGGGGGCCAGGGTCAGTACCTTGGTGAGACGGTCGGGAACGGTGGCTGTGAAGACGGTGAACTGCAGGGCAGCCTTGGGCGCTGCGGCAGATGCTGCGGGTGTTGCAGGTGTTGCAGGTGCGGCAGGCTTGCGCGCAGGCTTGGGGGTTTTTGCCGCGCCCGTGCTTGGTGCGCTGGCCTTTTTGGTTGCCATGGTGTGGTCGTTCTCTAAAGCCGGGTGGCGGTGAATTGGGGGGTGTGGTGTGGGCCATGTCGGCCACCATTAGGTAAACCTGCAGGCCGCAGGCGCTGGCCTTGCGTGCCAGCTCGGCAGCGCTGCGCCATTGGTCGGGGTCGCGGGCATCGATGAACACATGCAGATGACGCAGGCCGCGTGGCCAGCGGGCATGTGCGAGTGAGGCGGCATCCGGCACCGCCCAAACGGGCAGGCGCGTTGCCTGGGCGATGCGCAACGCGGCGGCGATGCCCACGGCCACACCCAGCACGCTGCGCACGCCATCGACAGGTGCCAGCCGCGCGCAGGCACCCAGTGCAGGGCCTGCCTTGCCGGTCAGTTTGATGGGCGCGGGCACCGGCGCCAGCGATCCATCGGCCGCAAGGTAGATGCGTTGCAGGGCCACCGCGTGCGACTCTGGCGCGCTGCCCACGCCGTGTGGGTAGTTGTCGATTTCAAACAAGGTCAGCAGCGCGGGGAACTGGCCCAGGCACATCGGCTGGCGGTTGGCCTGCATGTGCCAGCAGTCCAGCGCAGGGTGCAGGCGCAAGGCGTGTGGCCACGCGGCCTGCACCACACCACTGCGGCGCAGGTAGCGGTCGGCCGCATCGCCGTGGGTCACCGGCCGCGCATCAGCCCAGAGGCTGGCGATGCGGGCGCGGTTGACTTCGTAGGCGTGCCTTGCACCTGCTGTGCTCATGCTGCGGTGCCTGATTTCACCGGCGAGCCATGAAGTGCTGCATGCAGCGCATCGAGCATGTCGTCCATGGTGGTGATGCGTTCTGCCATGGCGTCAGCCAGCAGGCGCAAGGCGGCAGCAAGGTTTTCGCCGGTCAGGGTGTCGGATGCATAGGGGACCATGCTGGCCACGGCTTCAAAGGCGAACTGCGCTTGCCGCATGTGGCAATGCTGGTCGCTGGCGTCCGTGGTCAAGTTCGTTGCAGGGTCGCCAGCCTTGCGCGCGGTGTTGGCGCTGCGCAAGGTGTCGATCAGTGCGCCCAGTGTGTCCAGGCGCTTGTCGATGGCTTCGCTGTGCAGGTGCAGCAGCTCGCCCAGGCCTTCCATGTTCACGATGGAATTGGGGTTGCTGATGCCTGCTGCCAGCGCGGCCGTGGCGTGGCAGGCGCGCAGCACGGTGCGCAGGGATTCGGTGCAGTCCTGGGCTTGCAGCACCAGATTGGGCAGGTTGGGCGGGGTGGGTTGCTGTGGTGGCTGGCCTTGCTGCAGTGGCTGGGCTACACCGGCCATACAGGGTTTTGCGGCCGCTGGGCAAGCGGTGCAGGCGGTGCGGCGCACCAGATAGCCGTGCACGACGTGCTGGTCGAACACGTCTTCGGCCTCGGGCAGCGGGAAGTTGTCGCGGCAGTTTTGGCAAGGCTTCGCCTGCACTGCCTGGGTGGCAGCGTTTTGGGTGGTCGTGTGCATGGTTTACCCCTCCAGACTCAGAGCCATGTCCAGGCCGCGCAGGGCAGCCAGGGCCTGCATCACCTTGCGGCGTGCGCGGGCGGTGTCCACGTGCGGCTGGCGCAGGTGGTGCAGCGCAGTGCCCAGCGCGTTGTGCGCGGCGGCATGCAATTGGATGGGGTCGGGGGTGCCCGTGGTGGGCGATGGGGTGCGCGCGACAGATGCGCGTGCGGGGATACGGTTAGCCATGAGTGGCCTCCAAGCAGTTCGTTTGTAGCAACTGCTGCCCTCGACGCCAATCGGGGGCGGCAGCTCGGACAGGTTGGCGTACCGGGAACCGCTTGCGCAAACCGGCGAGCCTTGCGGCTCCCTGCCCGAGCCACCAAAAAGGGGCACGAGCGAACAAGCCGCAGGTGCTCTGCGGTAGAGGCTGCGGCTTGCGTCGCAACGATTCGGCGGGACGCCAATCCCGATCACGCCTTTTTTTGACGTGACGGCGCAGTGTAGCGTGGCTGGTGCGCGGTGCGCAATGGTTTGCGCAGCTTGAGACATGCGATCAGAGCGGAACAGCACGGCTGGCCTCCTTGATCTTGGGCGCCACGCGCACACCGGGCAAACCGCCTGGCTGTGCAATCGAGGGCTGCTCAGTCACGGCGCGGCGCGCGTGGTCGCTGAGAGGGAGGTACACCAGCGGGTCGGGCTTGGCCGATGGCGACAGGGTGCGCACGGCCTCGGCGTGCACGACGAAGGAGTGGCCGCATTCAGGGTCAGGACAAAGGTAGTAAAGCTCGCGCAGGATGGGCGAGATTTCTTTGCTGCTGCGCGCCATCGCCCGCGTCTTGCAGTGCGGGCAGCGGTACATGATGGGGTGGGAGGCTTTCATGCGCGGCTCCCGGCTTGGGTGTTGGCTGCGGCGCGCTTGCTCGTGCGAATCGCTACGCAGACAGGAGCCGCAGGCCGCGCGGCGATCCAGGCATCCACCTCGGTCTCACGCCACGCCACGCTGGTGCCGTGTAGGTGTACTGGGCCGGGGAAATCGCCGCCTTTGACCTTGGCGTATACGGTGCTGCGGCCCAGGCCGGTAACAAAGCACACATCGTCAATGCGCAGCAAGCGCTCGCGGTAAGGGCGCACTGCTGCAGGGCCGGGGGCGGCTGCAATCGGGGCGGTTGAACAGGTCGTTTTTTGCATGTCCCTATGGTCTTGTGTGGACAGGCAAAAGCCAAGAAACGCTAACTGTGGCTGCGCTCTACACAGTTAGTGGTGAGTGGTTTGCACGGAAAAGAGACGCGCGCGACGTGGCACCGCGTGTGCTGTGGCAGGCGTGGGATTACGCGCACCATGGACGTGCACAGCATCCACGGGGTTTATTTGCAGGTGAAGAAAGGGTGTCCGACAGACTAGAACCTGCTCGGCTGCCGTAGTTCATCCTCAAAACGCGAGCATCTACTTTGCAGAAATTGCTTCTGTTCATAGGAATGGACGAAGGGGCAAGAACAACCACCTTGTGGACCTCAGAAAGCAGCTCCCAATAACCGCTTTCAAGTACCCAATAACGTCTAAATAAATTTTAGGCTTGCTATACCAACGTATTTCCCAACTGCATAGCACCTCCCTTAGCTATGAAGTTAAAGTTAACTTTCGATGAAAAAACACGTTGATAGCTGTTTGCGATAATTTTGCTATTAAATATTGCAATTAATTTTTTATTTGCAACTTTTAATCCATCCTCTCCATCAAAATCTCCAACCAAAGCTAATTTTTTTGACACGGGAAAATAAACCATTGTGCCTCGCAAACCGAATCCAGGCGAACCGAAATTTGCCAACGCCGGGTCATGAAACGTCAAACTTACCGGATTATCGCTCGTAACAAAATCTCCAACTCCATCATCAGATTTCAGCAAAATCCAATTTCTTTTTTGAAGCAACTCGACTATTCTCTGCATACCAAGCAACTCCATATTTATCTGATGCTCTCTAGTCACTTCAATTTCAAAAGCACCCCGTTCAAAAAGACCCTTCATCTCTTCGAAGGTTATATTCTCTGAAATACTTCCTCCTGCGTCCTTTTTTATTTGAGAGACCTGGCTTTCCCATCGTTCTTTTGACGCCAAAGTCATTGCCATCATTTGATTTGCCATCTGAACCTGCGGCTTGGCCAAATGTTCTCGCATCTCTGGAGACTTGATTGCCAACATTCCAATCAGCTCTAAAACTAAATCTTTATTTTTTCCAGAAAAATCAGACGTCTCATCGAGATTTTTGAGTGCTGTTGCTACTTCACCCTCAAAATTAGCCTGCGCTTTCTCAACAATTTCCGGGTCCACCCCGAATATATCTACACGATTAAAATCACGCACACCGCCAACATTTCTAGGAATTGTTTCAAATTTCGTCTTGTTTTTTAAGTCCAACACCGTGAGTTTTGAATTTTTAGCATTCCCTTGCGTGAAGCCCTTCAGGTAGCACTGAGAAAGATAATGATGATGTCTTGATTTGGTCAATTTCTTACTCCTTATGAAAAATGAGATTTCAACCTGTTGGCATGGCAAGAACCACTGCTCGAATGGCTACTCACGGCAGATGCAAACCTTGCTCGATTGGGCGCTAACTCAAATCAACGTACCGATTCTGAAGTCAGCGCGTAGCCGTCCATATACATCAAGAACCGGTGGTTCAAACGCCAGCTCGAAAAACTCAGCCCAAGGAACGATCCGGAGCCATGACAGGACAGCGCGGGATCAAGATGATCACACCCAGCGCCGCTGGCCATGGCGGCAAGAGCGTTCATAGTGTGGAGAAAGCTCAGAGCCCGGTTGGTGGCTTTGGTGGGTTTTGAAGGGTTATTTTTGGACGAAACGCGCGCAAGTGAAAAAAGTCTGAGCGCGGTTTTGAAGGTCCGGGGCCAGGTCAACGGGTGGGGTTTGTAGGCTTTGAAGGGTTTACCGACCGTCCAAGCGCGAGCCAGTGTTTTGCCCAAGGCACCGGTTTGGGCGCGGCAGGAGCGGGGTCGAGCTGCGGTTCTCGGCGTCAAACGGGCACCGCCGCGCGCAGGTGATGCCTTCGCCGCTCTTGGTGGCTTTGGTGGGTTTTAAGGGGTTATTTTTGGACGAAACGCGCGCAAGTGAAAAATTCTGAGCGCGGTTTGGAAGGTCCGAGGGGCCAGGTCAGCAGGTGGGGTTTGTAGGCTTTGAAGGGTTTACCAACCGTTGAAGCGCGAGCCCGTGTTGTGCCCCGGGGCACCGGACTGCACCCTGTGGATACCTCTATGAATTCAATTTTGAGATACCCGAAAAGCAATACCTACAAAGGCTACAAACTGGTCTTCGTTGGTGTGTTTGTAGGTAGTTCATTCCAAGTATCTTTAGATTGAAAAACATTCTTTCCGTTACGTCACAGGCCCCAGCGGCTCACGGTGGTTGCGCCACGGTTTCCGACGTTTCCCGACAGTAAATGAGGCTTGAAAATGCGCCCTGAACCCGCGTCGGGCCTGGCTGGAGGCACGGTCGGCACCCTCGACAAAATCAATGCATGAAGCGAGCAGGCGCGGCGGGGTCTCGACAGCGCGCCAAGGTCTTTGGTCCGTTTGCCCTCACGGGCGGCTGCCCCCCGGCCCGCCACCGGCCGCGGTGCCCAGCGTCGGCCGACAGGGCTGCGCGTGGGTGTGTAGACGGGCTCTGAGCGGCCGCGCGGCTGCTCAGTGTGAGGAGAAGGTGGTTTAGCCCTTGCGGGCGCCTGCGGCCTGCAGGTAGTCGGCCCACCACTGCATCAGTTTCGTGCGGTCGGCCATGTACGTGGTGCGGTGATACGCGGCCCGTATCTCGTTGCTTTCCTTGTGGGCCAGCTGCCGCTCGATCACGTCGGGGTTCCATCCGTGTTCGTTGGCCACGGTGGAGAACAAGGCGCGGAAGCCGTGCGCTGTGGCGATGCTCTTGTAGCCCATGCGTGCCAGCGCGGAGTTGAAGGTGTTTTCGCTCAGCGGTTTGCTCGGGTAGTAGGGACTGGGGAAAACCAGCTCGCGGCCGCCGCTGATGGGGTCAATCTTGGCCAGCACTTCAAGCGCCTGTTTGGACAGGGGCACGCGGTGTTCTTCGCGCATCTTCATGCGCTCTGGCGGGATGGTCCACAGCGCTGCCTTGAGGTCGAACTCTGCCCAGCGCGCGCCGCGCACTTCGCCCGGCCTGCAGGCCGTCAGCATGAGCATGCGCAGCCCCAGCGTGATGGATTCCGCCCCGTCATAGACAGCGAGCCTGCGCATGAATTCGGGCAGCTCTTTTTCTGCCAGCGCAGCGCGGTGCTGCACGGTGCGCGGCTTGAGGATTTCAGAGGGCACCAGGTCAAGCATGGGGTTGGTCTGAATACGCTCGTGCGTGATGGCCCAGCGGAAGATCGCCTTGACCCGCTGCAGCACCCTGCCCGCTTGGTCGGCCGCGCCACGGGCTTCCACGGCTTTCACCGCTTCCATTACATCGCGGGCTTTGAGGTTGGCCATGGGCCGGGAACCCAGCGCCGGGAATATGTCGTTTTCGAGGGAGGCCTGAATACGGCCCATGGTGATGGGCTCCCAGCGTGCCGACTGATGTTCGAGCCAATCGCGGGCCACGGCTTCCAGGGTGTTGCGGTTTTCATGGATGACTCGGGCTTTTTGCTCCTTGCGCGCTTCGCCGGGGTCTTGGTTGTCTTGCAGCAGCTTGCGGGCTTTGGTAGCGGACTCCCTGGCCATCTTCAAACTGATGTCGGGGTAAACGCCGAAAGCCAGGCGCTTTTCTTTTCCGGCGAAGCGGTACTTCATGCGCCAGTAGCGCCCGCCTGCCTTGGTGATTTCGAGATAGAGGCCCAGGCCGTCAGAATGTTTGCCGGGTTCGGTGAGGGTTCGTAGCTTGGTGTCGGTGAGTTTCAAGGGGGCACCAGAAATGGCTGGGGGCACAAATGGGGGCACATTCTGCCAGCGCGTGGCAAATATCTAGCATTCATGCGGGTTAGCGCCCCGATTGTGAGAGTGGCCCCGCCATCTAATGCTCTCGCATAGCACTAAGACGGATCAAACCCGCTGCACCTTATAGGGGTAGCGGGTTTTTCTTTGTCTCACGTCATCTCAATGCCCACCGTGGCACACCAAGACAAAGTTGGTATCTATACAGACCGCAGAACTTTGAGTGACTCACGCAGGTTCACTTGAGACTACGTGCTGACCGACCTAGCTTTTAGCGCCGAGGAACTGCACCGCGACGTAGATCGCGAGTGCAAAGAACACCATCGCTACAGCAAGCCGTACGCCCCAATGCGTCCAGACACTTTGCGAGCCTTTCTCTCCGCTACGGCGGGAATGCGGTGGAAATGAATCCTTATTCATCTAATCCTCCAAAGTTAGGGCCATGCACGGGAAGCGTCATTCGACTCACACAAGACAACTGTGGTGGCTGCCGCGTTGGGCATGCTGCCGAGTTGGTACTCAGCTTGAAGCCCTTTTTGGCGGCATGCGATGCAGGTTTTGCCACTCACAACCGCGGCGGCTTCCCTACCGGGTCACCCGATTCATCTTCCACCTCCCCGGCATAAGGCCCCGTGCTGGAGGCCGGAGGCAAGCTGGGCTGTGGTGGCAGAGTGGGTGGTTCGGTGCTGGGGGGCAGGTCGCCTGGGGGCAGCGGGAAATGCTCGGGGACTTTGTGCGCGGGGTGTTCGTTGGGATCGTTGTGCATGCGGGGCTCCTTGGTGGTGTAGAGCCTTCATTGGGCGGTGCTGCGCTGCCGGAGCCTGTAGGAGACCGCGCAAAGACAAAGCCCGCGCAGGGCGGGCAGTTGGATCGCAGGCTCCAGGGTGGTAAGGGTGGATAAGGCGATCCGTCCACACCTGCCCCGCCGCGGGGCGCCCGCAGCGCCGCTGTGCGGCGCTGGCCCGGTCATCAATGCCGGTGCGCCACTTTCTCTGCGCCGTCGCCCGCAGCCGGGGCTTGGCTGTAGCCGCCCATGGGGCCGCCGGGCGCGTTGCCGGGCGCCGCAGGCGGGGCGCGGCGCACGCGGGGCACCACGCTGAGCTGCACGGTGTCCAGCACGGGGCCGGGCACCACATTCACGTTTTTGCGGGGTAGGTCCACCAGTTGCTCGGCATGCCACACGCGCACCTGGGCGGCACCGTCAGGCACCGAGGGGAAGCGGGCGATGCCGTCGGTGTCGGTCTTGATGGCCCAGGGGGAGTCGGTCACAAAAATGTGGCCGCGCATGGAGCCGTGCAGATGGCACGACAGCAGCACAGCGCCAGCAGCGTCTAGCTTGACTTCGGCAGAGCTGGCGGGTTTGCCGTCGGCCTTGCCGGCCAGGCGCAGCTCAAAGCCGCTGGTGGCCGGTGCAGACGTGAGGCCTGCGGCGGCGCCGCGCACGTGGTGGTCCCAACGGTCCTGGTTGGTAAAGCGCACGGTGGTGCCGGGCTCTACCACCGTGACGGCCGGCACAAAGCGCATTTTTTCCTGCTCGATGGTGGGGCTGGCCTGCAACAGGCTGGGCGGCGGGCCTGAGGTGCTGCCCGGGTAGACGATGACCACGGCATCGGGCACAGGCCGGCCTTCTCGGTCGAGCACCTGGATTTGGACATTTCCGGCGCTAGCGCTTATCCAGCAAGCGCCAGCAGCTATCAAAAAGATAGTTTTCTTCATAAGCCCTTTGTAGTCATCGCTGGGTGATCACGTCACGGTGCATGGGCGCCAGCAGCGCCAGAAGGCGGTTTTGCTGTGCGAACGGTATGCCCTGGGCGTCCATGGCGCTTTGCAGCACCTCCACCAGGGCGTTGAAATGGCCCTTGTTGATGTCCAGATTGGCATGGGCCGATTTCATGTCAGCGCCTTCATATTTGCAAGGGCCTCCGCTCAGCTGGCAGATCTGGTCGGTCAGGCTTTCCTTGAGGGCTGCGGGCTTGACGCCCTTGAAGTGGCCGCCGATGCGGGGGTCTTTGAACGCGCGGTCCACAAAGTCGTCCATCAGGCGGGTGATGCCGGGTTTTTCGCCCAACGCCTGGTACAGGCCTGCGGGGGCTGCAGCCTGCGGGGCAGCACTGGATGGCGATGCGCTGGTTTGGGCCATGGCGGGCTGGGCAAGCACTGCTGCCAGGGCAATGAAGGCCAAGCTGGCAGCCAGGCGCTGGGGGGTGCAGACAGGGTGTTTCATGGTTGCGGTTCCGAAAGGGGATGGAAAGAACTGGGTGGCCGACGGCTCGGATGGCAAGGAGCTTCTGGATCAGAACGCAACTTGGGCCGAGAGGTAGTACCCGGTCTGGCGGCGGTTGTTGGTAATGCCCGGCACGATGCGGCCCAGGTCGACATACGCCAGGGTCAGGGACACGTTCTTGCTGGGCGCCCAGGCCACGAAGATGTCCTTCCAGTCGTCTTCGCGCAGTGCGGCACCCAGGCCAGCGGCGGCGCCCAGCGCTTGCAGGTTGTTGGGCTTGAAGCGGTATTCCGCTCCCACCGCGAGGTTCTTGCTGAGCAGGTAGGCCACGGAGAACTCCGGCTGCAGGCTGCGGCTGTTCTTGCCCGGCGCGGCCGAGCCAAAGCCCAGCAGGCCGTTCTGGTTGGCGTTGGTGGAGCGCAGCGTGGCGTTGAGCAGCAGGCTTTTGTCCAGCAGCAGCTTGGTGGCGTTGACGTACACATCCGTGCCGCTGGTGCGGGTGCCCAAAAAGTCGAGCACGCTGCCCAACGACCCCGGGCGCACGCGCTTGTGCTCCAGGCCAATGGCGATCTGCGGCATCCAGCTGTCCTGGTCCAGCACGGCGTCGCCCACCACCTTGAGCTTGAGGCCCACCACATCCATCTTGAGGTGCTGCCCCGGCGTGACCCCGAAGGGCGCAATGCCGTTGAGCGCGATGGCCGGGGAGGCATCAAAGTCCTGTCGGGCCAGTGAGAGCTCCAGCCGCTCGTGCAGCCCCACGGCCACGCCATAGCCGTTGAGGCTGTAGTCCTGCGTGGCGGCGCGGGTGGCATAGGCGCTAAAGCCCACTTCTCCCTCGGTAGCGTTGCTGCCAATCACGGCCCAGGGGGTGATGCCCCCACCCGCAGACCCGGAGACGGAGCTGACGCCCCCGGTCAACAGCAGCTTGCCGGTGTCGGCAAAGACCGGTGCAGCGGCAACGGCGGCGCACCCTGCGACGCACAGGGTGGACAACATTCGAAATGGCATGACAACTCCTAGGGCGGATGAAAGACGGTGGTGGACAGGAATCAACGTGAATACGCAGCGCCGTCACATTTGGATGCAAATGGGCTGATCACCCAGGGTTTGCCTTTAATCACATGCCCATGTCAGCCGAAAGCGGCCTGCCAAAGAGGGTCGAGGCCCGATCAGCGGGACGGTGCCATGGCAGCGTCCAGCAGGTGCAGCGCCTCGTCAAAGGCGAGGTTGTCCATGCGCTGTTGGACCGCAGCCAACGTGGTGGCCCCCAGGTAAGGTGCCAGTTGGGGTGCCAGGACGCTCCACATTTCCAGAGCGGCCAGATCGTTGGTTCGCAGCGCGCTGTGCAGGGCGTGCACCGCTGGCCAGACAGGGGCATCGCCGGGCAACCCGAGAGGTTGGTTGGTGGAGGGCTCCTGCGAAAGTGCTGGGCCCTGACTCACCGCCCCGCCGCCCGAATCCTCAATGAACGGCGCCCACGACGTGGTTTGCCGGGCCATGCCGGTGATTTGCGCCGCCAAGTCCTGCCACCGGCCCTCACGGCAGGCCGCCTCCGCAGACTGGGCGCATTCGGCCAGGGCCGTGGCCCCCAGCGTGCCCGCCATGCCTTTGAGGTCGTGCAGCTCGCGCTGCCAGTCGTCTCGCACGGCCACGGCGGGCATGTGTTGCGCACTGAGTGTTGCCAACGCCTGCACTGCATTGACGATGCGCTGAACCAGCTGCACCAGCAGGGGCCGGTGCCCTTGCAGGCGCGCGAAGGAGGTTGCGTCATCCACCCCCGCCAGCCGCGGCCAAGGGATTGCAGTGGTCGCGCTAGCGGAGGTGGCGGGGGCGGGCGTAGCGGCTTCTGCTGTAGCCGGGTGCAGCAGCGCAGAGGGCACGGCGCGGCGGATGGTGCGCACCAGCATGGGCGGGTCGAAGGGTTTGCCGATCACGGTGTCCATGCCGGCTGCGGTGGCCGCGTTCTGCTCGGTGAGCGACACGCCAGCCGTGAGCCCAATGACGGGCAATGCCTCCCAGCCCGCGGTGGCGCGAATCCGCCGTGTTGCATCCAGGCCATTGAGCACGGGCATGTGCACGTCCATCAGCACCGCGTCAAAACCGCCGGCATGCTGGTGCAGCACATCCAGCGCGTGGCGGCCGTTGCTGGCCACCACCACGCTGGCCCCTTCGCCTTCCAGAATGCGCTGGGCGATCTCGCGGTTGATCTCGTTGTCGTCCACCACCAGCATGCGCAAGCCATGCAGCCCCGCGCCGGGGCCTGGCTCAATGCCGGCATCCTGGCGCACAAACCCTGCGCTGCCGTACCGCATGGGCAGGGTCACCTCAAACTGGCTGCCTTGGTCCACCGTGCTGTGGACCTCAATGTGGCCAGACATCATCTCCACCAGCTGCTTCACGATGGACAGGCCCAGGCCCGTGCCGCCGTAGCGCCGGGTGGTGGACACGTCGGCCTGCACGAACGGGGCAAACAGGCGCTTGCGCGCCGCTTCGTCGATGCCGATGCCGGTGTCGCTCACCCGCACACGCAGCTCATAGCGGTCTTCGCCCAATGCGTCCCAGGCCACAGCCAAACGCACCTCGCCGCGCTCGGTGAACTTGATGGCATTGCTCAGCAGGTTGAGCACGATCTGCATGATGCGGGTGCTGTCGCCCTCCAGCGGTGTGGGCAGAGGGCGCGGTATGTCCACCACAAACGCCAGGCCCTTGTCGCGCGCCGGCAGCTCCACCAGGGCTGCCACGTCGCGCAGCACTTCGTTCATGTCCAGCGGCGCCATTTCCAGCGACATCTCGCCGGCCTCGATCTTGGAGAGATCGAGCACGTCGTTGATCACGGACAGCAACGCGCGGCCAGCCATTTGCAGCCGGCGCAGCATGCCCTGCTGTTCGCCGTCCAGCGTGGTGCGTGCGAGCAGGTGCGCCAAGCCAATCACCGCGTTCATGGGTGTGCGTATCTCGTGGCTCATGTTGGCCAGGAAGCGGCTCTTGGCTTCGCTCGCCTGATTGGCCTCTTGCATGGCCTCGCGCAGAGATTGCTCATGCTGCAAGCGCTCACGCATATCGGCCGCAATGGCCAGGTAGCCCACCAGTTGGTGGTCGTCATCCTCCATGCGCGTCACCGCCAGCGACACGGGAACGCGACTGCCGTCGGCACGCACCACGTACCACTGGGCCGCCGCATGCTGCGTAGCCCGGTAGAAGCGCGACATGGCCTGCGCGGACGCCGAAGGGCCGCGCGCCACGGGCAGCCATCGCGACCCATCCACCTCGGTCACCGCCGCACCCGTGGGCTCGCCTGCGTCGCTGCCGATGTCGCGGTCTGCGTCTAAGTGAGCCTCCTCGCACGCATCCAGCGGCACATCGGCCGCAAAAAAAACCGGCGCATGCGCCGCGCCCACCGCACTGTGGCCGGGCATGTCCAGCAGCAGTTCGGCCCCCCGGTTGAGCAGGGTCACCGCACCGTCTGCGTCGGCGGCGACGATGGCCACCTGGGTGGAGGCCTCCAGCACCGACTGCAGCAACGTGAGCGTGCGGCGCAGTTCCAGCTCGGCATGTTTGCGGGCCGTGATGTCCGTGCGGATGGACACGTAGCGGTCGACCTTGCCGTGTGCATCCACAAAGGGCGCCACCACGCTGTCCACCCAATACAGCGATCCATCCTTGGCCCGGTTGCACACTTCCGCGCGCCAGCTCTGGCCGCCACTGATGGTGGCCCACATACCGGTCCAGAACGCGTCGGGGTGCATGCCGGAATTGACGATGCGGTGGTTTTGGCCGATCAGTTCGTCGCGCGCGTAGCCGGAAATTCGGCAGAACGCATCGTTCACATCCACGATGCGCCCGCCCCTGTCTGCCACCGAGACGATGGAGTGTTGGTTCAGCGTCTGCAGCAAGGCAGCGTTGTCGCGCTGCGCAGCGGCCAGCTGCAGGCGGCTCTCGGTCAGCTCGGTCACATCGTGCACAAACGCGTAAAAGCCGGGCACCACGCCCCCTTCGCCCGGCCCGTCGGGCAGGTAGTGCACCAGCATGTGCCGGGCTGGCGCACCGTCTGCGCCCGGGCGTGTCTGCTCAAACGTGCGGGCCTCGCCGCGCAGGGCCGCGTCGGCGTGGAGGCCTGACATCTCGAACATTGCATCGCCGATCAGGTCGCGCAGGTGCATGCCTTTCACGGTGGCGGGGTCCAGGCCAAACCAGTCGCCATAGGCGCGGTTGGCCACCCGGTTGCGCAGGCTGCGGTCCCAGTAGCCGATCTGTGAGGGCATGGCGTCCAGCACCGTTTGCAGCGCGTGGCGCGCAGTCTCCAGCGCTGCGGTGCGGTCGCGCACCTGGTCTTCCAGCGTGGCGTTGAGCTCGGCCACGCGCCGCGCCGCGGCGCGCACCTCGCGCACGTCGCGCACCGTCTTGGCCAGGCCCACCACCCGCCCCCGCGTGTCGGCAATGGGGCCGGCCGAAATGGACACATCGATCAGCGTGCCATCGCGGTGGCGGCGCTGGGTTTCGAAAGCTTGCACATGCTCGCCCTCGGCCACACGAAGCAGCATGGAGGCGTCTTCCGCGCCATGCCCCTCAGGCACCAGCATGTCCAGCGCAGTGCGGCCCCGCACGTCCTCCAGCGCATAGCCGAACAGCCGCCGTGCGCCCTCGTTCCAATCGGTGATCACCCCGTCCAGGGTCTGCACGATGATGGCGTCGTTGGAGCCTTCAACGATGGCAGCGCGCCGCGCCTGCTCCAGCCGCTGCGCCCGCCCGCGCTGGCCCAGGCGCACGGACAAGGCCACCAGTGCCGACAGCAGCAGGCCCACCACGCCCCAGTCCAGCGCAGCGCGGGACCCTGACGGCAAACGCATGGAGGCCACAAACTCCCGGGTGGGCTGCAGGTCGGCCTCCCACGTGCGGCCAAACATCTTCATGTCCTGCAGCGGCCTGGGCTCCAGCACCGGGGCCACCATGTTTTCGCTGCGATACAGCCATGCGTCTGCGGAGGAGGCCGCGTCGCGCAACCGCAGGGTGAAGAAAGCGGCATCGGCGTCGATATTGCGCAGCACCTCGCTCATGGCGAGCGGCGCGTATACCCAGCCCTGCAAAGCGATGGTGCGGGACGTGGGCGTGTTGGTGGGCATGCCGTAGAGGTACACCGGCAACAGGAACAGCAAGCCCTGATAAGGGGACTTTTCCTCCTGCACCAGGGTGATGGGCGCGCTCAACACCGCCTCGCCGGAGAGCATGGCCTCTTGCGCCGCGGCGCGGCGCACAGACTCAGACGCGATGTCGAGGCCCAGCGCAGCGCTGTTGTTGCTGGTGGGCTCGATGTACTGGATAACGTAGCTGTCGCCGTCCTGGACGGGGCCCATGCGGCGGACCTCAAACCGGTCCCCTGCTTCGTCGCGGGCCGCCTTCAGGAAATCCGGCATGTCTTCCTGCGTGACTCGGCGTACAAAACCAAAGCCGCGCGCACCGGGAAACTCTTTCTCGAAATCCCGGCTGGCGCCGTATCGCGCAAAGGCCCCCACCGACAGCGAATCGCCCAGGGCAGCCACCGCACCGCGCGTACGCGCAGACCGAATTCGTATTGCTGCATCCGGATCGAGACTTCCTTCAGCACGCGTGTTTCCAGCCGCTCAAAGCTGCTGTTGAAGAGCTCGGCGTTCTGCTGCGTCTGATGGAAGTAGCCTGCCACCGCCATCCCGGCGGTGAAGATTGCCATCCACAAAGCGCTCCAGGCCCAGGAAGCGCGCGCCACTTTGCGCGGGCCTGAGGCCAGCCCCCGGGATACCCGCTGCCACATCGGATGCGTCATGGCGTCATCGCGTCAAGATGTCAGGGCGCCAGGCGTTCGGCCATGCAGCGGTCGCGGCCGCTGGATTTGGCGGCATACAACGCCGCGTCGGCCCGCGCCATGAGCCCGTCTGCGCCCTCATCGTCGTGCGTGCCCTGCGGGAAGGTGGCCACCCCGGCACTGACAGTGACATGCGAGGCGGTCAGCGAAGCAGCGTGGGGAATGGCCAGCTCGCGCATCTTCTGCACGGCGGCAGCACCCACGTCGAACGCGCCTTGCAAGTCGGTGTCGGGCAGAAGAATGGCGAACTCCTCGCCACCGAGGCGCGCCACCACGTCGATGGAACGGCGCCCCACCTCCTGAAGCACCAGCCCCACCGACTTCAGGCACGCATCGCCAGCGGGGTGGCCGTAGGTGTCGTTGTAGCGCTTGAAATGGTCCACATCGACCATCAGCAGGCTCAACGGGCAGCCGGTGCGCCGGGCGCGCTGCCATTCGCGCTGAAGACTCTCGTCAAAATGCCGCCGGTTGAAAACGCCGGTGAGGGCATCGGTGGTGGCCATGCGCCGCAGTTCGTCGGTGAGGGATTTGATGCGCAGCTGCGTGCGCACCCGCGCCAGCAGCAGCGCCTCGTGCACGGGCTTGGCGATAAAGTCCACAGCGCCTGCGGTCAGCCCCCGCAGCTCGGCCTCTGCGTCGCTGTGGCCGGTGACGAAGATCACCGGCACGTCCTTCAACTCGGGGTAGGCCTTCATCGCCTCGCACACCTCGTAGCCGCTCATGCCGGGCATTTCCGCATCCAGCAGCACGAGGTCGGGGGGGTTGAACTGCATGAGCTGCAAGGCCTGCGCACCCGTGGTGGCAAACCGCAGTTGCCCTTGGCGCTGAAGCATGCGCGCCATGACCTGGATCATGGTCGGGTTGTCGTCAACGATCAGAAGCTGAGGTTGAGGCTGAGTCTGCATACGAACGGGTCTGGAATGGCTGGCGTGGGAAGCGTCAGGTTCCTTGCCAGTGGCGGGCACAGCGGGCTCGCGTGCCACCTTATCCGAAACCATTGGCCTGTCATCTACACAATTACTAAGCATGGATAGAATTTAGCATAAAAATTAAATATGCGCATTTTTCTATCATTTTTATCAATATTTACAACTGCCCGTTGAAGCAACGCCTCGGTCAATTACCGAGCGTTGCCCAAGCCCGTCCCTACGTCACAGCGTGCGGGTCACCAGCGGCCCCTTGAAAAGCACCGGGCCTGTTGGGCCGGTTTCGCCAGGCACGCCGCCCAATGGCTCCAGGCTGATGGCCAGCGTGGGCACCTGCCGCACCTGGCTCTCTGCCGCGGTCAGGGTGAGCTTGCGGTCCTGGCCCAGCACGCCCAACGAGCGCGGTGCACCGCCCGGCGGCAAAGCCCACAGCTGCAGCGATTTGTCGCGCCCTTCCTGGAAGTTGCCCAGACGTTCCAGCACCAGTTGCTGGTTGCGCGCATCGAACGTCACCAGGACCGAGGCATCGGCCTTTTCGTCGGCCAGCACGGCCACATAGCGGATCTGCGGCGTGGCCTGCAGTTGCTGTTGCAGGGCTGCCACCTGGGTGCCCAGCGTGGTACGCAGGCTCGATTGCGTTTGAAGACCCACCACCACGGCGGCTGCAGTGGCCAACGCGCCAGCGGCCGCGGCCCCTTGCCACAGGCGCAGGTTGCGCCACCAAGCCACCACATTGGGTGTGGGTCCATTCGCCCCCTGCGCTGCGCGCTGGGCCGCGGCGCCGCGGTCGGCCTCAACCAGGTTCTGGATGCGCAGCCACACGTTGGCAGACGGCGTAGGGGCCGCCTGCGCTACGCCGGGTGGTGTCGGTGCCAGGGCTTGCAGTTCGGTCAAACCCGACCAGCGGCCTTGCCACACCAGCGCGGCGGCGCGCACGGTGGCATGTTCGCGGGCCAGGGTTTCAAAGCGGCGGCGTGCGCCGCCACGCAAGGTGCCCAGCGCGTAGCTGGCGGCCAGGCGGTCGACGAGTTCGGGGTTTTGGGTGATGTTCATGGCCGCCTCACGCAAAACGCGCCATGCAGGTGCGCAGTTGCTCCAGCCCGCGGCGAATCCACGACTTGACCGTGCCCAGCGGCAGCTTGAGCTGTTCGGCCAGTTCGCCATGGCTCAGGTCGCGCAGGTAGGCCAGGCTGACCACCTCGCGCTGCTTGTGGTCGAGCTTGCCCAGGCACTGGTGCAGGGCAAACGCCTGCTCGCTGGCGTCGGTGGCGTCCATGGGGTTGGGGGCGTCGCCCTCCAGCATCTGGGCCATTTCGTCGTCGAGCTCCTGGGTCACATCGCTGCGGTCGCTGCTGCGCTTGCGCAGCGCATCCAGGGCCCGGCTGCGCACGATCAGCCCCATCCAGGCCATCGGCGGGCTCAGGGAGGCGCGGTAATTGCCCGCCCCACGCCAGATGTTCATGAACGCCTCCTGCAGCACATCCTCCGCCGCATCACGGTTGCGCACAATGCGCATCGCCAAGCCAAAAAGCTGCGACGAGGTGCGCTCGTACAGCTTTTTCAGCGCGGAGTCGTCCTGCGCGGCAATGCGGTCTAGAAGGTCCATGAGTTCGCTGTCGGGGTGGTGGGTGCTCATGCGCCCATTCTCTGGGATGGATCGGGGGGCGCGGTAGCTTGTGGCCTGCGGTTGTAGATGAATACGCAACAAACCGCCGCTTGGATGCGGGCGCCCCGCCGGAATCAGCACTATTTATGGCAGTGCGCGGCCCCGGCCCACCGTGTGCGGGGCTCTTTAACACGCCAACCGGCCGGCAAACACCCGCTGCAGGATCTCTACGTGCCGATGCATATTCAAATTTGCTTGATTAGCAACGAGTCTCAGAGCATCTCTTGACGATTGAGCGTAGCGCCATCAACTGTGCATAAACACAGTCTTAGGAGGTGCCATGCCTATCAACCAGATCCAGTTTCAAC